>Ga0114916_1000546_pt1 | contig 24855 bp, 22 predicted proteins | sample MalvirAntarct_66_FD_83501 | JGI IMG/M metagenome (GOLD analysis project Ga0114916, IMG submission 83501) | Marine viral communities from the Global Malaspina Expedition - Malaspina viral metaG Antarct_66 | ecosystem: Environmental > Aquatic > Marine > Oceanic | place: West Anvers Island... | reverse complement strand
GAAGAAAAGCAAGGCGGCGGCCCCCGCATGACCGCCCGCGGCCCCCTACACGCCCGGCGGCGACGCCAAGGCCATCGCAGAGGTCGCCCGCAGGCGTTTCGGCGGCTACCGCCGGATGTTCGAACACCATGGCTGGCCCGAACGCGGCTCCGACATGATGCGGAAGGTCCAGACCCGCGTCGCCGACACCTACGGCAGCGTTCGCGCCTTCGAGGCGCATTTCGCGGGGGAGGGCGGGAGCGACGGCAGTTTCTGACATACCGCGCCTCGCTATGTCAGAAAGATGGCTGTTTTTGACATCCTGATTGCCCCAAGCGGGTTTCTGACATATGATGCGCCATAATTCAGAAAGCGGCCTGTTTCTGACATATGCGAATCGAGAATTTCCACCCCGGACGTTATGAGGAGCGCTACGAATATCGGTCGTTTTTGCCCGAACCAGTCTGTCACGAGTGGGTCGTCGCCGACCCCGAGTTGACTGACCTGCTCGGTCGTGCCGACCGTGCGTTGGGTGAGTTGAACGCCTTCGGCCAGCTCGTCCCGGATATCGACTTCCTCATTCGCATGTACGTGGCCAAGGAGGCGACTCAGTCGAGTCGGATCGAGGGCACGCAGACCGACATCGAAGACGCCTTCAAGGACGCCGCCGATCTGGACCCTGAAGAGCGTGACGACTGGGCCGAAGTCCAGAACTATATCCGGGCGATCAATTTCGCGATCGAAGCGTTGGCGACGCTGCCCCTGTCGTCGCGCCTTCTGCGCCAGACTCACGCCATCCTGATGGAGGGGGTACGGGGTGAGCGAAAGCAGCCCGGCGAATTCCGCGTCAGCCAGAACTGGATCGGGGTCAGCCTGAAGAATGCCGTGTTCGTCCCACCGCATCACGAGCACGTCCCCGACCTGATGAGCGACCTGGAACGATTTCTCCACGCGCGCGAGTTCTTCGTGCACCCGCTCATCCGCATCGCGATCGCCCATTACCAGTTCGAGACGATCCACCCGTTCCTTGACGGCAATGGACGGCTCGGGCGGTTGATGATCTCGCTCTACCTCGCCTCGGAAGGGTTGATGCGGAAGCCCGCCCTTTACCTGTCGGACTATTTCGAGCGAAACAAGACCGCCTATGTCGATCACCTCATGGCGGTCCGGCAAGGTCACCATCTGCGCGATTGGCTGGTTTTCTTCCTCTATGGTGTCGAGGAAACCGCCCGCGCCTCAGCTGCGTCCTTTCGAGCCGTGCTGGATCTCAAACACAGGATCGAGCGCGACGTCCTCCCGCGCTTCAGCACTCGCAGGCAGGACAACGCGCAGGCGTTGATGCGCAACCTGTACGCTCGACCGGTCGTCGATGTGAAATGGATCGCGCAGACCACCGGCGCTTCCACCAATACCGCGGCGGCTCTCATCGCCGACATGGTGAGCTTCGGCGTCCTGACGGAGATCACCGGGCAGCGCCGCCACCGGCTGTTCGTGTTCCAGGACTATCTGAACCTGTTCAGGCAGACGCCGTGAAGAGCCCCCACCATTGCGGCGAGGTGATGCCCCACCCGCGCCGGTTCTGACATAATGGTTGCGCCGGATCGGCCGTCCGGCCCTTCAGACGGAAGCCGCGACAACACCCGTTCGCTCCGTTTCCGTCTCCTGCGCCGGCGGCTCGACCATAGCGAACGAACTCGGTATGCGACGTGCAGCTGAACCCGCAGCCGGTCAAGGACCGCCTTCGCGAGACGGTGCGCCGCTATCGCGAAAAAGCGGCGTCTGAAGCCGTGGCCTGTGAAGCCGATGAGCGGGAGAGTCTTCTACCGCTTCGGACCATCAGGCCCTCGCACGAGCGCCACCGCCCCTTGACGCGCCCCATATGCCCATTATTCTGGAAATATGGATAAGACAGCGGCCATAGACGCCCTCGGCGCGCTCGCGCAGGAGAGCAGGCTCGATGTTTACCGGCTGCTGGTGCAGGCGGGGACCGGGGGAATGGCGGCGGGGCAGATCGGGGAGCGGCTGGGGTTACCGGCGGCGACGCTGTCGTTTCACCTGAGCCAGCTGCGCCACGCCGGGCTGGTCGCGTTCACCCGCGAGGGGCGGTCGCTGATCTATGCGGCCGAGTACGACACGATGAACCGGCTGCTGGCCTATCTGACCGAGAATTGCTGCCGCGGCGATGCGGCGGCCTGCGCCGTGCCGGTATGCGATCCGGACGCCGCCTCCCCACCCGAAGTGAAGAGAATCCACCGATGACGTGTCCGTGCGTTCCCGCCCCGGTCGAGGCGCGCGTATGAGCGAAGCGACGGCCGCGTCGGCCGAACTCGCACCGCCCGGCGGCATCGGCGTCTTCGAGAAGTGGCTGTCCGTCTGGGTGGCGCTCTGCATCGTCGCGGGTGTCGCGCTGGGCAACCTGGTGCCCGGCCTGTTCGAGATGGTGGCATCCTGGGAGTACGCCTCGGTCAACCTGGCCGTGGCGGTGCTGATCTGGGCGATGGTCTATCCGATGATGGTGGCGGTCGACTTCGCCAGCCTGAGCCATATCGGCGACCGGCCGAAGGGGCTGATCCTGACGCTGGTCGTCAACTGGCTGATCAAGCCGTTCACCATGGCGGCCCTGGGCGTGCTGTTCTTCGAGGTCGTGTTCGCCGACCTGATCGCGCCGGCCGACGCGCAGCAATATATCGCCGGCCTGATCCTGCTGGGTGCCGCACCCTGCACGGCGATGGTGTTCGTCTGGTCGCAGCTGACCCGCGGCGACCCGACCTACACGCTGGTCCAGGTGTCGGTGAACGACGTCGTGATGATCTTCGCCTTCGCGCCGCTGGTGGCACTGCTGCTGGGCGTCACCGACATCAGCGTGCCGTGGGAGACGCTGCTGCTCTCGGTGGGGCTCTATGTCGTGATCCCGCTCGCCGCGGGTGCTTTGACGCGGCAGCGGCTGGTGGCGCGCGCGAACCGGACCGAGGGCGGCGAAGCCGCCGTGGCGCGCTTCACCGCGGCGGTGAAGCCCGTCTCGGTGCTGGGCCTGCTGGCGACGGTGGTGCTGCTGTTCGGGTTCCAGGGCCAGACGATCCTGGACCGGCCGCTGCTGATCGCGCTGATCGCGGTGCCGCTGCTGATCCAGTCCTATGCGATCTTCGCGATCGCCTATGCGGCGGCCTGGGCGTGGCGGGTGCCGTTCAACGTGGCGGCACCCTGCGCGCTGATCGGCACGTCGAACTTCTTCGAACTGGCGGTGGCGGTGGCGATCAGCCTGTTCGGCCTGAACAGCGGGGCGGCACTCGCCACCGTCGTCGGCGTGCTGGTTGAGGTGCCGGTGATGCTGTCGCTGGTCGCCTTCGCCAACCGCACCCGGCACCACTTCCCGAAGGCAGAAACTGCCCGCTAACGTCAGGCGGCGTCGAAGCTGGGTTCCGCCGTCGCGGCGCCCAGTTCGCGCCAGCGCCGGCAGCGCACGACATGGCCGTCGGCGACGGGCTCGAGCGCCGGCACCTCGGCGGCGCAGGCGGGCTCGGCGAAGCGGCAGCGCGTGCGGAAGCTGCAGCCGGAAGCGACGGCGCCGAGGCGCGGCGGTTCGCCGCGCAGCAGCGGCGGCGGCACGCCGGTATCGGCGAGGCGCGGTGCGGCGCCCAGTAGCGCCGTCGTGTAGGGGTGGCGGGAGGCGTCGAAGATAGCGCCCACCGGCGCCTGCTCGACGATCCGGCCGAGATACATGATGGCGACGCGGTCGCACATGCGGCGGACGACCGACAGGTCGTGCGAGATGAACAGGAAGGCGAGGCCGAGCCGCTCGCGCAGTTCGCGCACGAGGCGCAGCACCGAGGCCTGCACCGAGAGATCGAGGCCGGCGGTCGGCTCGTCCAGGATGACGAGGCGCGGCTGCAGCACCAGGATGCGCGCGAGGCCGACGCGTCGCTGCTGGCCGCCCGACAGCTCGTGCGGGTAGCGCTTCTTGAACGAGGCGTCGAGGCCGACGGCGTCGAGCATCGTGTCGATGCGCCGGGTGCGCTCGGCCCGGTCGCGCACGCCGTTGACCCGCAGCCCCTCGTGCAGGGTCGGGCCGATCGCCCACCAGGGGTCGAGGGCGGCACCCGGATCCTGGTGGACATACTGCACGGCGGCGCGGGTGCGCCGCGCCATGCGCGGGTCCTGGCCGCTGACGGTGACGCCGTCGAGGCGGATCGTGCCGGCGGTCTCGCGCTGCACGCCCAGCAGGGTGCGCGCCAGGGTGGACTTGCCGCAGCCGCTCTCGCCGACGAGGCCGAAGATCTCGCCGGCAGCGATGTCGAGGTCGACCCGGTCGACGGCGCGCACCTGGGCGCGCCTGCCCGACAGGATGTTGCCGCCGCCGCCGAGGTCGGTGACGACGCCGCGGGCGCTGAGGAGATCGGGCGGCATCTGGGGCAAGGCCTCAGGCAAGTTCCAGCTCCGGCAGCGGGTCGGCGTGGCGCCAGCAGACGACGCGGCGCCCTTCGGCCAGGCGGGTCGGTTCCGGCAGGACCGTGCGGCAGGCGTCGATCGCGAGCGGACAGCGCGGCGCGAAGCGGCAGCCGGCGGGCGGCCGGACCGGCGACGGCACCGTCCCCGGGATGCCGACCAGCGAGTCCGTGCGGTCGGGATGGCAGTCGATCAGCATGCGCGTGTAGGGGTGACGCGGGTCGTGCAGGACGCGCTGGGTCGGGCCGCTCTCGGCGGTCTGGCCGGCATAGATCACCGAGATGTCGTCGCAGAGCTGCGAGACGACGCCGAAATCGTGGCTGACGAACAGCATCGACACGCCGAGTTCGGCGACGAGGTCGCGCAGCAGGCGCAGGATCTCCTGCTGGGTGGTGACGTCGAGCGCGGTCGTCGGCTCGTCCGCCACGATCAGGCGCGGCTGGCAGGCGAGTGCCGCGGCGATCAGGATGCGCTGGCGCTGGCCGCCGCTGAACTGGTGCGGGTAGCGGTCGAGGGCGCCTTCCGGGTCGGGCAGCTGGACCGCGCGGAACAGGTCGACCAGGCGGCCGCGCGGGTCGGCCTTGAACTGCGGCGGCGCGTGCCAGCGCAGGATCTCGCCGAGCTGCGTGCCGATGCGGAAGACCGGGTTGAGGGCGAGATAGGGATCCTGCGGGATGAAGCCGATGCCGCCGCCGCGGATGCGCCGGCTCATCTCGCGCTCGGAAAGGCTGGCGAGGTCCTCGCCCTCGAAGATGATGGCGCCGCTGTCGATGCGCGCGTTCTTCGGCAGGATGCGCAGGATCGCCTTGATCAGGGTGGACTTGCCGCAGCCGCTCTCGCCGACGACGCCGACGATCCTGCCCTGCGGCACGGTCACGTCGATGCGATCGAGCACCTCGGCGCGGCCCTCGTCGCCCTTCAGCGAGATGCGCAGCCCTTCGACCGAGAGGATGGGCGGCACGGGGGTGGCGTTCATCGCGACCGCCGCAGGCGCGGGTCGACGATGTCGCGCACGCCGTCGCCGAGCAGGTTGAAGCCCAGCACGGCGAAGAAGATGGCGAGGCCGGGGAAGGTGGCGAACCACCACGCCTCGGGCAGGAACTGGCGGCTCTCGGCGACGGCGAGGCCCCAGTCCGGCTCCGGCGGCGTCGCCCCCATGCCGAGGAAGCCGAGCAGGGCCGCGGTCAGGATGATGAAGCCCATGCCGATTGTGGCGCGCACGATGATCGGTGCGGCGGCGTTCGGCAGGATGTGGAAGAAGACGATGCGCGCCGGGCCGACGCCGATGCCCTCCAGCGCCTCGATGAAGGTGGAGGCGCGCAGGCGGCGGCTCTCGGCATAGACGGTGCGCGCGAAGAACGGCCAGTAGGTGAAGGTCAGCGCCATCATCGCCGTCTCCAGGCTAGGCTTCAGCAGCTGCGCCAGGGCGAGTGCGAGGACGAGCTGCGGCACCGCCAGCATGACGTCGGTGAGGCGCATGATCGCCTCGGACAGGAAGCCGCGCCGGTAGCCGGCGATCAGGCCGAGCGGCACGCCGATCAGGATGGCGCCGGCGACGGTGACCAGCGAGACCTTCAGCGCGTCGCGCGTGCCGAGGATGACGCGGCTGAGCAGGTCGCGGCCGAGATGGTCGGTGCCGAACGGGTGCAGGTCGCTGGGCGGCTGCAGCCGCTCCAGGATGTTGCTCTCCATGGCGCCGATCGGATCGGGCGCCAGCTGGTAGGCGAAGATCGCGACGAAGACGGCGAACAGCACGACCGCGAGGCCGATCGCCGCCGGGATGTCGTGCAGGAACTTGCGCAGCACCAGCATCAGAGCTGCTCCGCGACGCGCGGGTCGAGGGCGGCGTGCACCATGTCGACCAGGACGTTGACGATGGCGTAGACGACGCCGACGAAGAGCGTGACCGCGAGCACCGCCTTGTAGTCCTGGCCGAGGATCGCGTAGACGGCATAGCTGCCGATGCCGGGCCAGTCGAAGATCGCCTCGACGGCGACGGCGCTGCTGATCAGGCCGCCGAACAGCAGGCCGATCTGGGTCACCGCGGTCGCCACGGAGTTGCGCAGGACGAAGATCCGGATGAGCCGGCCGCGCCGGTAGCCGGCGGCGGTCTCGTAGGTGACGAAGTCCTTCTGCATGGTCTCCAGGACGCCCGAGCGCGTGAAGCGGGCGATGGTCGCGATGGCCGGGATGGCGAGGACGGTGGCCGGCATGACGATGTGGCGCAGCGCGCTGACGAACTGGTCCCAGCGGCCGGCAACGAGGCTGTCGATCACGTAGGACCCGGTGACCGTGGGCGGCGACCCCAGCGCCACCGCCATGCGGCCGCGCAACGGCAGCAGGTCGAGATCCATCGCCAGCCACAGCTGGAGCATGATCGCGAGCCAGAAGGACGCGACCGCCAGCCCGCCGATGGTGAACAGCCGCACCAGATGGTCGACCGGCGTGTTGTGCGCGACCGCCGCGACGGTGCCCAGCGGGATGCCGATCGCCGCCGCCAGGAACAGGGCGACGAAGGTCAGCTCCAGCGTCGCCGGCAGGCGCTGGCCGATGTCGGCGACCACCGGCCGGTTGCTGTGGACGCTCACCCCCAGGTCGCCGCTGAGCACCTGCTTCATGTAGAGGAAGAACTGCTCGTGCAGCGGCCGGTCGAAGCCGAACTTCGCCCGGATCTCGGCGATCTGATCCGGTGTCGCGTTGTCGCCCGCGAGGGCCGCCGACGGATCGGACGGCACCACGCGCAGCAGCACGAAACACAGGATCATCAGGCCGAGCAGCGACGGGATCGCCAGGAACAGCCGTCGCGCCAGGAAGGCGAGCACGGCGGCCTCAATTCTCCACGGACATCCAGCGCGCCTCGCTGCCGCCGCCGACGGGGCTGTACTTGTAGCCCTTCACACGGTTCGTGAGGCCGCGCAGCGCGACCGTGTTGTAAACCCAGATGTCGGGCGCGTCGGCGACGATGATCTTCGACGCCTCGCCATAAAGCTTCTCGCGGCTCGCCCGGTCCTTGCCGCCGCGCGCCTCGCGCAGGAGCTGGTCGACCTTGTCGTTCCTGTACCAGGACGACGCCTTCCAGGTGCCGTGGAACTGGCTGTCGTACATCTGGCCGATCCAGTTCTCGGGATCGACGAAATAGGTGCTGACCCAGTGCACCCACATGTCCGGCGAGGTCTCCGGCTTGGCGGTGGAGCTGACCAGGGTCGGCCACTGGCTCGGGACGATGCGGACGTTCAGGCCGATCTTGCGCAGGTCGGACTGGAAGATCTGCGAGGCCTGGACGGCCTGCTCGTTCTCGGCCTGGTTGTGGATCTCCAGTTCGCGGTCGATCGGCGCGCCGGCCGCCTTGGCCTTGTCGCAGAAGACCTTCGCCTGCTTCAGGTCGTAGCTGTAGCCCTTCAGGTCGGCCGGGTTGCCCCAGAGATTCTTCGGGATCGGCCCCGGGTTGCGGTCGACCAGCCCCTTCAGGAGGACATTGTTGAAGCCGTCATAGTTGAACGCGCGGGAGAGGCACTGCCGGAAGTCGGCATTGTCGAACGGCGGCTTGGTGTTGTTCATGCGGATGATGAATATCCGCATGGATTCGTCGCGGGCGACGCGCGCGCCCTCGGCCTTCTCGATGCGTGCGACCTGGTCGGCGGGCAGATAGCCGTCGGTGGAATCCGTCTCCCCCTTGATGACGGCCAGCACGCGCGTCGAGGTCTCGTTCGACGGCCGCGACTTCACCATGTCGATCGGCTTCGGATTGTCGCTCCAGCCGTAGAAATGCTCGGGGAAGCGCTCGAGGTCGAGCGCCACGCGCGGCTGGTAGGTGGCGGGGTCGACCCTGTAGGCGCCGGAGCCGGCGTCGTTCGACGACAGCCAAGCGGAGCCGTAGTCGCCGTCCTTCACGTTCGCCTCGACGACGCGCGGATTGACGATGGCGACCAGCGGCAGGGCGGCGAAGAAGGGCGCGTAGGGCTTGTCGAGCTTGAAGACGACGGTCGTCGCGTCCGGCGCCGTCACGTGCTCCGCCTTCAGCACCGGCTTGAACGCGCCGGACGGGCCGCGGCCCATCTTCAGCAGGCGCTGGAAGCTGTAGACGACGTCCTCGGCAGTCATCGGGCTGCCGTCGTGAAACTTGATCCCGGACTTCAGCTTCACGGTCCAGGTAAGCCCATCGTCGGAGACCGTGTGGCTCTCCGCCAGCCAGGGCTGCGGCTCCTGATCCTGCCCGACATAGCGGAAGAGCGTGTCGTAGACGTTCAGCAGCACGAACTGCATCGGCACGTCGAAGATGGCGTGCGGATCGAGCCCCGCCGGCAGGTTCTCGCCCCAGACGAGGGTCGACGGCGTCGCGGCGTGCGACGGCGGGCTGGCCAGCGCGAGGGCGGCGGCAACGGCGGCGGATGAGAGCAGATGGCGCCAGCGCATGAGTGTTCCTGTCCGTGGGGTTCAGGCCTGTTCGTGAGCCCGCACAGGCAACTTGCGTGCCAGGAGGATGGCGCGGCTCTTGCTTTAGGTATGATGGGGTCGCACCCAATCGAAGCTGGCCCAATCGAAGCTGGAGCGTCGCGTGAACGACAAGATTGCCCGCCGCCCGAAATCCCGCCGCATGATGAACCTGGGCGCCTTCGTCCACGAGACGGGGCAGCACGTCGCCGCGTGGCGCCATCCGGGCGCGCATACGGAATCCGGCACCAATTTCAGCCAGGCGATGGACTTCGCGCAGACCGCCGAGCGGGGCAAGTTCGACCTGCTGTTCCTGGCGGACAGCAACGCCGTCAACATGTCGGGCGACCCGGACATCCGCGGCCGGCTGGGCAAGGTCGTCAAATTCGAGCCGATCACGCTGCTGTCGGCGCTGGCGTCGGTGACGAAGAATCTCGGCCTCGTGGCGACGGCGAGTTCGACCTACAACGAGCCGTTCACCCTGGCGCGGCAGTTCGCGTCGCTCGACCAGATCAGCGGCGGCCGCGCCGGCTGGAACCTCGTCACGTCGAACAACGAGGCGGAGGCGTTCAACTACAGCCGCGAGCAGCATTACGCGCACAGCGAGCGCTACAACCGGGCGATCGAATTCGCCGACATCGTCAACGGGCTGTGGGACAGCTGGGACGAAGACGCCTTCATCCGCGACCAGGACAGCGGCGTCTTCTACGACGCGACCAAGGTCCACGCCCTGAACCACAAGGGCCAGCACTTCTCCGTCCGCGGGCCCCTCAACGTCGCGCGGTCGCCGCAGGGACGGCCGGTGCTGGTCCAGGCGGGCGCATCCGATACGGGCCGCGACGTCGCGGCGCGGGTCGCGGAACTGGTGTTCACGGCGCAGACGACCTTCGACCAGGCCAAGGAATTCTACGACGACGTGATGGCCCGCCTGCCCCGGTTCGGGCGGACGCCGGACCAGGTGAAGATCATGCCCGGCTTCTACCCGGTCGTCGGCCGCACCGAGGCCGAGGCGAAGGAGAAGTTCGAGTTCCTGCAGTCGCTGATCCAGCCGAGCGTCGGCCTGTCGATCCTGGAGCACACGATCGGCGTCTACGGCCTCGACAAGTACCCGCTGGACGGGCCGGTGCCGGAGATGGGCGACACCAACGGGCCGCTGAGCCGCCAGCGCCTGCTGATCGACGCCGCGCGACGCGACAACCTGACCCTGTGGGAGCTCTGCCTGCTGAACGCCGGGCCGCGCGGCCATGTGCTCGCCGTCGGCACGCCGGAGCAGGTGGCGGACGTGATGGAGCACTGGTTCCTGAACGGGGCGGCCGACGGCTTCAACGTGATGCCGGCCTGGCTGCCCGGCTCGCTGCACGACTTCGTCGACATGGTCATCCCGGAACTCCAGCGCCGCGGCCTGTTCCGTACCGAGTACGAGGGCGCCACCTTGCGCGAAAATCTCGGCCTGCCGCGGCCGGTCGGGCGCTGGGACACCGACGCACGCGCCGCAGAGTAGCCCCGGGCAGTTGCCGCGAGCTACTCCAGGGGTAGCCCATGGGGAAGCATTGTCTTCGAAACCGTTGCAATCCCAAGCTATTCCCATTCGGAAGCCGTCGGTTTTGCGCCTTCGTATTGCCCTCCCCCTCACCCATCAATACGGGGAGATGTGTCGCTTCATAGACAGTGATGGTGTCGCCGGTCGTTGCTTCCTCGTAGACATCGGCTGTGGGTATCATACGCGCCCGCTGCCGCCCGTCATTCGACTACGATTTCTTTTCCGCATCCAGCGCCAAAATTCGCTCTTTAACCTCGTCGCTGAGATATTCGGCATTTATCGAACGAAGGTACCGGATTGCCTCTTCGTCGCTCGCTTGATACTCAAGACGACGTTTGTAGAAAGTCAGCCGGCCTTCCGCCTCTTGAATGATCTCGCCCCATGTCTTAGCCCAAACCCGGATTTTGATTGGATCATCAAGCTCAAGCACCAAGCCACGCGGCTTACCTGACTGACGCGCTTCAAGTTGCGCATCATTCGTAAAGCCGTTTGCAACGGCCACGAAATCCCACTCTACATTTGGGTGATTAAATCTATCATCGAGAGCAACGGCTTTTGCATATTTTTTGATCTGATTGATCACGTCCTCATTAAGATTTTGGCTTGGTCGTTTAAGTTCGATGACGAGATGCTTTCGCTCATTGTCGGTAGCTGTGGGCACCCGGCAGGAAAGCATTAGATCAACGATTGCCGCTTTGCCCTCCGCATCCAAGACAGGCTCTTTTGGGGCAAGAGCGTCTCTGGGCGCGCCGTCGTCACTATCGCTGCCCAACAATTTAATATGACTGCGCAAAACCGCAGACAAGTCCTCGTCATCATTCATAAGGTTGAATTGCTCGCCGAATATCCAGGTCTCTTGAGCAATGATTCTGTGTAACTGAGAACGCTCAAGCAACTGGCGCTTAGATTTCGGTTCGAACACTAAGATTTGCAGGGCGCGAAGAAACTCAAGACGATCAGTTACAGCCTTCGCAGCATTTATGACGGCAGTTAGAGAGGTTTTCCGAAGAAGCTCCGCCAGCTCCTCTTGCTTACCCCTAGGAAGATCAATGACTTTTTCCAAGATGGATGGCAACGCACCCGGACCATTTTCGATAGCCGCTTTAACAAGTTGCAAAATTAGCTTCTGCTGCCTCGAAGGCGCTTTCTCAAAATCAGGACTGTAATCGGCCAAATTCAACGCGACCACGTCAAAAATCTGGCGCTCATTGACTTCGATGGGATCGGAAGCTTTCCCATCGTATGGATAGATTTTTGCCTCTTTCCACTCCTGAATCTTCCCGCGTGAGCGCTCCACTTCCCGTTCGCGGAAGTGATCACGCAACTTCACCTTGGACGCCTCAACGAGAGCCATTGACGGCGGGTCGAGCTCAACCAACCCTTCAGTGTTGTCGTCCGCGAGAGACTGGAAATGATTGGAGGTCAGATAGGCGGTGAATTCGAATCCACGGGCATGAACACCCGGAGCGATTTGATGAAAACTAAATCTACCAGGAAGGCAAAGCATAATCTTCCGATCGACTTTCTTTTTCCACTCAACAATATCCAGAGTCGATTGATATTCGCGACTGCCTTCGGTCACAACGACTAGTTTATAACTCGCCACACTTCGGATTGCTTCTCGGGCGTCGATTTTTTCGCCATCATAAATAATATTGAAGCTTTTATCCTCATAAAGTTGAAGCGCAAACACATCTCGCACCTGATCGACGAAGCCGTGTTTTGCCCAAATTTCAAAATCTCGAACCACATTGTCAATCTCAACAGTGCATCCACTGCCTGATGCCGAAACAGAATCAGATATAGAGAACCGCTTTAGGTTCGCCTTGTCGCCAGTAATCGAGAATTTTTTTCCGGAATTTCGCGAAATCCACGTTACCCTCCCTCCGAGGGCGAACGCCTTAAAGCGACCTTGACCGTTTTCCCCGTGGATCGACCTGCCACCATCAGTCTTCACTGCGCGCTTTTTCCAAGAGCCTCCAAGAGATTGGAACAGCGCCTCCACCTTATCGATAGGCATACCCGTTCCGTCGTCAACAATTCGAATCAGGCCCAGTTCGGTCAATTTCCCCTCTTCCAATTCCACCTTAACTTCGCGTGCATCCGCATCATAAGCATTCCAGATAAGTTCGCAAATAGCGGCAAGCGGTTTCGCAGTTGTAATCCGTTGAATATGATCGTTCTCGACCTTCACCTCAATTTGCTGCACAATCCTACCCCCCCCGGTAAGCGCTCTGTTCTTGCAAGAATCCCATGCGAAACAAGCATTTTCAACTCGAAATTGAGCGGGTCAATGGTCGCCGGGGCTGCCGCCGACTGGGTGGCCACGCGCACCGCGCGGTGACGGCCGAGTAGAGCACGGGTCCGCTCTGGGGGCCCTCCGGGAAACCATTGTCTCCGAAGCCGTTGCGGCGCTAGCTTTTCACCCTCGGGCGCCATAGGTGCCCCCCGCGCAGAGGACCCACTGCATGAGCACCAGTTTCCTTCCCGGCGGCTTCCGCTTCGTCCCCGGCATGTTCCAGTATTCGGGCGGCGCCGCGGCGGAGCCGGGCTTCGCCATCGAGCGGGTCCGCTTCCACCGGCCGGTGCCCCTGGAAGAGGGCTTCAAGCGGATCGAGGCCTACATCACGGCGGCGGGCCGGCCGATGACGTCCTTCTGCGCCTGCGAACTGCGCTCCCCCGCGCCGTTCACCGACCAGGGCTTCATCGACTTCAACCGCCAGTATGTCGGTACGCTGGAGCGCTGGGGCCTGTTCAAGGACGAGGTGAACCCGGTCGCCCGCAGCAACGTCTGTCCGGAGATCGACCCGCCGGCGGGGCCGTCGTTCCACGCCTTCTCCTTCACCCGGCCGGCCGACAATGCGCCGCCGACCTTCGTCATCGCCGGCAGCGGCGAGGCGCAGGAGGGCGGGGCAACCTACAAGGAGCGGATCGTCCGCTACGGCGAGACCAGCCCGGACGCGATGGCGGCGAAGGCCAAGCACGTCCACGTCGAGATGGAACGGCGGATGAACGTGCTCGGCGTGTCATGGCCGGACTGCACCGCGACGCAGATCTACACGGTGCACGACATCCATCCTTTCCTGGGCGAGGACATCGTCCGCCGGGGCGCCGCCAGTGCGGGCGTCACCTGGCATCTCTGCCGGCCGCCGGTGATCGGCCTGGAGTACGAGATGGACTGCCGCGGGGTGCGGGCGGAGCATGTGATCGACTGAGGGGCCGATCCTTGTGGTAGGGATGTGCAGCGGGCAGCGGCCACCCGCCGCACGGCCCTACCGCGTTCGCGCATGGCCACGGCTGCCGCGACGTGTATAGTTGCACCCGTCGGCACACCGGAAAGTCAGCCGCTCCATGAGCAGAGCGTCCCATCAGCGCCCCGCGACGGCCGCATCGGACGAATTTCCCTGTCGCGACTGCGACGTACGCTCCCGCGCCATCTGTGCCGCGCTGGCACCCCACGAACTCGCCGAACTGAACGCGATCGTCAGCGAGGTGCATCTGGAGCCGCAGCAGGCGGTCTTCTACGAGGGCGACCCGGCGATCTATGCGTTCAGCGTGACCCGCGGCGTGGCGCGGCTCTCGAAGATGCTGCCCGACGGGCGGCGGCAGATCACCGGCTTCCTCTATCCCGGCGATTTCCTGGGCTTCGCGTTCCACGAGGCCTATGCCTACACCGCCGAGGCGGTGACCGACCTGCAGCTGTGCCGCTTTCCCCGGCCGAAGCTGACCGCACTGTTCGACGCGCATCCGAAGCTGGAGCGCCGGATGCTCTCCTTCGCCTCGAACGAACTGGAACTGGCGCAGGACCAGATGCTCCTGCTCGGGCGGAAGCACGCGCGCGAGCGTCTCGCCTCGTTTCTGCTCAAGCTTTCCGAGCGGGCGGAGCGGCTGGGCGAGCCGGCGGATCCGATCGACCTGCCCATGAATCGAACCGACATCGCCGACTATCTGGGCCTCACCATCGAGACGGTGAGCCGCACCTTCTCGCAGCTCATCCAGCGCGGCGTCATCCGGGCGGTGACGACGCACCGCATCGCCGTCAAGGACCGCGAGGCGCTGCTCGCCGTGGCCGAGGGCGAGACGGCCTGACGCTCAGGCGGCCTGACGCTCAGGCGGACTGGCGCTCAGGCCGCCAGCCGGTCGGCGGCCAGGGCGGCCAGCATCGCGAGATGCCGCTCCACGAGATCCTCGGCGGCGACGTTCGGGCGCAGAGCGTCGGGGGCGACGGGCCGCTGCCCGGCACAGGGCACCACGGCGTCGACCACGGTCCGCGTCTGCGCGATGAAATCATACTGGATGTGGCAGGTCATCGGCCTCTCCGCGCCTTCGTTCAGCGGCGTAACGCTAAGGTCGCACGGGCTGGTGAAGCGGACATTGATCTGGATCAAGAAAGCCGCACGCACCGCCGGCGTCGCAGCAGGAGGCGGGATCAGGAGGCGGGATCAGGAGGCCGGGTCAGCCGGCGGCGCGCAGGCGGCGCTTCGGCGGCGTGATCCGCACCGACGAGATCTGGTTGCGGACGCGGCGCAGGATGTGGAAGCGGAAGCCGTAGAAATCGAAGGTCTGGCCCGCGTCGGGGATCTGCCGCGCCTCGCGCAGCAGCAGCCCGGCGATGGTCGAGGCGTCCTCCTCGGGCAGGTTCCATTCGAACTCGCGGTTGAGGTCGCGGATCGTCACGGTACCGGCCACCACGTAGGAGCCGTCCGGCTGCGGCCGCACGCCGGGAACGGCGATGTCGTGCTCGTCGGATATCTCGCCGACGATCTCCTCCAAAATGTCCTCCAGCGTCACGGTCCCCATCAGGGTCCCGTACTCGTCGACCACCATGGCGAAATGCTCGCGCCGCCGGCGGAACGCCTGGAGCTGGTCGAGCAGGGTCGTGGAATCGGGAATGAACCAGGCAGGGCTGGCGAGGCTCTGCACGTCGAGCTTGTCGTAGTCGCCCTCCAGGCCGTGGACGGCGCGCAGCAGGCCCTTGGCGTGCAGCACGCCGACGATGTTGTCGGGCGTGTCCCGCCACAGGGGGATGCGGGTGAAGGGGCTGGCGAGCACCTGCTCGACGATCTCGCGCGGCGGCTGGGCGGCGTCGATCATCACGGTGTTGCGCCGATGGGTCATGATCTCGCTGACCCAGACGTCGCCGAGGTCCAGCACGCTGCGCAGCATCCGCCGCTCGTCGCGGATCTCGCGGGTCTCGCCGCGGTGCAGCTCGATGGCGCCGCGCAGTTCCTCCTCGTGGGTTGAATGGCTGTAGGGCGCCTCGGCCCGCTCGCCGAGGAGCCGCAGGGCGATGCGGACGACGAACTGGATCGCCACCACCGCCGGGCGCAGGAACCGGACGAGCTGGACCAGGATCGGCGCGACGACGAGGGCGAGCCGGTCGGAATGGTTGAAGGCGAAGGTCTTCGGCAGAACCTCGGAGAAGATCAGGATCATCAGCGTCATCGCGATGGTCGCGTAGACGACGCCGGTCTCGCCGAAGATGACGATCAGCGCGCTGGTGGCGAGCGACGCCGCCAGGATGTTGACCAGGTTGTTGCCGAGCAGGATCGCCCCGATCAGCATCTCCTTGTCCTCGCGCAGGCGCCGCACCAGCGCGGCGTTGCGGTTGCCCTTGCGCTCGAGGTGATGCATCCGGGCGCGCGAGACGGCCGTCAGCGCGGTTTCCGAGCCCGAGAAGAAGGCCGAGAACAGCAGCAGGACGAGAATGCCTGCGAGCGTTATCCAGAGGGTCTGATCCATGTCCGTCCTGTGCAGGCGGGCGCCGGAACCGCCCGCGCCGAAGCGTCGACCGGGTCGGGAGGCGTCGGCGCACACATAGCAGCCGACGCGCCCCGACGGAACGGTTCAGACCTCGGAATAGCCGCTGCCGCGCGTCTCCACGCCCCGCCCGACGGCCTTCTCGATCCAGCCGAACTCGGCGAGGATCTGCTGGCTGTAGCAGACGCGGCCGTTGACCTTGTCCGCCGGCTCGCTCGCCAGCAGCAGGGTGGCGCGCGCCATGTATTCCGGCGGCTCGCCGCGCGGATCGTCCATGCCGCTGACCAGCTTGTGGAAGATCGTGCCCGGCGTCGGCACGACGCGCGACGGCGAGACCGCACTGACCGCGATGCCGCCGAACTGCGCCATCTCCTGGGCGAGGCCCTGGGTGAAGCGTTCGAGCGCCGCCTTGCTGGCGCCGTACATGGTGCCGCCGCGGACCTTCTTGTCCTCGTAGGGGCCGCGCCCGGGACCGATCGCCGCCCCCGAGCTGATGTTCACGATGGCACCGCTGCCGCGCGGCACCATGTCCTCGATCACCGCCTTCGACAGCATGAAGGGCGCGTGGACGTTGACCGCGAAGGCGCGGATCCAGCGGTTCGTCGCATAGTCGGTGATCGGCACGTAGTAGTTCAGCGCCGCATTGTTCACCAGGATGTCGATCGGGCCGTAGGCGGCGCGCGCCGCGGCGACCAGCGCCGTGCACTCCTCCTCCTGGGACACCTCGGCCGTCACCGCCGTCGCCTCGCCGCCCTTGGCCTTGATGTCGGCCACGGTCTTCTCCAGCGACCCCGGCAGGGCGTGGTCGCCCTCCTTCAGGGTGCGCGCCGCGCACACGACCCGCGCGCCCTCGCCGGCGAACAGTTCGGCGATCGCCTGCCCGATCCCGCGGCTCGCCCCGGTGACGATCGCCACCTTGCCATCCAACTTGCCCATCGCTCTTCCTCCTGCGCCTGCCGTGCGGACACGGTCTGCCGCAAGAGTGCAGGTCCGGCACGGTTTAGGAAAGAACGCGCGGCGCCGGGAATGTTTCGCGGGGGTTCGGTGTCAGCGACAGCATGCGGAATATTGAGAATGAGTCGCAAGGTCGATAGAGTGCGGCGCGCTCCGGGAACACGAGGGCATGGGATTGACGGCGCGGAACCTGAAGGGGCTGTTTCTGGCGCACGGCCGGGAGTTGGAGGACTACCTCTCCCGGCGGGTGCGCTGCGCCCACACCGCCGCCGACCTGACGCAGGAGGCCTTCCTGCGGCTCGCCCAGCAGCCCGTCGAGGCCGGGGCGGCGAACGCGCGGGCCTATCTCTATCGGATCGCCCGCAACCTGGCGATCGACCATTTCCGCCAGGACGAGCGACGCCAGACCCGGGCGGTGCCGGCCGAGGATTTGGCCGGGATGCCCGACGAGGCGCCGCCGGTCGAGCGCGCGACCGCATCGCGCCAGCGCCTGGCTCTGCTGCTGCGGGCCGTGGCCGAACTGCCGCCGCGTACCCAGGAGATCTTCGTGCTCAACCGCGTCGAGGGCCTGACCCATGTCGAGGTCGCGCGCCGGCTCGGCATCTCGGAGAGCTCGGTCCAGAAGCACCTCGCGCGGGCCCTGGGCCATGCCATGCAGCGGCTGAAGGACCTTTAGCGTCGCGGCAGAGTACGGTAGGCCCCCCTCTGGAACGTCTTACATGTCAGGAACCGGAAGAGCGTCGCGCGCGGTGCGCACGACGCCGATCGAGGGCGGTGTGACCGAAAGCCAGGACGCCCAACGGAAGATCGAGGCGGAAGCCGCCGAATGGGTGGTGCGGCTGGAGGCCGGGCCGCTCGATGCGGCGAACCGGCGCGCCTTCGAGGCGTGGCGCCGCCGCGGCGCCGCGCACGAGGCGGCGCTGTCCTACGCCCGGCAGACCTGGGACGCGATGGCGGAACTGGGCCCGCTGATCGCGGGCGGTGCTGCGGCGAGACGCGACGGCAGCGTGGTCGCGCTGACCCGGCCGGCGACGCGGCCCCGCGCGGTCGCCGTATCGCGCCGCTGGGTCTGGCGCGCCGCCGCCGCCTCGGTGCTGCTGGCGGCGGGGCTCGGCGCCGTGCAGGTGACCGATCCGCTGACCGCGCTGCGCGCCGACCACCGCACCGCGCCGGGCGAGATCCGCGCGGTCTCCCTGCCCGACGGCAGCACCGCGGAACTCGGCTCCGACAGCGCCATCGCCGTCGACTTCGACGCCACGCGGCGTGCGGTGCGGCTGCTGCGCGGCGAGGCGGTCTTCACGGTCGCCGCCGCCGACGCCGGCCCCTTCGCCGTCACCGCAGCCGGCGGGGAAGCGCGCGCGCTGGGGACGCGCTTCCTGGTACGGACCGAGGACGACACGGCCGATGTGGCGGTGCTCCTGCACAGCGTCGCCGTGACGCCGCCGGAGGCCGCCGGCCGCGGCGAGGCCGTGGTGCTGACGGAAGGTCAGGCGGTCGGCTATTCGCGTGGCGGCCTGGGCCCGGTGCGGACGGTCGATCCGGCGCGCGTGGCGGCCTGGCGGCGCGGCAGGATCGTCTTTGACGGCGCGCCGCTCGCCGAAGCCGTGGCCGAACTCAGCCGCTTTCGTCGCGGCCGCATCCTGGTACTCGACCCCGCCCTGGCCGCCCGGCGGGTCAGCGGCGTCTTCCGCATCGACGATATCGACGGGGCCGTGGCGATGATCGCCGCCGAACTCGGCGCCCGTGCCGTAGCCCTGCCCCCCTTCCTGACCGCGCTCTACTGAACCGCGGCGGGGCCGCCTGCCCCCAACGGCAAGAAAAATCGCCCCGCCTTTACCGACTCCCCTGCGCTCGCGCGTCATCCCTGGTGTGGATGCGAATGCGAAGCACCAGCAGATGCCGCCACGGGGGATCATGACGCAACCGACCGGGGGACGGGATGTCGGATTTGGCAAGGGGGCACTGCGCCCGAAATAGAGTGAGGATGCGGCGGCTCGCCTTTGCGGCGCCGCTGATGGCCGCCGCGGCGGCGGGTGCCATGGTCTCGGGCGCCATCGTCTCGGATGCGATCGCCCGGGACGTGGTCGGGCAGGAGGGGCTGCAGGTGGCCCAGGCCGAGCGGAGCGTCTCGATACCGCCCCAGGACCTGAACAGCGCCATCCTCGCCTTCGCCGACGGTGCGGGAATCCAGGTCTTCTACGATGTGGAGAAGCTGCGCGGGCTCAGGACGCAGGGGGTGCGCGGCCGGTACAGCGCCGAGCAGGCCCTGCGGCTGCTGCTCGCCGGCACCGGCGTCACCAACCGGTTCACGGGCGCCGACACGGTGACGCTCGACCGCGCTGCGGCGCAGGAAGACGGTGCGGCGCTGCAGCTCGCGCCGATCACGGTCGAAGGCCGAACCGACACCGGCTTCGACGGATTCCGCGCCCTCGGTTCCGGCAGTGCGACGAACGTTCCGGTGCCGCTCATCGAGACCCCGGCGACCGTGAACGTGATGTCGGCGGAAACCCTGGAGCGGATCAACGCCCAGCGGCTCGACGACATCCTCCAGTACATACCGGGCACGGCGCCGGGGGCGTCGGGCAGTTCGATGACCAACACCTTCACGATCCGTGGGTTCGAATCCTCCACGACCAGGGGCGGCAGCCTGGGGTCGCGGGCGAACTCCGTCTACATCGACGGCCACCGCCCGGCCGGGCGGCACTATCACTACGACCGGTCGCTCTACGACCGCGTCGAGGTGCTGAAGGGCACGTCTTCCCTTCTCTACGGCACGGCCTCGCCGGGCGGCATTGTCAGCTACACCTCCAAGAAGCCGATGTTCGACGCCCGGAACCAGATCGCCGGCACCGTCGGGAGCTTCGACACGCTCCGCGGCTCCTTCGACCTGACCGGGCCGGTCGAAGCGCTCGACGGCGTCGCCTACCGCCTGATCGGCACGGTCCAGGAGGCGAACCAGACGTTCACCGGCGAGAACCATTCCAACAGTTACGACGACCGCTACATCGTGAAGCCGCAGATCGCCTGGCGGAACGATTCCGGGACCAGGGTCGATCTCGCCTACGAATACAGCGAGCAGAAGACCGTGGCGGACCCCGGCATCCTCCGCTTCAGCGACGGGAGTTTCGGGTTCAACGGACCGTCCCTGGTCGGCGACGACAGCTTCTCGGACCAGACGAACCACATCGTCACCGGACGCATCGCGCAGCCGATCACCGATCAATGGTCGGCCTGGCTGGACGGCAGCTACGGCAAGAACGACATCGACGCGCTCTGGGACTCCGCGAATACCCGCACCGCTCCGTCCAAGACGGCGCTGATCGACCGGGACATCATCCGGTTCGAGACCGAGTTCGACCACAGGGAGGCGCGGGCCGGGCTGCAGGGCGACTACCGGATCGGCGGCGTCGCGAACGCCACCACCATCGGCGTCTCGCACCGCCGCGAATCCTATGACAGCGAGCGGGTCCAACGAACGATCCGGGGCTCGATCGACCCCCGGGACCCGGTGTTCGCCCCGGTGGGCGACCTCGGCCCCTATACCGGCCCCGTCGACTGGACCATCAAGGAGAAGGGGGTCTACGTCCAGAACTTCGCCGAGGTCGGCCCGAAGCTGAAACTGTTCGGCGGCCTCCGCTACACGGACGTGGAAACCGTCTTCAACGACAGCGGCGGCAACGACAAGGCGCTCGACTACTCGATCGGCGCCATCTTCAACCAGAACAGCTGGCTCAACCCGTTCGTCAGCTACTCGACCTCCCTCACCCCGCAGGTCGGTACGCTGAACACGGGCGAACCCGTGCCCTTCTCCGAGGGCGAACAGTTCGAGATCGGCGTGAAGAGCCAGTGGCTCGGCGACAGGGTCGCCTCGACCCTCTCCATCTTCCAGATCGAGCAGACCAACCGGGTCGAGACGGACCCCAACGATCGAACGCTGTCGATCATCGCCGGCGACCAGGAGGTGCGGGGCTTCGAGCTGGAAGTGGTCGGCCGGGTGACCGATCACGTGAGCATCGTCGGCGGCTACAGCTATCTCGATGCGGAATACAGCAAGTCGGTCCAGTACGAAGGCAACACGCCCGCCAACGTGCCGAAGCACAAGGCCACGGCCATGGTGAACTACAGCTTCCCGACCGATTTCGGCGTCTGGGATGCCGGCCTCGGCTACATCTATGTCCGCGGCCGGGAGGGCGACAACGACAACTCATATTCCCTGCCCGATTACTCGCGCGTCGACCTGAGCTTCGGGTGGCAGCACGAAGGCCTCGAGCTGCGCGTACGGGCCGAGAACATCTTCGACAAGGACTATGTCTCCGGCTCCAGCGGCGTCTTCATGAACCAGGGGCTGCCGCGCTCGGTCTTCCTGAACGCCCGCGTGACGTTCTGAGACGCGCGGCAAGCGGACATTCCACACCACAACCACTCTTCGGAAGGAGCGGACGATGACCTCGAACCGCGTGTACATCTCTCGAATTCGCACCGCTGCCGCAGTGCTGTTCGCGTCGGCGGTCCTGCTGGCGCAGCCGGCGGCCGCGGCGCCGCCCGGACCGGACGGCAATCGCGGGCACCTGAACCGCCTGCTGCACGATCCGGCCGTGGTCGCGTATCTGGGGCTCACTGACGAGCAGGCCAGCGCGGCCCAGGCCGTCTCCGACGCCGTCATCGAGAGCCATCGCGCGGCGTTCGAGACGGCGCTGAAGCCGGAGACGAAGGCGGAGCGGGTGCCCCTGGTGAAGGATGTGTTCATATCCGTCAACGCGGAGACCTTCGAGCGGCTGGAAAAGGTGGTCGGCGTTCACCGGAGCGAACGGCTCGAGCAGATCGAGGTGCAGACCTTCGGGGTCCGGGCCTTCGGGCGCCCGGCGGTGGTCGAGTATCTGGACCTGACCGCCGCGCAGCGCGAGCGGCTGGACAAGATCGGGAATGCGATGGGCGACCGCCTGTCGGGCATCCACCGGTCGTCGGACCTGAGTGCCGCCGAGAAGAAGGAGGCGACCGGCAAGATCCGCCTGGAGGCGATGTCGCAGGCGCGGCAGGCCATCAGCCCGGAACAGTGGGTCAGATGGGAACTGCTGACCGGCGCCGAATTCCGCCGGTGACGGCGCGGCCCCTTCGCCGGTCGGCGGCGGGGGCCGATATCGTCAGGCGGCGAGGCGTTCCGCGGAGGCCCGCATGGAATTCCGGCGGGTCGTCCGCAGGCGCCAAGCGAAGGCGAGGCAGAAGAGCGCGGTGAGGACCAGGACCACCGTGGGGGCGGGGGCGCTGTCCAGGAAGAAGCTGAGATAGGTGCCCGCCAGCAGGGCGCAGAGACAGGCCGCGACCGAGACCAGCAGCATCCGGCCGAAGCTCCTGACGACCAGGAAGGCGATGGCGCCGGGCGTCACCAGCAGGGCGATCGCCAGGATCAGCCCGACGGACGTGAGCGTCGCGACGATCGTCAGCGACAGCCCGGCGAGCAGGCCGTAGTGCAGCAGGCCGGTGTTCAGCCCCGATACCCTGGCCTGCGCCGGATCGAAGGCCTGCAGGAGCAGGTCCTTCCACTTCAGCAGCAGCAGCAGCGACACGGCGAAGGCGATGGCGCCGGAGGTCAGCAGGTCGCGGTCGCCGACGCCGAGCATGTTCCCGAACAGCACATGGTCGAGATGCTCGTTCGTGCTGACCGAGGTGTAGAGGACGATGCCGATCCCGAACATGCCGGAGAAGACGACGCCCATCACCGTGTCCTGCTTCACCCGGCTGTTGTGCGAGAGGTAGCCGGTCAGCAGCGCGCAGGCCATGCCGGCGCAGAAGGCGCCGACGATCAGCGGGATGTTCAGGATCCAGGCGAGTACGATGCCGGGCAGCGTCGCATGGCTGATCGCGTCGCCCATCAATGCCCAGCCCTTCAGGACCAGGAAGCAGGAGAGCAGCCCCGTCGGCACCGCCACCATCGCGGCGATCAGGAAGGCGTTGCGCATGAACGGAAACTGGAACGGCAGGAGCAGCGTGTCGAGCAGCGTCACCGCACACCTCCGCTCGGCAGGCTGTCGGATGCGGGCGCCGTGCGAAGGACGGCCGAAGCCTTGCGGCGGGCGGCCAGCACGCCGTGCTTCGGCGCGAAGACGAAGGCCAGCAGGAAGATCATCGTCTGGAGCGTGACGATGACGCCGCCGGTGGCGCCGTCCAGGAAATAGCTGACATAGGCGCCGGCGAAGCTCGTGGCGGCGCCGATCGCGACCGACAGCGCGATGAGCCGGGGGAACCGGTCGCACAGCAGGTAGGCGGTAGCGCCCGGCGTCACGACCATGGCGATGACGAGGAACGCGCCGACGGTCATCATCGCCGCGACCACGGACGCCGACAGGAGGGTGAAGAAGACGATCTTGAGCAGGTCCGGCCGCAGGCCGATGGAGCGGGCGTGATTCTCGTCGAAGAAGGTGACCATCAGGTCCTTCCACTTCGCCAGAAGGACGGCCAGCGACACGAAGCCGATCGCGGCGAGCTGGACGGTGTCTTCGGGCGTGATCGCCAGAATGTTGCCCATCACGATCGTCTGCACGTTGATCGGCACCGGGCTGACCGACACCATGAACAGGCCGATCCCGAAGAACGCCGTGAAGATGATCCCGATGATGACGTCGATCTTCAGCCCGGAGCGCTGACTGAGGAACAGCATCGCCCCGGCCGCGAGGCCGCCCGCGACGAAGGCGCCGAGGGCGAACGGCAGGCCGAGCGCGAAGGCGCCGACGACGCCGGGGACGACCGAATGGCTCAACGCGTCGCCGATGAGCGACCAGCCCTTGAGCATCAGGTAGGACGACAGGAAGGCGCAGACCCCGCCGACGAGGGCGGACACCCACATCGCGTTGGTCATGTAGGCGTAGCCGAAGGGCTCCAGGAGCAGGTCGGTCACTCGACCTCCGTCCGGCTGATGCGCTGGCCGTAATGCACGAGGGGACGCTCGTCGTCGGTGATGATGCGCACCTCGCGCGGATCGTCGTCGTCGTGCAGTTCGGTGCCGCCCAGCGTGAAGTGGCGCAGCACGCCGCCGAACGCCCGCTCCAGATTCTCCCGGGTGAAGGTCGTCTCGGTCGGCCCGTAGGCCAGGACCGTTCCCTTCACCAGGACGGTGCGGTCGCAGAATTCGGTCACGGAGCCGAGATTGTGCGTCGAGACGAGCATGACGCGGCCTTCGTCGCGAAGCTCGCGCAGGAGCGCCACGATCTGCTCCTCGGTCTTCACGTCGACGCCGGTGAAGGGCTCGTCCAGCAGGATGACGCGGCCGTCCTGCGCCAGGGCGCGGGCGAGGAAGACGCGCTTGCGCTGGCCGCCGGACAGTTCGCCGATCTGCCGGTGCCGGAAGTCCTCCATGCCGACGCGCCGCAGCGCCCCGTCGACGGCGGCACGGTCGGCGGGCCCGGCGCGGCGCAGGAAACCCATATGGCCGAACCGCCCCATCATGACCACGTCCTCGACGAGCACCGGGAAGGCCCAGTCGACCTCCTCGGACTGCGGGACGTAGGCGACCAGATGCTCGCGCAGCGCTTCGCGGACGGTGCGGCCGAGCAGCCGGATCTCGCCCCTCGCTATGGGAACGAAGCCCATTATCGCCTTGAACAGGGTGGACTTGCCGGCGCCGTTGACGCCGACCAGTGCCGTGATCGTGCCGCGGGGGATGTCGAAGCTGGCGTCGTGGAGTGCGGTGAGGCCGTTGCGGTAGGTCACCGTCACGTTGTGCACGGCGATGCCGTCGCCGGCCGTCTCCGCCG
>Ga0114916_1000545_pt1 | contig 24882 bp, 23 predicted proteins | sample MalvirAntarct_66_FD_83501 | JGI IMG/M metagenome (GOLD analysis project Ga0114916, IMG submission 83501) | Marine viral communities from the Global Malaspina Expedition - Malaspina viral metaG Antarct_66 | ecosystem: Environmental > Aquatic > Marine > Oceanic | place: West Anvers Island... | reverse complement strand
TCCCCTACCTCTCGGGTGCCCTGAGCGGGGCATCGACGTGGAGCGTCACGATCCCGCTCGCCACGCTGGACGCCTCTTGCGGGGACACGCTGCTGGCTGCAGCGCACGCCGCGATGCAGCAGGTCGACGGATCCGGCAACGTGCTGCGCACGGAGACCGGGTGGGGCGCCGGGACACGCCTCGTCGCCAAGGGGTCCTGGGCGACGTACTTCTCGTTCACCGTTGAATGCCCTCCCCCACCGCCGCCGGTGACGCCGGACACGACCTGTGAAACGGCTTGGGCCTTGGGTCAGCAGACCTTCGACGAGCTCGACATCGCGACTCGCTGGGGATGGGTGCTCGAGGTTGACGGGTTCGCGGAGGTTCCGATCTACGCGGCCGCCGGCAACAACGTGATCGCGAACGGGACTCTGGTGGGCAACCTCACAGTCGTTGCCTCGGGCTCCTCGGTTACGGTCACGTACGAGATGCTCCCGGGCTTCACCATGGGCGTCGCCCAGCTCTATGTCGGGAACACGCTCCCGACCACGGCGGCCCCGGGTCAACTGGGGAACATCCATGACCTGACGGATGCGTCCTCAGACACGTTCACGGTCGCGTACAGCGGCACGCACGTCTTCATCGCCGCGCATGCCGATGTGTGTGGAGCTAACTGGTAGGAGTCACCTGACTGCCTGTCGAACGGACGGCCCGCCACAGCAGGCGGGCCGTCTGAATCACCACCACACTTCGCAGAGACAAGGAAGCCCCGCTCACGCGGGGCTTCTCAGCGTTCCGAAACGACCGAGGGCTACGTCTTCGCCTCGTCCTCCTCGGACTCCGCTGCTTCATCCTCGGCGGCCTCGCCGGACGCCTCCGCCTCCTCGGCGTCGAGTTCCGCCTCGAGCGACTCGGGCGTCTCCTCGTGCGAGGGCTGCTCGGCATGCGTCACCGCGGCGGCGGAGGGGACGTTCGCGTGGTCGCCACCTCGAATGAGCCGGCGGTCCTGCACGTCGCTCGGCAGGAACTCCCGACCACAGGCGTGGCAGACGTAGCCCATGGCCAGCCGGTCGTCCTCCATGACCTGGGGGCCCCGCCACCGAGGCATGAGCTTCCGGTTGATGCAGCACTCGCTGATCGAGGGCTGCCGATCGACGCCCTTGTAGGTCATCTTCGCGCGCCCAAAGATCTTGGTCAGACCGGCCATGGTGAACCCCCCATCAGGCCGTGAGCGTAGCGAGGCCAGCGCCGACGCGAAACCGGCCACCGCGCGTGCGTGAGCGAGGACATTGAGGGCCCATCGCAACGGATGGCCCTCTCCGCCCCGGCGATGACACGGAGGCCCATGGTTTGGCATGGTTTCGTTACATCACCGGGGTTAGCGTCGCGGCGAGGTAGCAGGAGGAGAGATATGGGCATCCTGAGTAAGTTCTTCGGTGGCGGCAGCGCCAAGCCAAGTGCGGAGGCAAGCGACGCTCCGGCGCCCGAGTGCGCCCACGGGGCCCTCGTTCCCCGCTGGGACAAGGCTGAGGACATGGGCAAGAGTGATCGCGTATCGAACTACTACTGCGAGGGCTGCGCGGAGACGTTCACTCCCGCTGACGCCGAGCGCATCCGGCTGAGTGGCACCGGCGCGTAGCGACACAGACGCGAATCGATACGGGAGGCGGCGCGCTCGCGCCGCCTCTTCGTTTGCCCGCGACAGGCCTCACACGCGCCGCGCGACGAAGATCATCTCCGGGCTCGACTCGTCGAGGGCGGACCGATTCCAGTCGCCGTAGACGCGCTCCACCTCGAACCCGGCGGCGCGCAAGTCACGCTCCAGCACCGCGCGAGGGCGGAAGCGCAGCGCGTTGCGCGAGACGAGGTGCTCACCCGTCGCCTCGAAGCGGTAGTGGATCTCGCACCGCGCGAGGTCGCCCGCCTCGGCGTCACGTTCCACCTCGAGCGAGTCGAACCACACCTCCGCCGGACCGACGGCACTCTCGAAGTGCCGGTGCGGAGCCTCCGAGGACCACGCGCGCCAGCCCTCGACCGCCGGGTTCCGGCTCTCGAACGCGAGGCGCCCGCCGCGGCGGACGGCCCGAGCGATGGCCTGCAGCGTCCCGCGCCAGGTGGCGTTTTCGTGAATCACCTGCGCGACATGCGCCGTCATGATCGCGAGGTCTACCGGGCCGCCCTCGTAGGCACTCGCGTCGCCCTCGATCCACCGCACGAGGTGCGCTCCCGGCCGGGATCTCGCCACGTCGAGCATCGGGCCTGCGGGGTCGATGCCCGTGACGGCGTAGCCGCGCTCGGCGAGGGCGCACGTGATCTGCCCGGTGCCGCAGCCCACATCGAGGATCGACGACGCACTGAGTTCCTCGGCGAGTGCGAGGTAGAAGGCCGTGTCCTCGCGACCGACACCCCACACGTCGTAGAGCGCGACGAGCCGCGGGTCGTGGAACTCCTCGAACCCGGCGCTCTCCCCGTCGGAATTAGCGGTCGTCGGGGTCACCGAGGATGAAACCACCGGAGAGGTCGAGCTCGTCGCCCTCGGCGAGGCGTTGCTTCAGGTCCTCGGGGAGGCGGGCCGGGTCGACATCGTCCACGTCGACCACGTTGCCACGCCGCACCTCGTCGTGCAGCGCCTCGATCTGCTCCTCGCGACGCTCACGTGCCTCGCGCGTCAACTCGAGTTCCTCGGCGATGCGCTCCCGAAGGATGCGCTCGGGCGCCTCGAAGTCACGCGGCATGCGAGCCTCGTACACCCGCGACAGCGCTGAGTACTCGTTGCCGCCGAGGAAGTGCAGCACGCGGTCGTCCTCGTGCTCCCCGCCCTCGAGGCGCCAGCGCTTCCGCTCGCCGTCGTAGGACGCGGGATCGACGCGCACCGCGACGACCTCGCCCAGGAAGAGGACGTGGTCGCCGAACGGCAGCGTCTCGACCACCTGGCACTCGATCCACCCGGCGCAGTTCATCAGGAGGGGCGAGGTGATCTTCGTGGGGACGAACGTCTCCCACTGCGTGGCCTCGATCTTGTCGATCTTCTCGCCGCGCAGCGAGCCCAGGTACTGGACGTGGTGCAGGTACGGCCGCTTCGGGATGTTGAGGGCGAACTCCTGCGAGTGCGCGATCATCTCCGCAGTGTGCCGCTGCTCCCCCACCGAGATCGCCACGAGCGGCGGGTCGCTGGAGACCGGCATGAACCACGACAGCGGCATCACATTCCGCACGCCTTTGTAGGTCGTGGTCAGGAGGACGACCGGCCCACCGAGCAGGAGTCTCGATCCCTCGGATGCCGGACGCGTCTCAGAATCCTCGGGGCTCATGTTCTGGAACGGGTCGTCTGCCATACCCCGAGTATAGGTTCGCGCCGCTGCGAGGCCTCACCGACCGATCGATGGGAGGGCTGCTACGGGAGGTACTGCTGGCGTCCGCCCGTGACCTCGCCGTCCTCGATCTCCACGGTCATCGGCAGCTCCGTCGGGATGAAGCCGTAGTACTGGGTGGGGTCGTCCTGGGTCGTCTCGCCACCCCTCAGCAGTGCCTCGAACGCCGCGCGGTCCACCTCGACGTCCACGAACTCACCGTTGGCGTCGAACCCGATGAGGGTGAACGTGGCGCCATCGGCCACCGGGAAGATCAGCGACTCGATCTCCAGGTTGCGGATGTAGAAGTCGTTGGGGAGCTCCTCGTCCGCCGGGATCGCGCCATCTTCGTGCGCCGCGGCGAGGGCTTCCTCACCGTCGAGCATCACCGCAGGGTCGAGGATCAGCGCTCTGTTCTCGACGCCGCGGATGAAGACGAACGTGCTCCCCGTCGGCATGACGTCCTTGCCTGCCGAAATCACGCCCGTGGGAGTCGCCATCACCTCGGTTGTCGCGGTCGGCGTTGCCGTCGCGCCCAGTGCAGCGCCCTCGGAGTTCTCATCGCAAGCCGCGCCGAGGATGGCACCAGCCGCAACGAGCGAGGTGACGGCGATCTTCGAGATGAGCGGCATGAGTTGGACGTCCTGACTGGGGTGGTCGTTGCCTCGTGACGGGCTCCGCTAAGACGCGCGGCGGTCCGAGATGGTTCCCGACACGCGCCCGTGCGCGACAATCCCCCGAGGAGGCAGCATGGCCGGTCTCGACACACTCCCCGACGCACCCACCGTCGCGCAGATGGTCATCGCCACCACCGGCGACTCACCCGCTGATCTTCGGATCGTGGGGCAGGGCGTGACCGCCGTGGCCTGGCGCGTCGAGGCGGACCACGGGCCGTACTGCGTGCTGGTCGGGCTGCCCTCGCACGGACCGGAGAGCGAGTGGCCCGGCGCGGGTGGCCAGATCGGCGCGCGCACTGCCGTCCTCACCGCGCTCCACGAGCGCGACCCACGCTGCCCGAAAGTCCTCGGCACCGCGACCGACGACGGTGTCCCGGAACGCCTGCGCCGCTGGTCGTGGATGGTCACGACCTGGATGACTGGCGCACCCCTCGATGACCCCTCCGAAATGACGCCGGAGATCGCGCATGAGGTCGGCGGGCTCCTCGCTACCCTGCACGCGACCCCGGTGACCGGCCACGGCATGCTCCGCGACACCGCCGAGGAGCTGCGGGGCGCCTCGGACGAACCGGGTGCCGACTTCACCTCGCGCTGGGGCCAGGCCCTCTGGCCGTTCGATGGCCGGCCACTCGCCGCGCACCCACTGATCCAGGTCGCGCCGCAACTCGCGCTGCAGGTGGGCGCGCTCCGCGAGCAACTGCTCGCGTACGCGAGCCAGGGCGCGAGAGCGCTCTGCCACACCGACTTCTCCGTCGGCCACGTCTGGGTCGAGGACGGCCACCTCACCGGCCTCATCGACTTCGGCGACGCCTCCGTCCTCCCGCCCGCGATCGACCTCGCGCTCTTCGCCTCGGTCTATGGCTGGGAGATGACCGAAGCGCTCCTCGAGGGCTACGCGACGAACTCGGTCCTCCGCGACATCCGCCGCGCCGAGGCGTACCAGCTCGCTGTGCTGGTCGCCCTCCAGCGGATCGAGAAGCACACCCGAGTCCGCCCCGACGAGGCGAAGGCCCGCCGCGCGGTCGAGTTCCTCGAAGCGTCGTTGCCGCTCGCGGTGCGCCGGTCGGACGCCTGAGGGCCGGTCAGCGCCGCCGCCTCGTCCAGATGAACGGCGCGAGGATCAAACTCAAGAGCACGAGCGGCCAGAGCCGACCGTTCCAGATCGCGTAGTTCGCCGCCAACTCGCTCCAACTCTTCCGGTCCACGTAGTGGCCAAAGATGAACTCGAATGCGACGGTCAGCGTTGTCCAGATCACTGCGAGCCGGATCGGGTTCGCGTCACGCCAGCCGGGGAAGGCGCGGAAGAACGCACCGGTCGCCCCAAGGATGATCCCGATACCAAGGACCGCGCTCAACAGGTCCGCCGTGCTTCGACGGAAGTGATCGGCCAGCACCACTTCGCGGAAGATGCCATTCAAACTCATCAAGACCGCGAGCAGCCCCCACACCCCGAGCACCGCGCGCATCCTCATGTCGATCCTCCAAGGCCTAAATCTTGTCGCGTACTGAGGGTGCACCATCGTCTCCGGGGCCGCGAGACGCCTGCATGCCATTCGCCCGGAACGTGGCACGGAGTCGGGTAGACTCCGCCGATGCCGCACGTCGAACTGCCCTCAGGCATCCGCATCCGCTACGACGAACGAGGGCGCCCCAACGGCCGTCCTCTCGTCCTGGCGCACGGGTTCTCGGTGAGCCTCGAGATGTGGTTCCCGCAGATGCACCTGCTCTCGCAGGACTACCGCCTCATCACTTGGGACGCACGCGGGCACGGCGGATCTTCCGCCCCCGACGACGTCGAGTCCTACACGATGCCCGGACTCGCCGAGGATCTCCGCGGCCTCCTCGAAGCGCTCGGTGCGGTGGACGGCGCGATCATCGGCGGCATGTCGTTCGGGGGGCAGATCGCGACGCAGTACGCCGTCGACCACCCCTCGGACGTCCACGCGCTGATCCTCAGCGACACCACCACCCGAGGCAGTTCCGGCACTGACCCGATCCGCTCGCAGGAGTACCCCGAGTGGGCAGGCGACCCCGGGATGGAGGGCTGCCGTCGCGCGATGCGCACGCGGCCGGATCTCACAGAGGCACTCAAAGACCTCGATGTCCCCACGCTGGTGATCGTGGGGATGCAGGACGGCATGATCCTCCCGGGACTGCACCGGCTGGACGGACTGCCTCGGCGGCGCGTCGTGCGGCTGGACGGCTGCGTGCACGGGACGAGCAGCCAGCGCCCGAAGGACTGGGCCGACGAGATGCTGCGGTTCCTCTACGACGTGGAGAGCGGGCACGAACTCGGCGAGGACGAAGTCAGGTAGTCGGATCGAAGCGGATCGATAGACGGGACGAGCCATGCTCGCACTGCGCAGCATCCTGGTGATGGACGCCCTCGACGAGGGCGCGATGAAGGCAGCGGCCGGCAGCGCGGCCGATGCGATCCTCATCGACCTGGCGGCGCCCTCGCTGCACGGACAGCGCGCCGAGGCACGCGGGCTGGCCAGGCGCCACGCGCAGGCGATCGGCAAGACGGGACGCCCCGTCCTCGTGCGAGTGTCGGACGCGCGATCGGGTGAGATGGGCGCGGACGTCGAGGCCGCCGTGGGCCAGTGGCTGACCGGCGTCGTCGTCTCGGGAGTCGAGGAACCGCAGGACGTACGCGACGCCGATGTCCTCGTGCGGAAGTTCGAGATGCGGACGAAGCTCGTACCGGGCGAGATCGCGATCGTCCCCGAACTCGACAGCGCCGAGGGCCTCGTCGCGCTGATGCGCATCCTGCTCGCCATCGACCGCGTGAAGGCGATCTCGCTGAGCATCGACGGCCTGCGCCGCGACCTCCGGCTCGGACCGGGTGCGGGCACCCTCTACGAGCACGCGATGGCCGAGGTCGCGATCCACGCGGACGCGGCACGCCTCCCGTGGGTCGTCCACGTCCAGCACCATCGCCCGGACGTGGGCCACATCCCCACGCTCGCCCACGACTTCGGTGCCGCCGGCGTCACTGTCCACCACGAGGGCGAAGCCCTCGGCATGAACTCGCTCTTCGCCCCCGTCCCGTCCGAGGTCGCGATCGCCCGCGCGATGGTGGCGGAGTGGGACCGCGTCCGGAAGCGCGGCGAAGTCCTCGGCGTCGTCGCGGGCGAAGCCATCGAGGTCCCCGGCTACGACCGCCTCGTCGACCGCCGCACCGTGCGCCGCGCCCGAGTCGTCCTCGAACTCGCCGATGCGATCGCCCGCCGCGAGGCGATCAGCTAGCCCTCTACCCCCCCGTGCAGGATCTCGTCGAGGCGTTCGCGGGACGCCGAGGGGCCAACGACCGCGAGCGAGAACTTGGGGTCGCCGAGCAGGCGCGCAGCGACGCGCTGGACGTCTTCCGTGGTCACAGCACGAAGGCGCTCGACGACCTCATCGGCAGGCTCGAGCTCGCCGTCGTGGAGGAGCTGGGCTCCCCAGCGCTGGGCGAACGACATCGGCGTCTCGAGGGAGAGACGGAAGGAGCCGGAGGCGTAGTCCTTCGTGCGGGTCAACTCGTCCGCCGGCATCGGCTCGTCCACCAGCCGCCGCAGTTCGCGCACGATGACCTCGAGGGCTTCCTCCTGGTGCTCGCGCGTTACACCGGCCGAGACGGAGAGCGTGCCCACCTCGCGGTAGCGCGTCGAGCCTGAACCGACGGAGTACGCCAGGCCTCGGCGCTCGCGCACCTCCTGGAAGAGGCGACTGGACATGCCCCGCCCGAGGGCGGTGTTCATCACGTCGAGTGCGAAGCGGTCCGGGTCGCGGCGGCCAATACCGTGGACTGCGAGCGCGAGGTTGGTCTGCTCGATCTCGCGCGGCTCCACGGCGATGTAGTCCTCGGTCAGTGGAGGGCGAGCAGGCGTCGCGGCCGGTGTGGGAGCCGCCGCGCCGGTCGGGAGCGCGCCGAACTCGCGCTCGACGAGGGCGACGACCTCGTCGGGATCGACGTTGCCGGCGATCGAGAACACGGAGTTCGCGGCGGTGTAGTACGTCGCCATGTGGTCGACGAAGTCCTCGCGCGTGACGCCCTGCACCGTGTCGATCGTCCCGGCCACCGGCCATCCGATCGGCTGGTCGCCCCAGGTCGCCGTCGAGAGCAACTCCGAGGCCTTCGAGCCCGGTGAGTCGTGCGACCGCCGGATCTCCTGCTGCACCACGGGCCGCTCGCGCTCGAGCTCCTCGGGGTCGAGGAGTGAGCGCTGGAGCATGTCGCCGAGGATCTCGATGCCTGTCGCGACGCGCTCGTAGGGCAGGTTGTTCCAGTAGCAGGTGACTTCCTTCGTCGTGAAGGCGTTCAGGCTCCCCCCGGCTCCCTCGATCGCCTCGGAGATCTCGGCAGCGGTCCGGGACTCCGTGCCCTTGAAGAGCATGTGCTCGATGTAGTGGGAGAGGCCGTTGGTCCGCGCATCCTCGTGCCGCGATCCCACGCCGACGAAGAAGGAGACCGCTGCGGCCTGCGCCGTCGGCATCGCTGTCACCACCAACCGCAGGCCGTTCGAGAGCGTCGTGATCTGTGGTTCGCCGGGCACACTGCCTCCTCATGTAGTCGAGTAGGACAGGGTACCCCGGAACAAGCGCGGCACCCGAGTTCGGCCCCTTCGCGAAGTGGCGCCTAGAACAATGGGAAGTCGGCGTCCCGTCCGAGGAGTACGCGCCCGGCGGCCTCGTAGACCAGCGGGCCGACCATCACGTGGGCGGCGGCGGTGTGGATGTCGCGGAAGATCCGGTCGAGGGGGTTCGACCGCTGGATAGCGGTGGTCGCACAGGCCCGGTGCAGCAGGTCGACCACGGCGAGGCTCTCCGTCAGCGCGTGGTTCGCGGCGAGTCGCGCCTTCGCTCGGAGGACCGGGTCGCCCTCACCGCCGGTGTCGAGGACGTTCGCCCAGAGCTCGTCGCCCGTCGCGTAGTAATAGGTATGCGCCGCCTCGAAGCGCGCGGTCGCCATCGCGAAGGTCTCCTGGACGCGGCCCACCTCCTGCAGCGGCACGCCGCCCCAGCCCCGCTTCGTGGTGAAGATGTCGCGTGCCGCCTCGAGTGCGGCCCGACCGAGGCCGAGGGCCTGCGCGCCGTGGTTCATGAAGATGAGCGCGCCGCAGCGGTAGAGCGCCCATTCGTGGCGTGGAGTGATGAAGTCGAAGACGTGCTCGACCGGCACGAACACGTCCTCGATCTCGAAGTCGTTGCTCGCGGTGCCTCGGAGACCCGCCGTGTCCCAGACGTCGTGGATCGTGACTTCGTCGCGCGGGACGAAGAAGGCCACGACCTTGTCGCTGCCATCCTCGTTCTTCGTCGGCGTCTCGGAGCCGCCCTCGTACAGCAGCGCCTCCCCGGTGAAGTGAGTCGCGTGCGAGGAGCCCGAGGCGAACGGCCAGCGACCGGAGATGCGGTAGCCGCCAGCGGCGGGGACGGCGTGACCGATGGGGCGCGCGGTCCCGCCAAAGATGCCTCCAGGCCGGAAGACACCCTCGGCCACGTCGGGCGGGATGAACCCACCGAAGAGGCCGGCCTGCATGCCGAGCATGACGCACCACCCGGCTGACCCGTCCGCCGCCGAAATCTCCTCGACGACACGAGAAGCCGTCATTGGCTCGGCCTCGACGCCTCCGTACGACTCCGGAACGACGAGATGGAACAGGCCCGCCGCGCGCATCTGCTCGACGATGTCGGGAGGCAACTGACGGGATCCCTCGATGCGCGCGCCCGCCGCGCGGACGGCCGGCGCCAGCTCGCGAGCGGCATCGAGGACATTGGTCGTCGAAGTCGTCATGGTGCAATCTCCGAAACGGGCCCCGCCAGTGGCGGATCCTACGCGCTCGCGTGATAGCCGGGCAGGTCAACGAGCGGATGAGCCGGAGGCGCCTTTCCCGTAGTGCGTTCACCACGACTTGTCACCTGCCCCTATCGCCGGGAGGTCGCTCCTGCGATCTCCGGGCCTGCCGAACATTACATAGGTGAAATCACGCGTCGAACAGGTATAAAGGGACAATGAAGACGGTCGCCGTGCGCACGAGTCCAGCACGTGCCGCCGATGGCGGCTGGCTCGCCGCACTCGAACGTACTGTTGCCTCGACTTGGTGGGACGCGCTCCGCGAGGCAGTCCACTCGGGCAGCCACCGCGGTGGCCTGCTCCTCGCGCTGACGATCGGCACCGCGCACCTCGTCATCGCGCAGTTCGTCCTCCAGATCAACGACCCGCTGCAGGTTGGGATGAACTTCTGGCCGGCGGCCGGGCTCAACCTCGGCGCGCTCCTGCTCCTGCCCACGCGCCGCTGGGGCTGGGCGCTCGCCGCGGTCGCGGTCGCCGAGGCGGCGAGCAACACCATCGTCGGCTACGCGCCAAGCATCACGATCTGGTTCGTCGCGTCGAACACGGTTGAGCCACTCCTGGGAGCGACGCTCATCCGCTTCGTCTCGACGCACCGAGGCGCGCTCGTCCCGATCGGAGGGTTCCTTGAGTTTGTCGCGTACGCGGTCATCATCGCCCCGATCGTCGGCGGTGGACTCGGATCGGTCGGGACGGCGCTCTCGGGCGCGAACTTCTTCGAGGCATGGCCGCGCTTCATGGTCGGCGACTCGCTCGGCATCCTGGTCGTCGCTCCGGTGCTGCTCAGCGTCCGTCGCTGGAAGAACGACCGGCCGGTCCGCATGGCGATCCTGCCGACGCTCGCGACGACGACCGTTTCCGCCTTCGCCATCCACAGTTGGCCCGGCGGCTGGGACACGGTCACGCCCTACCTCGTCATCGTCCCGCTGACCTGGGCCGCCCTGCGCTCCGGCGTCCGGGGGGCATCGTGGTCCATCCTGGCGATGGGACAGGTCGCGAACCTCGCGGTCGCCGCCGGCACGGAGCCATTCGTCGCCACGAACGACACGGGCTACACGGTCACACTCCTGCAGGCGTACCTCGGCATCGTCGGCGCGACGACGCTCATCCTCGCGTCTGCGACGAGCGAGCTCAGCGACCGCGACGCTGTCGAGGCGGCGCTTCGCCGCCAGGCCCTGCACGACCCGCTCACCGGCCTCCCGAACCGACTCCAGCTCATGGAGCGACTCGATGCCTACCTCGAGAACGCGCGCGTCAATGGCATCCCCGCGGCGATGTGCGTCGTCGACCTAGACGACTTCAAGCAGGTGAACGACACCTACGGGCACCCAGCCGGCGACGAGCTCCTCGTCGCCGCGGGGGAGCGCCTGCTCTCCACCGTCCGAGGCTCTGACCTCGTGGCTCGCATCGGCGGCGACGAGTTCGTGGTGCTCATGGACGGCGCGACCGACGCCGCGGTGGACGCGATCACCGCGAGGATCATCGATCGGCTGGCCGCACCCGTCATCATCGGCGGTCGGTCCGTGCAGACCACCGTCTCCATCGGCGTCGCCTTTGCGCACGACGACAGCGGCCGCGACTCGCTCTTCCGTAACGCAGACGCAGCGCTCTACCGCGCGAAGGCACTCGGCCGAAATCGGGTCGCCCGGTACGCCCTCGAACCTCACGCCGTCTAGCGCCGCCCTCTAGCGCGGTTCAGGCTCCGAGGCCGACTCCGGCGTCACGAAGCCTGAGTCGAAGGCGAACACTGCTGCCTGCGTCCGGTCGCGCACCTCGAGCTTCGCGAGGATGCGCTTCACGTGCGTCTTCACGGTGCCTTCAGACACGACGAACGACTCCGCGATCTCCGCGTTCGAGTAGCCCCGCGCGATCAGCAGCAGCACCTCACGCTCCCTCCGCGTCAGTGCCTCGATCAGGGGGTGCACCTCACCGATACGAGGCAGCACGGCGCTCGGCACGTCGGCGTCGACGAGTGCGGCCGGTGGCGGCGGGATGTCTCGGGCGCGCGTGCCGAGCATCAGCTTCGCCCAGCGCCCGAGGAGCCATGCCTCCAGGTTCAGGACGTGTAGCGAGACGAAGATGCCGACCAGCCCGATCGGCATGACAGCCCATGCCTCGACCGCAGTGTCGATCTGCCAGCCAAAGATCTCCAGCCATGACTGCTGGTCGCCCCACACGTCGAACAACTGATACGTCAGCGGCGCGAACAGCAGGGTGAGCGGCAGCATGACCGCGACCGACGTGGTCACAAGCGCCGCGATCCCGAGGGGGAACCGCGACGCGAGGTAGACGAGAGCCGTCCACGTCGAAGGGTCAAGGAGGATCTGCTTCGCCTGCTCCCGGATCGGGACGTCCCGCTCGTACCAGGTGGGAGGACGCCGGATCTCGACACCGACGAGGCGGCGGTGCAGAAACGCCTCGAGGTCTCCGACCCACCGCGCGCCGAGCACGAGGCCGATGAGGATCACGAGCCCAAACCACGTCCAGATGAGTACGCCGCCGGTCGCGCCACCGGCGACGAGCATCACGAAGTAGGCGACGCCGAGCGGGAACGAGAGCAGTAGGTACAGGATCCTCGTGTACGTCCATCGACTGCCGAGTGGCGCGAGCCAGCGCCATGTGTTCGAGGTCTCGCGCGGATAGATCGGGATCGCGGTCATGGTGGGCCCCTCCTGTGCCATCCCAATCTCGCCTCTCCACCCATCGAGGGCGTCCCCCTCAGGGGTGATTCTGCCTCAGATCACGTCCGCGAACGGCATCGAGGGCGACGGGAGCATTCTGCCCTTCGCCCCTGGGGGAGAGGGATGGGGTGAGGGGAGGCACTCGCAGAGTCACCATCCGTTCCGCTCGATGACGCACCGCCGCCGATCTCTCATCGACTGCCGTGGCTGTTCGACACCTCCGAGGGCCAACGGTACGATTGAAAAAACCCGGGAGCTCCCCGCCACCCCGAGCGTTACTCAATGGCCAAATTCGTCTTCGTTACCGGTGGTGTCGTCTCCTCTGTGGGGAAAGGCATCGTCACCGCTTCGCTGGGCCGCATCCTGAAGGCCCGCGGGCTGACCGTGTCCATCCTCAAGCTGGACCCCTACATCAACGTCGACCCCGGCACGATGTCGCCGTACCAGCACGGCGAGGTCTTCGTGACCGACGACGGCGCCGAGACGGACCTGGACCTCGGGCACTACGAGCGCTTCATCGACACCGACCTGACGAAGATGAACTCCTCGTCGTCCGGCCAGATCTACGAGGAGGTCATCCGCAAGGAGCGCCGAGGCGACTACCTCGGCGGCACGATCCAGGCGGTGCCCCACGTCACCAACGAGATTAAGCGCCGCATCCGCGCCGCCGGCACGCAGCTCAAGGCTGACGTCGTCATCGTGGAGGTCGGCGGCACCGTCGGCGACATCGAGGGGCAGGTGTTCCTCGAGGCGATCAGCCAGATGCGCGCCGCGACGCCACAGGACACGCTCTCCATCCACGTCACGCTGCTGCCCTACATCGGCAGCACGCACGAGTTGAAGACGAAGCCGACGCAGCACTCCGTGCGCGAACTCCGAGCCTTCGGCGTGCAGCCGGACGTCATCATCGCCCGCTCCGACTTCCCCGTGCCGGACGCGCTTCGCGAGAAGATCGCGCTGTTCTGCTCCGTGCAGAAGGACTCGGTCATCCCGCTGCGCACCGCGCGCTCGATCTACGAGGTGCCGCTGATCCTCGAGGCATCGAACCTCGGAGAGATCGTCACCCGCAAGTTCGAGTTCGCCGCGGCGCGCCCGGACCTCGAGGAGTGGGCGCAGTTCGTGGAGCGGCTCACCGCCCCGAAGAAGCGCGCGACCGTCGCCATCGTCGGGAAGTACGTCGAACTGCACGATGCGTACCTCTCGATCAAGGAAGCCCTCGTCCACGCCGGCGTCCACCACGACGCCGAGCTCGACTTCCGCTGGGTGCACTCCGAGCAGATCGAGGCGTCCGACGCCGCCGCCCAGATCGGCGCACCCGGCGAGGTGGACGGCATCTTGCTCTGCCCCGGCTTCGGTGACCGCGGGCTCGAGGGCAAGATCGCGGCCGTCCGCTACGCCCGTGAGAACAAGATCCCGTACCTCGGCGACTGCCTCGGACTCCAGATGCTCGTCGTCGAGTTCGCCCGCCACGTCGCAATGATGCCCGACGCGAACACCACCGAGGCCGACCCGAAGTCGCCGTTCCCGGTGATCTCACTGCTCTCCGAGCAGGAGGAGGTCCACGACCTCGGCGGGACCATGCGCCTCGGCGGGTACGACTGCAAGCTGGTGCCGGGCACGAAGGCCCAGGCCGCCTACGGCACGGAGGTCGCCCGCGAGCGTCACCGTCACCGCTACGAGGTGAACAACAACCTCCTGCCGCAACTCGAGCAGGCGGGCCTCATCGTCGCGGGGCGCGACTCGGACACGAACCTCGTGGAGATCGTGGAACTGCCAGACCACCCGTTCATGGTGGGCGCCCAGTTCCACCCGGAGTTCACGAGCCGCCCCAACCAGCCGAACCCGCTCTTCCGTGACTTCGTCGGCGCCGCCGTGCGTCACGCCGAGGCGCGGGGCGCGGCGGACGTGCCGGCTGAGCGGGCAGCAGAGCACACGACCTACAGCGTCGAGTCTGGGACGGTAACCACCACCGCGTGACCTTCTGGCGCTTCGTCCACCTGCTCGCACTCTTCTACTTCATGGCCGGCGTCGGTAACACCGTCGTGCCGGTCTGGAAGGCATGGCTCGCGGAGTCCCTCGACGAGAAGGTGCTGCACCTGCAGGACGCGCACCGGAACGAGACGTTCTTCCTGCTGCCGGGCATCCTCGCGGTGTTCTTCTCGGGCTACGCCTGGGCGGCATCCGCCGACTACAACATTGTCACGGTCGGCTGGCTGGTCGCGCTGCAGGTGATCACCCTCGTGGACCTGTTCATCTTCCTGCCGCTCATGGGCGTTGGCCTACGCCGCGTGCGCTACCTGGCGCTCGCTGCCAAGAAGCACGGCGAGGTCACCCCGGAGCTCCGGGATGCCCTCGCCGACAATGTGCCGCTCGTCTTCGGTACGCTGATCGTGCTGTCGATCCCGGTGATGGTCTGGCTGCCGGTCTTCAAGCCGTTCTAGCCCGCTCACCGCGGTCTGCTGCCGACTCCGCCCGATACCCACACCCTCACGAGCCACTCACGAGGAGCCCGCCATGCGCATCTTCCTGGACACCGCGAACATCGATGACATCCGCCGAGGGGCCGCCCTCGGGGTCGTCGACGGCGTGACCACGAACCCGACCCTCGTCGCGAAGGAGGGCATCCAGTACCGCGATCGCGTCCTCGAGATCTGCGAGGTCGTGGACGGGCCCATCTCGGCGGAGTGCATCTCCACCGAGTACGAAGCCCTCGTCGAGGAAGCGCGACGTGTCGCGGCCTGGCACCCGAACGTCGTCGTGAAGATCCCGATGGGCGAGGTCGGCCTGCAGGCGATCAAGACCGTGAGCGCGGAGGGCATCAAGGTGAACACCACCCTGATCTTCTCGGCGAACCAGGCGCTGCTCGCCGCGAAGGCTGGCGCGGCCTTCGTCTCCCCGTTCGTCGGCCGTCTGAACGACGCGGGCCACGACGGCATGGAGGTCATCCGCGAGATCGTCGCGCTCTTCGACGCCTTCAACCTGCCGACGCAGGTCCTCGCCGCCAGCATCCGCAACCCGCGCGATGTCACCGAGGCCGCCCTCGCGGGCTCGCACGTCGCGACGCTGCCACCCGCGGTGCTGTTCTCGATGATCCAGCACCCGCTCACGGACAAGGGCGTCGAGATCTTCCTGAACGACGCGAAGAAGTACTCCCCCGTCTAGTCGGACCGTTGCCCCAAAGGTGGTGACCACTTCACAGCAACACCCTCACAACAACTGCACTTGTCGCCGCGAACCCCAAGCGAGTAACATCTAGGCATCCCACAACTCAGTGGATGCCCCACTCGGACCCAGTGCCAACTCTCCAGCGCGCACGGGTACCCGTTGAGATCAGGCCATAGCCCATGACTACATCGTCCTCGCGCGGACGCGATCTCGCGTCTTCGGATGCTCCCACCCGATCCCGGCGTCGTTCGCGACGCGGCGGCGGGGGTGGTAGCGGGAGCAGCAGCAACGGCGGAGGAGGCGGTGGTGGCGGGCGCGGACGTGCCCCCCAGGCCGATCCTTCGCTGGAGCCGATGCCGGACATCGACCCCAGTGTCCCGGTCCTCGACATGGCGGAGCTGGAACAGCGCTCCCGTGACGAGTTGATCACCCTCGCCGAGCGCGACCTCAATATGGAGGCCGCAGCCGGCATGCCGAAGCCGGAGCTCATCTTCCGCATCCTGGAGGCTCAGGCCGAGCGCCGCGGCACCATCTTCTCCGGCGGCGTCCTCACCCTCGCGGATGACGGCTTCGGCTTCCTCCGCGGTGAGCGCATGCTCCCCGGCCCGAATGACGTCTACGTCTCGCAGTCCCAGGTGCGGCGCTTCGGCCTCCGCCCCGGTGACTACGTCACCGGCCAGGTGCGACAGCCGAAGTCCTCCGAGAAGTACTACGGCATGCTCCGCGTGGACGCGGTCAACGGACTCGACCCGGAGGAGGCCAAGCGCCGCCCCGACTTCGACGCCCTGACGCCGATCTTCCCGAACCGCATGCTCCGCCTGGAGAGCGACCAGCACGAGATCTCTCAGCGCGTGGTCGACCTCTTCGCCCCGATCGGCCGAGGCCAGCGCGGCCTCCTCGTCTCACCGCCGAAGGCCGGTAAGACGATGCTGCTGAAGTCCATCGCCCACGGCATCACCACGAACCACCCGGACATCCACCTCATGGTGCTCCTCATCGGCGAGCGCCCGGAGGAGGTCACGGACATGCGCCGCTCCGTGCGCGGCGAGGTCATCGCCTCCACCTTCGACGAGCCCGTCGAGGATCACGCGCGGGTGACTGAGGTCGCCATCGAGCGCGCCAAGCGCCTCGTCGAGGGCGGCGTGGACGTGGTCATCCTCATGGACTCGATCACGCGCCTCGCTCGCGCCTACAACATCGCCATGCCGACCTCGGGGCGCACGCTCTCCGGCGGTATGGACCCGATCGCCCTCTACCCGCCCAAACGGTTCTTCGGTGCTGCCCGCAACACCGAGGAAGGCGGCAGCCTCACGATCATCGCGACCTGCCTCGTCGAGACCGGGTCGCGCATGGACGAGGTCATCTTCGAGGAGTTCAAGGGCACCGGGAACATGGAGCTCCGGCTCTCCCGTCGCCTCGCCGAGAAGCGCGTCTACCCGGCCATGGACCTCCTCGGGTCGTCCACCCGCCGCGAGGACCTGCTCTTCGAGGAAGACGAGCTGCGTCAGATCTACCTCCTTCGACGCATGGCCTCCATGCTCGAAGAGGACAGTGGCGACGCGACCGACCGCATCCTTGAGCGACTCGCGAAGACGAAGACCAACGCGGAATTCCTGGCGACGCTTAAGACGGACGTGATCTAGGACTTCGGCTCGCCGGTTCTCGACCCGGACTCACCGCAGCGCGCTCCCCATATGGGGAGCGCGCTGTTTGTTGTGCGCTGCTACCTGGGGATGGCCGAATCCCGCCGCCTGCCGACAATCAGCTCATGGAGTGACAAGATCAGCGTCGAAGGTGATCCGCACGATCGTGCGGAAATGAAATGTTGTGACGTTGTTTGTGCCACCGGCCACAAGCTACGCTTCTCCTACTTCTGACTCGGAGCAACGAAGTCGTGCTCCGTTTGTCGGTCCGCCTGACGAAGTCGCGTCGATCGCGGCGTCGGGCTAGGAGTGCGCTGACGGCCGTGAGCCCTGGGCGGGGCATGCGGGCGGAGGGGAGACGCACAATCCACGGAACCCTGACCCCGCAGCGGTCACCGCGCCGCAGCCGTAGGCTGCTGCGCGCACGTGTGCACGCGGACCAGTTCCCGCGTCGCTTCCGCTCATCCGTCAACTTCTCGATCATCACTGGCCTGCTGGGTGTCATCGTCTTCGTGGGCTTGTTCCCCGTACAGGTCACGGACTTCCCGACGAACCCCGTGCTGAATGCTCAGCGCTTCACGCTCCCCGGCCTGGCAGCCGCGGTCCCCACCGCCGGCGCCGAGTCCCTCACCTCCGGCCCGGTCCCCCTCACCGTCGTCTCACCACCCACCTCCATCGACGCGAAGCCCAACGTCCAGGACACCACGCAGCTCACCCGCGCGGCCATCGAGGCGCAGCAGGACGGCTCGTCGCAGACCCAGGCCAGCGTCGATGGCGGCGACACCAACGAGAAGATCCCGATCTTCTGGGAGTACGAAGTCCAGTCCGGCGACACGCTGACCGCGATCGCTGACCGCTTCGGCATCCGCGTTGACTACATCAAGTGGAACAACGTGGACGTGGAGAGCACGAACGCGATCTACCCCGGCCTGATCCTGCAGATCCCCTCCGTCGAGGGCATCGTCCACTCCGTATTGGTGGACCAGACCGTGACGGAGATCGCCGACAAGTACGAGGCGGACTGGCGCGACATCGTGGAGTTCCGCGCTAACGGCCTGGCTGGCGACCCCAACAACATCACCGCCGGCTCGCTGATCCTCGTGCCCGGCGGCAAGAAGGTCGTCCCGGTGGCTCCGCCGCCGACGCGCCCCGGCTCGGACATCGGCCCTGCGCCGTCAGACGGCGGTTGGACGTGGCCGGCCCTCGGCCTGCTGAGCTCGCCGTACGGCCCGGCGCACCCGCTCGGGATCGACGTCGCGGCCAGCGTGGGTACAGCGGTGTACGCCGCCAGCGTCGGACAGGTCACGTTCGTGGGAGGTAACCCGTGCTGTTCGTACGGCTACCACATCATCATTGACCACGGGAACGGCTACGAGACGCTGTACGCACACCTCTCCGGCTTCAACTACGCCTCCGGGGACTGGGTGAACGCGGGCGACGTCATCGGCTACATCGGCATGACCGGCCGCACCACTGGCCCGCACGTCCACTTCGAGCTCCGCCGCAACGGCGTCTACCAGGACCCGCTGAACTTCCTGCCGTAGCAGCGCCAGCAGCGGGAGCCCTCGACGAGGGCGTCACGGACACGAACGAGAGAGGCGCCCCTGAGGGCGCCTCTCTGCATGTACCGGGAGCACGGAGAATCGGGGGATTGGGCTAGCCGCGAGCCTCGAGGAGTACGACGCGCTTGGCGTCGTCGCTGACATCGCGCTTCGTGACCGTGAACCGCGAGACGGCAGGCTCGGCGGTCGCGGCCATCGCCGACACGAAGGTCTTGAGAACTGCCTCGTCGGCCGGGTCGTAGCCGATGGGGATGACGATCGAGGGCGCCATGGCGCGGACGGCCTTCGCGGCATCGGCTCCCTGGAGCGCGTCCGGCATCCCGATCGGCACGAACACGACATCCGCCATCGAGAGGATGTCCATCGCGGCCCCAGTGGGAGCCGCGCCCATCCCGCCGAGGTGCGCGACGCGGATGTCTTCGGCCTCGTAGAGCCAGAGCGTGCTGCGGAGGGCGACGGGGTCGCCCTCGCCGATCAGGGTGGAACGCACGGCCTCGATGATCACGCCACGGATCTCGTACTCGCCCGGGCCGGTGAGCACCATCGGGTCGCCCTCGGCGGGCGCCACCTGGCTCACGCCGTTCCGGCGCGGGTCGTCGTGACTCACGGTGATGATGTGCGCGTCAGGACGGCCCAGCGTGCCGCCCTCGGACTTGTCGTAGGGGTCCATCACGACGGCGGCCGTGCGGGTCCGCATCCGCGTCGCTGCGCCACCGAGCCACGTGAGATCCATCGAGCCTCCGAACCTGGGAAGGACTCGATTCTAAAGGCCCGCACCCCAACGTTCGAGGAGAGGCGCGTCCTACTCGGACGCGACCGCAGCGGCGGCGACAGCCGCCGAGGGCTCCCGCACGCCGGCCCACTCGAGGGTCATCGCGCCCCAGGTGAGGCCGCCGCCAAAGGCGGTCAGCAGGACGCGGTCGCCGGCCTTCAGCCGGCCCTCCGCTGTCGCCTCGGCGAGCGCGATCGGAATCGTGGCGGACGAGGTATTCCCGTACCGCTCGAGGTTCATGTAGACCTTCTCGGTCGGCAGTCCCAGGCGGTCAGCCATCGCGGTGATGATGCGGCGGTTCGCCTGGTGCGGCACCACGAGGTCAACGTCCGCGGCGGTCAGCCCGGCCTGTCCGAGGACCTCGAGCGAGGCTTCCGCCATGGCGGTGACCGCATGCTTGAAGACGGCGGCGCCGTTCATGATCAGGTGTGCTTCACGAGAGAGTGCCTCGCCGGGGCCACACGGCCCCGTGGCGTAGAGCAGCCCCGCCTGGCTTCCATCCGAGTGCAGGACCAGCGAGTCCGTGCTGCCCGCTTCGCCCTCGGGTGTTGCTTCCAGCAGCACCGCGCCGGCGCCGTCGCCGAAGAGCACGCACGTCGTGCGGTCGCTCCAGTCCATGATCCGCGACATCGTCTCAGCGCCAATGACGAGGGCCCGACGAGACTGTCCGGTGGCGATGAACTGACGCGCCGTGCTCAGGGCGGTGAGGAATCCCGTGCAGGCGGCGTTCACATCGAACGTCGCAGCGTCTCGCGCGCCGATGCCGTGCTGCACCAGCGTCGACACGGCCGGGAACATCCCGTCGGGCGTGCACGTGCCGGTGATGATGAGGTCGACTTCGCTGGCATCGACGCCGGCGGAGGCGAGGGCGCGCCGGGCTGCCTCGATCGCGAGCGAACTCGTGGTCTCGGTCTCTGCGGCGATGCGCCGGGCGCGGATGCCCGTCCGTTCCACGATCCAGTCGTCAGAGGTGTCGACGAAGGCAGTGAGGTCGTCGTTGGTCATGACGCGCTCGGGCACGAAGCGGCCCACCCCCACGATGCGTGCGCGGTGCGTCATGCCTGGCCCTTCCGCTGCCGTCCCGCGACCTTGCGGGAAGCTCCTCGACGTGTCCCAGCCGGTGGCGGCGAAGGGGTCGGATCGTCCTGAACCTCGGCCAGCCGCTCTTGCAGCTCGCGGAGAGTGCGATGGTGGAGCGCCTTCACCGCGCCCTCACTCCGCCCCATCATACGTCCGATCTCGGCGTTCGTTCTGCCGTCTACGTACTTCAGCGCGATCAGTTCCTGCCGCTCGGGAGGCAGGAGCGCGATAGCACGCCTGACCACATCAATCCGTTCGTTCTCGACCAGGCTCGCCTCTGGCCCCGGGATCGAGGCGGGCACGGTCGCGGCGGCCTCCAGCCCCTCGGTCGGGGGCCGGCGCCCGCGGTCGCGGTACCAGTTCAGCAGGAGGTTGTGAGCGATGCTCATCACCCACGACTGGAACTTCGCCCCACGCCCGCGGAACTGCTGCAGGCGCGTCAGCGCGTTCAGGAACGTGCGCGACGTCAACTCCTCGGCCTCCGAGGGGTCCGAGGTGCGCGACAACAGGTAGCGATAGACCCGCGGAGCGTGGGCCTCGTAGAGCGCGGAGAACGCGCTGCGATCCGTCAGCGCGGCGCGCGCCAACTGCTCATCGCGAGCCGCGGCGTGCTCCTCGGACGGATCGGGTGCATCGGTCGATCGGGGACGGGAGCGGGCGATACGACGGCCTCCGAGCGGGATCGCGTCCGAGTATAGGCGCATGCGCGGGCGAGCTACGGCGAGATCAGTGCGAGGCGGCGTCGGTTTCCTCGGAGGAGACCAGCGAAATCGGGCGGGACACGTCGAGGCGGAAGCGGCCGCGCGCCACCTTCTCAATCCGCAGGTAGTCGCACCGCTCCTCCAGGCGCTTCCGCAGGAGGATGAGGCGTGCCTCCAGGTTGTCTTTGATATCCGGCAGTGCGAGCGAGGTGTCCAACCGCAGCTCGCGGTTGCTGAACTCCTCGCGGCCTTCGTCCACGTAGTGTCGGAGCAGCCGCCACAGGATGCCGCCGGCGACGCCCTTGATCAGGTACTCGTTGTCCAGGAAGACGCTCTCGTCCTCCGGGTAGTACTTCACGACGACGGGCGCGGCGATCGGCCCCGCGTCGAGGGCATCGCTCGTGACCTCGGCCTCACCGGCGCTCTCGTGGCTGGAGACGAGCAGCGTCATCGCGCTCGCGACCTGGCTGGCGATGATCCCCACGAGGCATTCGTCCGCCGACTGGAACGCGCCGATGCGCTCGCTCTCGAGGACCACGACGCCGACGAGCTGGTGGCGCGACAGCATCGGCGTGACGAGCTGGCTCTGCGTCGCCGCGAGCGCCGGCAGCGGGATCTCGTCCTCGTCCGCGGCTGTGGCCGGCAGCCTCGTCGCCTGCGCGTACCTCAGTTCCCTCGTCATGTGCGTCACACGCACCGACTGCCGGCGTGCCGCCGCGAGCCCGATGAGTCCCTCGCCGAGTGCAATCTCCGAGCCCGTCCCCGAGTCGCCGTACCCCACGCTCGCCACGGTGTAGAGCTGCTCGTGGCGCTCGTCGGCGAGCATCACGAACGCGTGCTCGCACCCGACGAGGTCACGACAGGCCTCGAGGAAGACGTGGAGCAGATCCTCGAGATCGTCGGCGGCGGCGATGCGCTGTGAGACAGCCTCCACCTGCGCGAGGCTGACCGGGGCCGCGGGGTCGTCCGCACCGCTGACCGGTGGCTTCCCAGGCACCAGCGAACACTGGGTTACCTCGCAGATGTCCACGCCCTTGAGCGCGAACACGTTCGCCATGCCGCTGTGCAGCGCGACCGCGTCAAGATGCGTCCGCATCCGCTCGAACAGCGGCCCCTCGGTCTCGGTGCGCTCGTACTTCAGGTCGAGGGTGAACATGCGTCCGGTCGCGACCTCGACCACCTCGACCTGTGCGAGGGGGTTGCGCTGGGTGTTCTCATCGGTCTTCTTGAAGAACTGCCGCGAGAGCGCCACGTGGCGCTCGTCGACTCGGTGCACGATCGAGAGGTACGTGACGTTGGGCGCGCCATCCTCGCCAACGGTGCAGATCGCGGACGGGACGACACCTTCGAAGCATGATGGGATCGAGTCCAGCGAGACTTCGAGCGGGGCGAAGGCCGTCGTCATGCGACACCTCCAGCCACCAGCGGCCGTCCAGCATTCGGCCCCGGCGTCTGGTCGAAGGCGCGCTCGACCTCGAAATCGATGCGGATCACGTCGTCCATCCAGAGGTTCCGGATGATGTGCGGCGGATCGCCGATCAGTGACGTGCTCACGGTCATCGCATCCCGCTGTCGCGTGACCCACGCGCGCTCCGCCTCGGTGGGCTCGCCCGTGTCGAGCAGCGGCCCCTTCATCTGGATCGAGCGCGCTGAGACGGGCTCGGTGAAGGTGACGGCGATCTGCGGCCGCGTTGCGGCCACCTCGACCAGTGAGGTGCAGCGTTCCCGCTCGACGTACACGGAGACGGTGCGCGCATCAGGATGGACGCGCGGCCCCCACGCGTAACTCACGCGGGGATGCCCTGTCGCGTCGACCCACCCGATGAGCACGGCCACGCCAGACTCGCAGAACTCGTGGAGCTCGTCATCGATAGAGAACATGAGGTGGCTCGGCTGATCACGAGAGTGTAAGCGCGCCCGTCAGGCTCGGTTAGGAATCTTATCCGATGAACTTAGGGAACAGTGAAGGTCGGTTAGGAAGCCTGTAGGAACGGGCAGGCTCGATTCGTCGGATTCTTCTCCTACATCAAACGAGGGGTGCCCAGGAGGTACCCGCAGGGAGGATTCCGACATGACCAGCATCGCGGCTCGCATCAACCAGCTCGACCCGGAAGCGCTCGCAGCGCTTCGCGCCGGTGTCACCGGCACCGTCGTCACCCCGAACGATCCGGACTACGACACCGCTCGGCAGATCGTCAGCCTCGCGATCGACCGCCGCCCGGCCGCCATCGTCCGCTGCGAGGGCACCCCGGACGTCGCGTTCAGCGTCCGATTTGCCCGCGAACGAGGCCTCGAGTTCGTCCCCCGCTCCGGCGGTCACGCGGTCATGGGCCACTCGGTTCAGGACAACGCGATCGTCATCGACCTCGGTGGGATGAAGGGCATCACGATTGACCCGATTCTGCGCGTGGCATCCGTGCAGCCGGGCGTCACCTCGGACCACCTCGCCGGCCCCGCCGGCCAGTACGGCCTGAGCCTGTCGACCGGCGACACCGGTTCCGTGGGCATCGGCGGACTGACCGTCGGCGGCGGCATCGGCTGGATGGTTCGCAAGTACGGCCTGACGATCGACAACCTGCTCGCGGCCACCGTCGTGACCGCGGACGGCGAGGTCGTCCGTGCGTCCGCCGATGAGCACCCTGACCTGTTCTGGGCGATCCGCGGCGGCGGCAGCAACTTCGGCATCGTCACGGAGTTCACGTTCCAGCTCGCCCCGAGCGGCAACATCTTCGGCGGCGCCCTGGTGCTTCCCGCGACGCGCGAGGTGCTCCGCAGGTACGTCGAGTACACGCCGAAGGCGCCGAACGATCTCTCGACGATCGCCTTCATGATGGCGGCGCCGCCAGCGCCGTTCATTCCTGAGCAGTACGTCGGTCAGCCGGTCGTGCTCATCGGCGCGACCTGGACCGGCGCGCAGGAGGACCTCGACGCGGCACTTGAGCCCCTCCGCGCCCTCGCAACGCCGATCGCGGACACGATCGACGCCATCCCCTACGCGGCGATGTTCGCCTACACCGCCGAGGCGACGAATCGCCACGGAGCGGTGGTCCGCTCGATGTTCTCGAACGCACTGACGGATGAGCAACTCGACTCAATGGTCGCCGCCATGCAGGTCTCGACTTCGCCGTTCAACATGATTCAGTTGCGCGGCCTCGGCGGCGCGATGGCTCAGGTGCCGGTGGGCGAGACGGCATTCGTGCACCGCGACGCGGACCTGATGGTGTCGGTGATCGGCATCTGGATGGACCCGGAGGACGACGGCGTCGCCCACCGCGAGTGGACGGAGCAGGCGTGGAAGCCGCTCGCGTCGGCCTCGCACGGTGTGTACGTGAACTTCCTACAGGATGACATCGACGAGCGCACCCCGGAGGCGTACCGCGGGATCATGCAGCGGCTGGCCGAGGTGAAGGCGAAGTACGACCCGGAGAACGTCTTCCAC
>Ga0114916_1000544_pt1 | contig 24910 bp, 24 predicted proteins | sample MalvirAntarct_66_FD_83501 | JGI IMG/M metagenome (GOLD analysis project Ga0114916, IMG submission 83501) | Marine viral communities from the Global Malaspina Expedition - Malaspina viral metaG Antarct_66 | ecosystem: Environmental > Aquatic > Marine > Oceanic | place: West Anvers Island... | reverse complement strand
ATTGAGGACGGCGTTCGACGACGCGATCGAGCAAGCGGCGGGCCCAGGGCAGCCGGCCGTGCCGGCCGCCCGCAAGCCGAATGTCGCCACCAAGCTCCTGCGCAACCCGAGCGTGGTCATCGGCGGCGGCGTACTGATCCTCATGGTGGCGATCGGCGTCCTGTCCCCCTGGCTCTGGACCGTCGATCCGATCGAACTGAACCCGATCGCGCGCAATCGCCCGCCGGGTGCGGAGCACTGGTTCGGCACCGACCATCTCGGTCGCGACCTCTATAGCCGCATGACCTACGGCATCAGGGTTTCCCTGTTCATCGGGGTCGTCGTCGCGGCGTTCAGCATCGCCATAGGCGTGACCATCGGCCTGCTCTCCGGCTACATCCGCTGGCTCGACCCGTTCGTGATGCGGATCGTGGACGGGATCATGGCGATCCCGAACATCCTCCTGGCGATCACGCTGGTCGCGGTGTCGGGCGCCAGCGTCGGGACCGTCATCCTGGCGATCACCATTCCCGAAATCCCACGCGTCGTCCGCCTCGTCCGCGGCGTGGTGCTGTCGGTGCGGGAGGAGCCCTATGTCGAAGCCGCGATCTCGCTCGGCACCCGGACGAGCCTGCTGATGGTGCGTCATATCCTGCCGAACACGGTGGCGCCGATGCTGGTGCTCGGCACCTACATCTGCGCCTCGGCCATGATCGTCGAAGCGTTGCTGAGCTTTCTAGGCGCGGGGATCCCGCCCGAAGTGCCCAGCTGGGGCAATACGATGGCGGAAGGGCGCACGTTCTTCCGCATCGCGCCCTGGGTGATCTTCTTTCCGGGAATTCTGCTGACCGTCACCGTGCTCGCCGTGAATATTCTGGGCGACGGACTGCGCGACACACTCGATCCGAAGATGGGGAAGGCGGGCTGACATGACCTTTGGGTCATTGCAGGTCGTTTCGAACGTACGGGTCGATAAGCCGGCTCTACTCGACAAAGCGGATTGTTCGATTGCCGGCGGACTTCTAAGCTTTGGTCCCACGACAGTATCGCGCGCAGCCGGAGGGACCTGCAAGAACGCGCGGAAGCCGACCGCAGAGTCGGCTGCCACAGCCGAACCGATGGTTCGGTGGCTTCAAAATCCATAACAAGGAGGCATACGTGAAGGGTATCAACACCAAGGTGGCCGGACTCCTCGCAGCGACGGCGCTGGCGGTTCCAGCCGCGCTTCTCTCGGGCGCCAGCAGCGCGGAGACGGTTCTGAAGGTCATTCCGCACGCCGACCTGAAGAACACGGACCCGATCTGGACCACGGCCTACATCACGCGCAATCACGGCTACATGGTCTACGACACGCTGTTTGCGCTCGACGAAGACTTGAAGCCGCAGCCGCAGATGGCGGAGGGCTATACGGTTTCCGACGACAAGCTGACCTGGAAGGTCACCTTGCGCGACGGCCTCAAGTTCCACGACGGCGCACCGGTGAAGGCCGAGGACGCGGTCGCCTCGCTGCAGCGGTGGGGCAAGCGCGACGGCATGGGCCAGAAGCTGTTCGAGGCGATCGAGAGCATCGCGCCGGTCGACGACAAGAGCTTCGAGATCAAGCTCAAATACCCCTATGGCCTGGTGATCGATTCGATCGGCAAGATCAGCTCGAACGTGCCGTTCATCATGCCGAAGCGACTGGCCGAGACCGATCCCTTCACCCAGGTCCCGGAGATCGTCGGCTCGGGACCGTTCAAGTTCGAGAAGGAGCAGTGGGTCCCGGGCAGCAAGGTCGTCTACACGAAGTTCGCCGACTACGTGCCCCGGAAGGAGCCGGTGAGCGCCGCCGCCGGCGGCAAGGTCGCCAAAGTCGACAAGGTCGAGTGGCTCTACATTCCCGATCCGAACACCGCGATGAACGCGCTCATCAGCGGCGAGGTCGACTATTACGAGCAGCCGCCGATCGATCTCCTGCCGATCCTGCAGCAGGCGGACGGCGTGAAGGTCGATCGCCTCGACCCGCTGGGCAGCCAGGGCATGCTGCGGATGAACCACCTGCATCCGCCTTTCGACAAGCTGAAGGCGCGTCAGGCGGTCCTGAAGGCGATGGACCAGACGGAGTACATGCAGGCGGCGATCGGCAACCCGGACTACTGGAAGGTCTGCCAATCCTACTATTCCTGCGGCACGCCCATGGAGACGACGGTCGGCTCCGAGCCGTACCAGAAGAAGGACATCGCCGGCGCGAAGAAGCTGCTCGCCGAGTCCGGCTACAAGGGCGAAAAGGTCGTCATTCTCCACATGACGGACATTCCGGTGACGAATGCGGCGACGCTCGTGACGGCGCAGAACCTGCGTGAAGTCGGCTTCAACGTCGAGATGCAGGCGATGGACTGGAGCACCGTCACGTCGCGCCGCGCCGTGAAGGAGCCGCCGGAGAAGGGCGGCTGGAACATCTTCCACACCTGGTGGATCGGCGGCGACATCGCCAACCCCGTGATTCATAGCGGCCTCGGCGCCGGTTGCGAGAAGGCGTGGTTCGGCTGGCCGTGTGACGCCAAGCTGGAGGAGATGCGGACGGCCTTCGCCAAGGAGACGGATCCGGAGAAGCAGAAGGCGATCGCCGAAGCGATCCAGAAGAGGAACTACGAGGAGGTCGTGACGCACGGCAACTTCGGCACCTTCTTCACGCCGGTCGCCTATCGGGAGAACGTCTCCGGCATGATCAGGTCGCCGGTTCAGTTCTTCTGGAACATGGCGAAGAACTAGAAGAAGAGCGCTGGGCGGGGGCCGACCGGCCCCCGTCGGGGGAGGCGCGCCGCATTAATCGGAAAGGAGTCTGGAGCATGGGGTCGACGTTCAGAACAGTCCTGCGTACGGCGGCGGCGTTGTTGCCGCTTGCGCTCCACGTGTCGTCTCCCGCATCCGCGGAGACTACGCTCCGGGTCGTGCCGCATGCGGATCTGAAGAACATCGATCCGATCTGGACGACCGCCTACATCACACGCAACCACTCCTATCTCGTCTGGGACACGCTGTTCTCACTCGACGAAAACTTCCAGCCGCAGCCGCAGATGGTGGAGAGCTGGAAGGCCAGCGACGACAAGATGGAGTGGACGTTCACCCTCCGTGACGGCCTCAAATTCCACGACGGTGCGCCGGTGACGTCCGCCGACGTGGTCTCTTCGCTGGAGCGCTGGGGCAAGCGCGACGGCATGGGCCAGCAGCTGTTTGCCGCGACTGAAACGCTCGAGGCGGTGGACGACAAGACGTTTCGTCTGAAGCTCAAGTCGCCTTTCGGCCTCGTGCTGGAATCTTTCGGCAAGCTGAGTTCCAACGTGCCGTTCATCATGCCGAAACGGCTGGCCGAGACGGACCCGTTCAAGCAGGTGCCGGAAGTCGTCGGCTCCGGCCCCTTCCGCTTCATGAAGGAGCAGTGGGTTCCGGGGAGCAAGGTCGTCTACACCAAGTTCGCCGACTATGTGCCACGCAAGGAGGCTCCCAGCAACGCGGCGGGCGGCAAGGTCGCCAAGGTCGACCGCATCGAATGGCTCTACATTCCCGACCCGAACACCGCGATGAACGCGCTCATCAGCGGCGAAGTCGACTACTACGAGAATGCGCCTGCCGATCTCGTGCCGATCCTGCGACAGGCCGAGGGCGTCAAGGTCGAAACCCTCGATCCCCTGGGCAACCAGGGCATGCTGCGCTTCAACCACCTCCACCCGCCGTTCGACAAGCCGGAACTGCGCAAGGCCGTCTCCTATGTCTTCGACCAGGAGCAATTCCTGCAGGCGGGTGTCGGCGATCCCGCCTTCTGGCAGAAGTGCTACTCCTACTTCGCCTGCAATGCGCCGGTCGGCACCGACGCCGGTGCCGTCAAGCAGCCTGATATGGCGAAGGCGAAGGAACTGATGAAGGCCGGCGGCTACGACGGTACGCCGGTGACGATCCTGCAGGCGACCGACATTCCGGTGCTGAACGCTGCGGCGCTGGTGACTGCGCAGGGCCTGCGCGAGGCAGGCTTCACGGTCGACCTACAGGCGATGGACTGGGCGACGGTGACGTCCCGCCGCGCGGTGAAGGAGCCGCCGGGGAAGGGCGGCTGGAACGTTTTCTTCACCTGGACCCTCGCAGCCGACCTGCTGACGCCGCTGGCCACGAACTTGAGTGCGGGATGTGACAAGGCGTGGTTCGGCTGGCCGTGCGACGAGAAGATCGAGACGTGGCGCGCCGCCTATCCGCGGGCGACTGACGATGCGACGCGGAAGGACCTGGTCGAGAAGATCCAGGAGCGGAACTACACCGAGGTGCTGACGCACCTGCCGATCGGCGCCTGGTTCAGCCCCGTGGCCTATCGCAGCAACCTGTCCGGCGTCGTGAAGTCGCCGGTGTCGCTCTACTGGAACATCGAAAAGAAGTGACGGCGGACCGGCGGTGCACTCGCGCCGCCGAACCTTCCCCGAAGCCATAACCAGAGAACTGAATGTTCCGCTTCATCCTGCAGCGTATCTTCGCCACGATCCCCGTGATGCTCGTGGTGGCGGTCTTCATCTTCCTGATGCTCCGCCTCAGTCCCGGCGATCCGGCGACGGTGATCGCCGGCGACTATGCGACGCCGGAGGCGGTAGCGCGGATCCGCGCCAATCTGGGCCTCGACGAGCCGCTGCCCGTGCAGTTCGTCGCCTGGATCGGCAACCTTCTCACCGGCGACCTGGGCATATCGATCTTCTCGAACCTGCCGGTGACGACGCTGATCGCGCAGCGTGTCGAGCCCACGGTGGCGCTGGCGTGCACCACGCTGATTCTGATCCTGGTCGTCGCCGTACCCCTCGGCACGATCGCGGCGTGGAAGGCGAACACCTGGATCGACCGCACGATCATGATAGGAGCGGTGCTGGGCTTCTCGATCCCGGTCTTCGTGCTCGCCTATATCTTCATCTACGTCTTCGCTATCCGCTTCGGCTGGCTGCCGGTGCAGGGCTATGTCAGCCCGTCCGTGGACGTGGTGAAATTCGCGCGGCACATGGTGCTGCCGACGGTGGCGCTCAGCGGGTTCCTGATCGCACTGATCGCGCGTATGACACGCGCCAGCGTCCGCGAGGTCCTGGACGAGGACTATATCCGCACGGCCCACGCAAAGGGCCTGACCGAGCGCGCGGTCCTGATGCGGCACGCGCTTCGCAACGCGGCCGTTCCGATCGTCACGATGATCGGCATCGCCGTCGCCATCCTCCTGAGCGGCGTGGTGGTGACCGAGACCGTCTTCAACATTCCCGGTCTCGGACGGCTCGTCGTCGATGCGATCCTGAAACGCGACTATCCGATCATCCAGGGCCTGATCATCGTGTTCTCGTTCGTCTACATCCTGATCAACCTGATCGTGGACATCATCTACACAGCCCTCGACCCGAGGATCAGATATTGAGCCAGCAGGCGAGCGCGACACTCATGGGCGGCGCGAAACGGCCCGGTCTGGCGGTCATGGACCTGTTCCGCCGACATCCGACGATGATGCTCGGCGGCGCCATCCTCCTGGTGATGGTGCTGGGGGCGCTCCTGGCCCCCTGGATGTTCACCGTCGACCCGATCAAGTTCAATCCGATCAACCGCCTCAAGGTGCCGTCGGAGACGTTCTGGTTCGGGACGGACATGTACGGGCGCGACGTCTACAGCCGCGCGGTCTACGGCACGCGCATCTCGCTGGCGGTCGGCGTTGCCGTCGCGATTCTCAGCGTGGTGATCGGGCTCGCGATCGGGCTCGTCTCCGGCTACATGCGCACGCTCGACCACATCATCATGCGCGTCATGGACGGGCTGATGGCAATCCCGGCCATCCTGCTCGCCGTGGCGCTCGTCTCGCTGTCCGGCGCCAGCATCGTCACTGTCGTCATCGCGATCACCATACCGGAGGTACCGCGCGTCGTACGGCTGGTGCGCAGCGTGGTGCTGTCGGTGCGTGAGGAACCCTATGTCGAGGCCGCCGTGGCGGCGGGGACGCCCCTGCCGCTCATCCTGATCCGCCATGTACTGCCGAACACCGTCCCGCCGCTGATCGTCCAGGCGACCTACATCTGCGCCTCCGCGATGATCACGGAAGCGATCCTCAGCTTCCTCGGTGCCGGCACCCCGCCGGAAATCCCGAGCTGGGGCAACATGATGGCCGAGGGCCGGACATTCTTTCAGCTGGCGCCCTGGATCATCTTCTTTCCAGGGGTAGCCCTGGCACTGATCGTGCTTGCCGTGAACGTCCTCGGCGACGGGCTGCGCGACACCCTCGACCCCCGCATCGCCAAGCGTGTTTAAGGAGCGCCCGCCCGTGACCGCACCGAACGGACCCTCCACCGAGCCGGTCCTGCGCATCGATGGCCTTACCGTTGCGCTGCCCGGCAACGCCGATCGCAAGAATGCCGTCCAGGACGTCAGCTTCGACGTAAAACCCCAGGAGATCCTGTGCGTGGTCGGCGAGTCCGGCTCGGGCAAGTCGGTCACCGCCTATACGGTGATGGGCCTGCTGCCGAAGCGCCAGCTGACGCCGACCGCGGGCCGGTTGCTGCTGCAGGGGGAGGATCTGCTGAAGGCCACGCCCGCGCGGATGCGCGAGCTCCGCGGCAGCCGCATGTCGATGATCTTCCAGGAGCCGATGACGGCGCTGAACCCGGTCATGCGGGTCGGCGACCAGATCGAGGAGGTCCTGAAAGTCCACAGCACGATGTCGCCGCAGGAGAGGAGCGAGCGCGTCCTCGGCATCCTGCGCGATGTGCACATGCCGGATCCGGCGAGCATCCGGAACGCCTACCCGCATCAGCTCTCGGGCGGCCAGCGCCAGCGTGTCATGATCGCGATGGCATTGGTCATGGAGCCGGCCCTGCTGGTCGCCGATGAACCGACGACGGCGCTCGACGTGACGACGCAGGCGCAGATCCTGCGGCTGATGAAGGATCTGCAGCGCGATCACAATACCGGGGTCCTGTTCATCACCCACGACTTCGGCGTCGTGGCGGAGATCGCCGACCGGGTCGTCGTGATGCAGAACGGCCTCGTCGTCGAGACGGGCGACGCGCGGAAGGTGCTCCGCGATCCGCAGCACCCGTACACCCGCATGCTGATCTCCTCGGTTCCGAGCATGACGCCACGGGCGCGGCGACCCGATCCGACCTCGGCGACGGTCCTGAAGACGCACAATCTGGAGATGGTGTACGGCGGCAAGTCGTTCTTCCAGAAGTCCCGCATCGTGCGCGCCGCGCATGAGGTGAACATCGACGTGAAGCGCGGCGAGACCCTGGGGATCGTCGGTGAGTCGGGGTCCGGAAAGTCGACCGTGGCCCGCTGCATCGTGCGCCTGATCGAGCCGACCGGCGGCAACATCTACCTGGATGACGCGGATATCGCGCACCTGCCGACCAGTTCGCTGCGCAAGCATCGCAAGCGGGTCCAGATCGTGTTCCAGGATCCCTATCGGTCGCTCAACCCGCGCCGAAGCGTCGGCGATTCGATCGCAGAGGGGCCGATGAATTTCGGTCTGTCGAAGGCCAAGGCCTGGGACCGTGCTAAGGACCTGATGACGCTCGTCGGCCTCGATCCCCGGGCCGTCGACCGCTACCCCTATCAGTTCTCGGGTGGACAGCGGCAGCGCATCTGCATCGCGCGCGCTTTGGCCATGGAGCCCGAACTGCTGATCGCCGACGAGGCCGTATCCGCCCTGGACGTGTCCGTACAGGCGCAGGTCTTGGAACTGCTCGACGACGTGCGCAAGAAGTTCGACCTCGCCATGCTGTTCATCACGCACGATCTGCGCGTCGCCGCCCAGGTCTGCGACCGGGTGGCGGTGATGCACAAAGGCGAGGTGGTGGAGTACGGAACGGCGACGGAGGTCTTCGCCGCCCCTCGTCACGCGTATACCCGTTCCCTGTTCGACGCGGCGCCAGGGAAAGACTGGGAGTTCGGGAAGTTCGAGGCGGCCTGACGGGCCTCGCCGTCAATCGACCCCGCTGCCGGTCGCGAAGACCTCGACGAGGCGGGGGCACATCTGCTCCAGGTCGCCCGGGTTACGGCTGGTCACCAGGTTGCCGTCCACGACCACGGCTTCGTCACGGACGATGGCGCCGGCGTTCTTCAGGTCGACCTGGATCGCTTTCCAGCCGGTCATCGTCCGTCCGCTGGCGAGGCCGGCGCTGATCAGAACCTGCGGACCATGGCAAATCGAGCCCACCGGCTTGCCGCTGCGGAAGAAGTGCGTAACGAAGTCGATCATCCCCTGGTCGCTGCGCAGTGCGTTGGGATTGTAGAGGCCACCCGGGATGAAGAGCGCGTCGTAGTCGTCGGCCCGCCCTGCCGTCAGCGGGACGTCCACCTCGATCGACTCTCCCGGCTCGAGGTGGCGATAGCCGCGCACGGTCCCCGGCTTGAGGCCGACGACGTGGACCGTCGCCCCGGCTTTCTGCAGCGCGGAGCGCGGCTCCGTGAGTTCGACCTCTTCAAACCCGTCCGCCGCGATGATCGCAACCTTCTTTCCCGTCAGTTCGCCCGACATTCTGCGCTTCCTGTTCCGTGTAGCGCCGGCCAATGCCAGCGCGGGAGGAACAGTTGCCAACCACTACGGTTCCGGCCGCGGGCAGCGTGCTCCGGCGGCCGGACGCGTCGTCAGGACGACAGGTCTTCCGCCCGGGTCGGGGCCGGATCGACGATGCGCAGGCCGCCGGGAACGACCTCCATGATGGCCAGGCCGCGATCGGCCGTGCCGTCCGGACGGAAGCGGAAATAGCCGTCGGCGCCGGCAAAGCCGCGTGGGTTGGTGATGGCCTGCTGGTCGAAGCGCGCGTTCGGCGTCTTCGCGATGAGCGCGGTCAGTGCGGTCGCGTCATAGGCGAGTGTCGCGATGCGCGGGGGCTTGCCGCCATAGTTGCCGGCGTAACGCCGCTCGAACTCGGCGCGCTTCTCCGGTGGCACGAGGGCGAACCAGCCGCCGTTCAGGAGCGGCTCCTGATAGAGGGTGTTGCTCGGATGATCCCACTGGCTCGTCCCGAGGAACTTCGTGCGCGACGGCTCGATGCCGGAGGATTGCAGTTGGCGCGCCACGTCGTTGAGGGCAGGGCCGCTGAACGGCAGCAGGATCGCATCGTAGCTGTCGCCCTGGGCGAATTCCCGCGCGCCGCTCGCTACGGAAGCCGGATTCTCCGGCACGATGATCGTGCGCGCCACTGTGCCGCCGTAGCGGCTGGCGCTCGACTGCAGCGCGCCCACGGCGAGGCGGCCATAGGGGCTGTCCGGCGCGAAGGCACCCATGCGGCGCAGGCCGCGGCTGCCGGCATAGGCGACCGCGCGCTGCACCTCCTGGCCCGGCAGGAAGCCCATCAGGTAGACGCCGTTGCCGGCGACCATCTGGTCGTTGGAGAAGGCGATGATGTTCACGCCGGTGCCGCGGGTCGCGGTCGACGCCGCCCGCACCGACGTGCTGAGCAGCGGGCCCAGGATCAGCTTCACGTCCTGGCGCAGGGCGTTGCGGGTCGCTTCCGCCGCACCTTCCGGGGTGCCCTGGGTGTCCAGCGGGACCAATGTGAAGTTGTCGTCCGCCACATCGAACACCGCCATCTGCGATGCCTTCAGCAGGGCGTCCCCGATGGCGGCGTGCTGTCCGGACAGCGGCAGGAGCAGCGCCACCTTCACCTTCTCGGCCGGCTTGCTTGTGTCGGTCAGCAGGTCCTTCGGAAGATAGGGCGGCACCTGGCTGGTATCGTAGCGGGCGGCCGGCTGTTGTACGTTGCCGCCGCTGGTGCCGCTGCTGCTGCATCCGGCGAGGAGCGCCGCGGCGCAGACCAGCGCGGCAGCGGCGAAACCGCGTCCCCTCGCCCTGATTGCGGCGGCGACCGGTGCCGGTCGGTTGGCGGGGCAGGGGGCTATGTTCACGATCTTCCTCCACGAACCGACGGCCGAACGGGTTCAAACCTAGCTAACGGGTCCGGCGGGAGCAAACGGCAATGGACAGCAGGGGTTCCGAATCCCCGAGCGATGCAGCATCGATCACGCCCGGCCTCTATCTGGTCGCGACGCCGATCGGGAACGCGGACGACATCACGCTGCGCGCGCTGCAGGTCCTGCGCGCCGCGGACGTCGTCGCGTGCGAGGACACGCGCCATACGGGCCGACTGATGCAGCGCTACGGCATCGCCGCGCGCCTGATCCCCTATCATGATCACAATGCGGACGAGGCTCGGCCCCGCCTGCTTGCGCGCCTTGCGGATGGCGGCAGGGTGGCGCTCGTCAGCGACGCCGGGACGCCTCTGGTTTCCGATCCCGGCTTCAAGCTGGTGCGCGAGGCACGGGCGCAGGGAAGCGCCGTGACCGCGATTCCCGGTGCGTGTGCCGCCGTGACGGGACTGCAGCTTTCGGGGCTGCCGCCGGACAGGTTCATGTTCGTGGGGTTTCTGCCGCCGCGCCAGTCGGCGCGCAGGACGGCGCTGGGAGAATTGCGGGCCGTGCCGGCCACCCTTGTGTTCTACGAGAGCCCCAACCGACTGTCGGACGCGCTCCTCGACATGGAGGCGGTCCTGGGCGACCGGTCGGCCGCGGTTACGCGCGAGCTGACGAAGCTGTTCGAAGAGGTGGTGGAAGGGCGCCTGTCTGAACTCGCGGCGCGCTACCGGGACGATCCTCCAAGAGGCGAGATCGTCGTCGTGGTCGGCGGGCCGGAGGCGCCGGCGGTCGATGCGGTGGACGTGGACGGAATGCTCACCGCGGCTCTCGCGACCTCGGGCGTACGCGATGCCGCCGCCGCCGTCGCCGAGGTGACCGGCCTGTCGAAGCGTGAATTGTACGCCCGCGCCTTGGCACTCGGACGTCGGGAGTAGCCATGGCGGACCCCGCGCGCGCCTGGCGTTTGGCGCGGCGCCGCGACCGGGAAACCGCCGGGCGCCGCGCGGAAACGGTCGCGGCGCTGTATCTGCGCTGCAAGGGCTACCGTATCGAGGATCGGCGCGTCCGCACGCCTGCCGGCGAAATCGACATCGTCGCCCGCCGTGGGGCGATGCTGATTTTCGTCGAGGTGAAGGCCCGCGTCGCCCACGCGGCGGCGCTCGAGGCGGTGACCCCGCGGCAGCGGCGACGGATCGAGCGGGCGGCCGAATGGTATGCCGCCAGGCGCAACCGTCTCGCGGCACCGACGATGCGCTTCGACGTTGTCGTCGTCCGGCCCTGGCGTCTTCCGTCGCATCTCCGCGACGCATGGCGGCCGCCGGGCTGAACCGAAGGGGCTTGAACGCGGCGCGGTCCGCGAGGAACCTGTGGCGATGGATTTGGACATCGATGCCGAGACGTACCTGCGTGGCCTCGCGCAGCAGCCCGACGCCGAGATCGATATCGGCGAAGCTGCACTGGTTCTTGCCGCCTGCGACCGGCAGCGGGTGGCACTGGATCGCTATCGCGACCACCTGGCGACGCTGACCGAGGAGGTCGGCGCAGCCGCGATGGCCGTCGACGGCCTGGAGGGCCGTGTCGCGGCACTGCGTGCCGTGTTCGTCGAGCGGCACGGCTATGCCGGCGACACACTGACCTACGACGACCTGCAGAACGCCAACCTGCTGCGCGTGATCGACCGGCGGAAGGGACTGCCGGTTGCCCTCGGTATCCTCCTGCTGACGGTAGCGCAGCGCCTGGACTGGGACATGGTCGGTCTGAATTTCCCCAGTCACTTCCTGCTCAGGCTCGACTGCGGCGGCGCCCGGGCGATTCTCGATCCGTTCGAAGGCTGCCGCGAACGTTCGGTGCCTGATCTGCGCGACCTGCTGAAGGCCGGTGGCAGACCCGATGCCGAACTGCTGCCGAGCCATTATGCGCCGGTCGGACGACGCGACGTGCTGCTGCGCCTGCAGAACAACATTAAGCTGCGGCTGCTGCAGTCCAAGGATGCTGCGCGCGCACTGCGCGTCGTCGAGCGGATGCTGTGGATCGCACCGGGCGTACCCGAGCTGATGCGCGAGGCGGCGCTGCTGAACGTTCATCTCGGCCGCCTGCAGACCGCGATCGCCCAGCTCGAGGCGTACCTGGAGGCCGAGCGCGGACAGCAGGCGCGGCACCGAATGGCGACCCTGCTCCAGGATCTGCGCAATCGCCTGAACTAAGATGGTCCTCTCGATTGAGGCCGGCCCGCTCCGCAGGCTATAACCGCGGTCGCCCAACCCGCGTGCAAGGGACGTATCCGCGATGAGCCTCGCCGTCGCCATCCAGATGGATCCGATCGAGACGATCGACATCGACGCCGACAGTACCTTCGCGCTCGCGCTCGAGGCGCAGAAGCGGGGTTGCGGTCTGTTCCACTACCTGCCGCAGAACCTGGTCTTCAAGAGCGGCAGGCTCTATGCCCGCGTCAGGCCACTGCGGGTGAAGCGGGAGCGGGGCCGGCATTTCGAGTTCGGCGACTCGTCGGTCGTGGACCTGGCGACCATGGACGTGATCCTGATGCGCCAGGATCCGCCGTTCGACATGGCTTACATCACCGCCACCCACCTGCTCGAGCACGTGCATCCCCAGACGCTGGTGGTGAACGATCCCGCGAGCGTGCGCAACGCCCCGGAGAAGCTCTTCGTCACGCATTTTGAGGGCGTGATGCCGCCGACGCTGATCACCGCCGACCGGCAGGAGATCATCGCGTTCCGCGAGGAGCACGAAGACATCATCATCAAGCCGCTGTTCGGCAATGGCGGCGCCGGCGTCTTCCACATCACGCCGGGCGACGAGAACCTGACCGCGCTGCTCGAACTGTTCACGACGCTGTATCGCGAGCCGGTTATCGTCCAGCGCTACGTGCCGGAGGTGCGTGCCGGCGACAAGCGGATCATCCTGGTCGACGGCGAGCCGGCCGGTGCGGTGCTGCGGGTTCCGGCCAAGGGCGAGGCGAGGGCGAACCTGCATGTCGGCGGCAAGGCGGTGAAGACGACGCTGACGCCGCGCGAGGTCGAGCTCTGCCATGCCATCGGGCCGACGCTGCGTGAGCAGGGGCTCGTGTTCGTCGGCATCGACGTCCTCGGCGACTGGCTGACCGAGATCAACGTGACCTCGCCGACCGGCCTTCAGGAGATCGAGCGGTTCGACGGGACGAACGTCGCCGGTCTGATCTGGGATGCGATCGAGCGCCGCTACCAGGAGCAGCGCTCGTCGCAGTCCGCGTAAGAGGGTGGCGGAGCGTCAGAAGCGGTAGCGGATGCCCGCGCCGACGATCCACGGATCGAGCCGGGTCGTCGCATTGATGGCGCCGTCGTTGACGCGAACGTCCGGGCGCAGCCAGAGGTGCTTCACGTCGAAGTTCGCCACCCAGTTCGGCGCGATCTCGATATCGAGACCAGCATTCAGGGCCACGCCGAATGCGTTCTTCACGTCGACATCGGTCACCGGTGCGCTGCGGCCGCCGCCCTCGGCGTAGAAGACCGTGTAGTTCACGCCGACGCCGATATACGGGCTGAAGCGCTCCTGGGGCAGGGGGTGGTACTGCAGCGTCAGTGTCGGGGGCAGAGCCCAGACGCGGCCCAGGTCGACATCGCCGATCGCGGAATCCTTCACGTCGAGCTCATGGCGGGTCGTTGCGGCGATCAGGTTGAGCGACAGGGTGTCCATGAGGAAGTAGGTGAAATCGATCTGTCCGGTCCAGGAATCGGACGCGTCGGGCTCGCCGCCGATCGTTTCGACATGACCACCGGAATGCGGCAGCACGCCGATCACGCTGGCGCCGATCAGAAAATCGCCCGCATGCTTGCCGCGGACAGCCTCCTGAGCGTGCGCGGGAACAGCGGCGGCGGCGATCATGGCGGCACCGGCCATAAGGCCGAAAAGGCGGTTCATTGTTTCGGTTCCAGTCTCCAGGGTTGGTAGCCGCACGCTAGGCGCACGGCCGACGCACCGGCTTGATCCGGATCAAATTTCCAAGGTGCCGCCGGGCGAATGCCGTTATGTCGCAGGCAAGCCGCGCGCTGGCACGGCAGTCGCATCCCTTGGCCGATATGCCGCTTCGCGCCTACGATCGCGGCGGTGCTTGGAAAGGATGAATCTGATGGACGATACCGAACTCTGCTTCACGCCGGCGACGACGCTGGCGGCGATGATCCGAAGCAAGGAGGTATCGCCGGTCGAGACGACGCGGGCCGTACTGGATCGCATCGCCGCGGTCGACGCCAAGGTGAATGCCTTCGCGGCACTCGACGCCGACGGCGCGATGGCTGCGGCGCGCGCCGCGGAGGCGGCAGTGATGGCGGGCGGCGCCCTCGGCCCGCTGCACGGTGTCGTCGCGACGGTGAAGGATCTGGCAGACGTCGCCGGCCTGCCGACCGAGCGCGGGTCCCACACCGCCAAAGGCAAGATCGCCGACCTCGACACGCCATTCGCGGCGCGGTTGAAAGCCGCCGGCGCCGTCATCCTCGGCAAGACGACGACGTCCGAACTCGGCTGGACCGGCGTGAGCCGCAGCCCACTGACCGGCATCACCCACAACCCCTGGCGGCACGGACACAATGCCGGCGCTTCCTCCGCAGGGGCAGGGGCCGCCGCGGCGGCCGGCTTCGGGCCGTTGCACCAGGGCTCCGACGGTGCCGGCTCGATCCGTATGCCGGCGCATTTCTGCGGCGTCTTCGGCCTGAAGCCGACGTTCGGGCGGGTGCCGAACTGGCCGGTGCCGAACAACGACCAGACATCGCACAACGGGCCGCTGACCCGCACGGTGGCCGATGCCGCATTGATGATGGAGGTGATGGCAGGTCCCGCGCCGCTCGACCACTGGACGCTGGAGGCACCGCCGGCGGATTACAGCGCCCGCCTCGGTGAAGGGATCGCCGGCCTCAGGGTCGCCTACAGCCCTGATCTAGGTCACGCGCGCGTCGATCCCGAGATCGCGACGCTCGTCGCGGACGCCGTGAAGGCGTTCGCCGGCCTGGGTGTGACCGTCGAGGAGGTGACGCCGCCCTTCGAGACGGACGGGCCGGACCTCGTCCGCTTCATGTGGTCGACGCAGATGGGGACCTACGCGCCGTTTCTGGCCGAGTATCGCGACCGCATGGATCCGGGGCTGGTCGCCTGCATGGAGGAGGCGGAAGGACGCAGCGCCGCGGAGTATCTGGCCGTTCGCGGACGCAAGCTGCGCTACATCGAGAGCGTGAACCGCTTCTTCCAAGACTGGGATCTGCTGCTGACGCCGGCCGTGTCCGTTGCGGCCTTTCCGGCGGAGCGCCTTCAGCCGGCGCATTGGCCGGAGCATCCCTGGGATTGGATCAGCTGGGCCGAGTTCTCCTGGCCATTCAACTTCTCAGGTACCCCTGCCGCCAGCGTTCCGTGCGGCTTCACCAAAGACGGCCTGCCCGTCGGCCTCCAGATCGCCGGCCGCCGCTTCGCCGACCTGACCGTGCTGCAGGCGGCCGCAGCGTTCGAGCAGGCTCGCCCCTGGGCCGACAAGCGACCGTCCCTCTGATCATCACTGCGGCTGATCGAGCGCATCGAGAATGCGCTCGATCCAGCTTTTCGGAATGCCGCGGGTGATGAAGACGATCCTGGTGCGCCTGTCGTCCGAGGGCCACGCGTCGAGCGTTACCGGTGTGTGAAAGAGATGCTGGACGCCATGGATCACCACGGGATGGTCCGGCTGCTCGCGCAGATGGACAATGCCCTTGACGCGCAACAGGTCTTCGCCGCGCTGGCTCGCGATGATTTCCAGTGCGAGCGTCAGGCCAAGGCCACTGATGGGTGTACCGCGTATCAGGCAATAGGTCTCAATGTCGCCGTCGTGTGACGGCTGCGTCGCGAACGCGCCAGTATCGCCGAGCCAGTGCTCCGCGCGGACGCTCTGCGTATGGGGGTCATAGGCGCCGGCATCGAACAGCGTCGCGAGGTCCAAAGTTGAAGCGTTGCCATCGAGGATCGGGACGGCGGGGTTGAGGCTCCGGATCTGGGGTGCGATCGCTGCATCCGCGGCAAGGGCCATTCTGCCGGTCGCCAGATCGGTCTTTGTGAGGACGATGCGATCGGCAACCGCGACCTGCCGCCGGTTTTCGAAATACCGCTTCAAGGTGGCACCGCCGTTCACCGCATCGACCGTCGTCACGACGCCGCCGAACCAGTAGTTCCGGGTCAGGAAGCCGTCGGTCATCAGCGTATGGAGCGCGGGTGCCGGATCCGCCAGCCCGGTGGTCTCGACAATGACCCGGGCAAAGGGGGGGACGGTCCCACTGGCACGCCTGATCCAGAGGTCGGAAAGGGTCGAGCGGATGTCGCCGCGCATCGTGCAGCAAAGACACCCCGTCGTCGTGCGGATCAACGCCTCTTCCCGCGCGGTCACCAGTTCATGATCCAGCGCCACATCACCCAACTCGTTGACCAGCACGGCGGTCATCCCCAGCCGGGGCTCTCGCAGCGCGCGGGATAAGAGCGACGTCTTGCCGCTTCCGAGGAAGCCGGTCAGGAGCGTCACCGGGATATCGTCGTCGGCCATGCCGGGCACCTCGGCCTCCTCGTAGCGGCGGTTGTTCGGCATTAGATGTTATGTTATAACATCACAAACATTGAGATTGGGATGCGTATGGACGGATCAACGGAACCCGCGCTGAAGCGGACGGTACAGCCCTCGCGGACTGCAGCAGAGGCTGCAGTTCGGACGCTGATCGTCTGGGCGGGAGACGATCCCGAGCGCGAGGGCCTGCGCGACACGCCGCGCCGCGTGGCCGACGCCTATCGCGAGATTTTTCGCGGGCTATGCGGAGGAGCCGGAGACGGCGCTCGCGACGGTCTTCGAGGAGGTGGGCGGCTACGAGGATATCGTGCTGTTGCGCGACATCCGGCTCGAGTCGCATTGCGAGCATCACATCGTCCCGATCATCGGCGCTGCTCACGTGGCCTATCTGCCGGCACGGCGCGTTGTCGGGATCAGCAAGATCGCGCGTGTCGTCGAACTGTACGCGAAGCGGCTGCAGACCCAGGAGACGCTGACCGCCCAGATCGCCGGCTGCATCGAGCGCGTGCTGCAGCCGCGCGGCGTCGCCGTCCTCATCGATGCGGCGCACATGTGCATGACGACGCGCGGGATCCGAAAGCCGGGCGTGTCGTGTCTCACGATGCAGCTGACCGGTGCATTTCGAACCGATCCGCAGCTCGAGGCGCGCTTCATGCGGCTCGTGCGCGGCTGACCGAATTCACTCCAGCCACAGGAATCACTCAGATGGCCCGCAAATCGCCATCCAGGCAGACCCGTCCAGCCAAGCTTCCCGTGACCGTGCTGTCGGGGTTTCTCGGTGCCGGGAAGACGACGCTGCTGAACCACATCTTGAACAACCGCGAAGGTCGGCGCGTCGCCGTCATCGTCAACGACATGAGCGAGGTCAACATCGACGCTGAACTCGTGCGTGCCGGCGACGAGGGCTTCCGGCGCAGCGACGAGAAGCTGGTGGAGATGACCAACGGCTGCATCTGCTGCACCCTGCGCGACGATCTTCTGCAGGAGGTGCGCGCGCTGGCCGAGGCGGACCGGTTCGACCATCTGGTGATCGAATCGACCGGCATCTCCGAGCCGCTTCCGGTGGCCGCGACGTTCGACTTTCGCGACGAGGCCGGGGTCAGCCTCGGCGACGTGGCGAAGATCGACACGATGGTGACGGTGGTCGACGCCGCGAACCTGCTCAGCGATTATTCGTCGAGCGACTTCCTGCGCGACCGCGGCGAGTCGCTTGGCGAGGACGACCAGCGGGCACTCGTGGATCTGCTGGTCGAGCAGATCGAGTTCGCCGACGTTATCGTGCTGAACAAGGTCGACGCGGTCACGCCGGAGCGGTTGCAGACCGCCCGCCAGGTGATCCGGTCGCTCAACGCCGAAGCGCGGCTGATCGAGACCAGCTTCTCCCGCGTGGAATTGGCCCAGGTGATGGGAACCGGTCTGTTCGATTCCGAAAAGGCGCAGGAGCACCCGCTCTGGTTCAAGGAACTCTACGGGTTCAAGGACCATGTGCCGGAGACCGAGGAGTACGGCATCCGCAGCTTCGTCTATCGCGCGCGGCGGCCGTTCAACCCGGAGCGCTTCCATCGGTTCGTCAACGAGGAATGGCCGGGCGTGCTCCGCGCCAAGGGGGTGTTCTGGCTCGCGACGCGGCCGGACTGGGGCGGCGACCTCAGCCAGGCCGGTCCGCTGGTTCGCAACCAGGCGCTCGGCTTCTGGTGGGCGGCGGTTCCGAAAGAGCGCTGGCCCGAGGATAAGGCGTGGCGCCGCCACCTCCGGGAGATGTGGGACCCGCGCGTCGCCGACCGGCGGCAGGAACTGGTCTTCATCGGCAACACGATGGACGAAGGGGCGCTGCGCGCGCGGCTCGACGCCTGTCTGGTGGACGAGGAGGGGTTCGCGCCGGAGGCCTGGGCGAAGCTGCCGGATCCCTTCCCGACCTGGCAGAGGGCCGCGGCATGAATGCGATACTTCCCGTCGCCGACACCGGCGTTCGCCCCGTGCATGCGACCGATACAGCCGATGGCCTGCCGGCGGTGAACCGGACAGGTGTGGATCTGGCGATCTGGAGCCGGCCGCTTTCCGCCGCCCCAGAATTGCCGGACGGCTGGGCACGACTGGAGAGCGTCCGGTACGAGGCGCCCTTGCATGCGGTGGAAGCCGCGATGGTCGATCGCCTCGGCGCGGCCGGCCGAGCCTTGGCCCGAGATGTCGGGGCTCTCGCCCGGGTTTTCGCCGATGTCGCCGGCGTGACGCGCGTGCGGATCCGGCTGGACGCGATCGAAGGGGATGCCTGTCGGCGCTGGCACGTGGACTACAAGCGGCTGCGCCTGCTCTGCACCTATGCCGGCGCCGGGACGGTCTGGTGCGAGCGGGATGCGGCGGGTGCCGTCGTCGCCGCCGGCCGCCAGCGGCGGCTCAGCGTCGGCATCTACAAGGGGATGCTGTACCCGGGCGGCCCGTCCGGCCTCCTGCTGCACCGGTCGCCGCGGATCGCCGCCGCCGGGCGGCGGCGGCTGATCCTCTGCATCGACGAGACCGACTGAGCGGCCCCCGTCGAGCTCAGCTTCGCTTGCGACCGGTGATCGCGCCGAAGATCAGGAGCACGATGACCGATCCGACGACGGCGCCGATCAGGCCGGCGCCGTCGGCCGGGCCGTACCAGCCGATCGCGCGGCCGAGGAAGGTCGCGACGAAGGCGCCGACGATCCCGAGCACGATCGTCAGGATGATGCCGCCCGGATGCTTGTCGCCCGGAATGAGGAAGCGCGCCAGGGCACCGGCGATGCCGCCGATGATGATCATCCAGAGTATCGACATGTCTTAACCCCCCTTCAGATGGCGCCGGGCGCGATCTCGCCGCGGCTGTCGTCGACGATACCGCTGTCGGCGATGACCGCCTTCAGCGGGCAGTAACCGGTGGCGCCGCGATAGGCGAGGTAGGAGCCGGCCGCGACGGCGAGAACGCTCAGGAACATGTTGGGGCGCGGCTGCGTGCCGGCCGCTGCCAGCATCAGTCCGCCGACCACGCTCACCGCCCGTTCGCCCATCGAGAGCTCCGGGCCGCTGTTCAGATAGTCCGTGATGCTGGAGTTCATGCGTTCATCCTTGGCTGATCGACAGCGACAAACGCATCTCCCCCGGCATCGTTCCGATCGGACGGACCGCCCGGCCGCTCAAGCCGTAGCCTACTCGAACGTCCGCTCCTTCCAGAACGGGTACCACTCCGGCATCTCGCTGCTCGGCTTCATGGCGAACTTGGCCGGGCGCTTCTCCAGGAAGGACTGGATGCCTTCGCGGGCGTCGGCGTTGGCGCCCATGTAGCGGATGCCGCGGCTGTCGATCTTGTGCGCCTCCATCGGATGGTCGGCGCCGGCCATCTTCCACAGCATCTGCCGGCACAGCGCCACCGACACGCCGGAGGTGTTGTCGGCGATCTCGCGCGCCAGCGCCCGTGCCGCCGGCAGCAGGTCGTCCGGCTCGTGGATCGAGCGGACGAGGCCGCCGGCCTTGGCCTCCTCGGCGTCGAAGATGCGGCCCGTCAGCACCCACTCCTGTGCTTGGCCCATGTCGACGAGGCGCGTCAGGAACCAGCTCGAGCAGGCCTCCATGACCAGGCCGCGGCGGCTGAAGACGAAGCCGAAGCGCGCTTTGGTCGAGGCGAGGCGGATGTCCATGGCGAGCTGCATGGTGACGCCGATGCCGACCGCCGGGCCGTTGATGGCGCCGATGATCGGCTTCTTCATGTCGTACATGCGCAGCGTCATCCGCCCGCCGCCGTCGCGCAGCCGGTCCTCGCCGTCGACGAAGTCCTTCTGCGCCGCATCGAAAGCCCCGCCGCCGGCCGACAGGTCCGCGCCGGCGCAGAAGGCGCGGCCGGCGCCCGTGACGATGATCGCCTTGACCGCGTCGTCCCTGTCCGCCCGGTCGAGTGCCGCGATCGACTCCTCGCGCATCGTGGCGTTGTAGGCGTTCAGCTTGTCCGGCCGGTTCATCGTGAGGGTGAGGATGCCGTCCTCCACCTCGTACAGCAGCGTCTCGTAGCTCATGGTCGCGCTCCGTTCAGGGATCGCAGCGAGTCATGCCGCAGGCCGAAGCGGCGTGCAATGCGGGTGCGTGACGGCGTATAATTCGAGCCGGAGGTGACGCGATGCCGACCGAACGCCTGAGTATCGATCTGCCCCCCGATCTGGCGACGCTGGTCGATGACCTCGTCAAAGCCGGCACGTACGGCTCGGGCAGCGAAGTCGTCGAGGCTGCGTTACGCCTGCTTCGTGATCGCAGGCGCGAGCGAGCGGCACGGCTGGACGAGATCCGCAGGGAACTCGACGAGGCTGCAGCCGACCCGGTCGTGTTCACGGATGACGAGGTCCGCCGCCACTTCGAACGGCGCACCGCCGATCTGCTGGGCAAGCGCCGAGCTTGAGGCTACCGGTTCGGTTCGCGCGCGCCGCGCTTCATGATCTCGACGGCATCTTCGACTTCATCGCCGAGGACAACCCCCGACGCGCCCGGAGCTATGTCGCCGACATTCGCGCCGCTTGCCAGCGCCTCGGCACGACGCCCTTCATGGGCGTCGATCGCGCCGACATCCGCACCGGCCTGCGGGTCATGCCGCTTTGGCGCCGCCTCGTCGTCGCCTACCAGGTCGAGCCGGACCGTGTGAGGGTGCTCCGCGTGTTCGCCGCTGGCCAGGACTACGAGGCCATCATGCGGGACGGCTGAAGCCGCCCCTCACGCCTCCCACTTCCGCGCCCGCTCCGTCAGCAGCTTCCTGTCGATCTTGTTGGTGCTGGCGAGCGGCAGGACGTCCATGAATTCGACGTGCCGGGGGTGCTGGTAGGGCGGAGCGTTGGCCAGCGCGTAGTTCTTCACGTCGCGCTCAGTGATCTCCGCACCCTTCGAGGGCACGATGAAGGCGGCGGGTTTCTGGCCGCGGATCTCGTCGGCGACGGGCACGACGCAGGCCTGCTCGATCGCCGGGTGGCGCTCCAGCATCTTCTCCACCTCGCCCGGATAGATGTTCTCGCCGCCGCAGACGAACATGTCGTCCGCGCGCCCGACGAAATAGTAGAAGCCGTTCGCATCGCGGCGGAACACGTCGCCGGTGATGTAGTAGCCGTCGGGCGTGATCGCCTCGGCCGTCTTCTCCGGCATGTTGTGGTAGCCCGGCATGCGCGCCGGGTTGTCCTGGTGCAGCACGCCCTGGTCGGCGTCGTAATCGTCGCCGTCGACGAGGCGGACCCGCACCTCCGGGTCGGCGAGCGGATAGCCCACGCACAGGTCCGGCGTCGGGATGCCGTCCGGGTGCGGGCCGAAGCTGGTCGGCCCCGCCTCGGTCGTGCCGTAGCCGTAGGCGATGCGGCTGCCCGCGAAGGTCGCGCGGACGCTGTCGATCAGCGCCTGGGTCGCCGGCGCCGAGCCCATCGCGACCACCTTCACCGAGGAGAGGTCGAGGGTCGCCAGCAGCCCCTTCTCCTGGAGGATCAGCGCCAGCATCGTCGGCACCGAGGTCAGCCACGTCGCCTGGTGGTCGGCGATGGCGCGCAGATAGGCGGGCGCCTTGAACTGCGGCATCAGCACGATGGTGGCGTGCGACCAGAGGGCGTACTTGCTGATCGCCAGCGCGTTCATGTGATAGAGCGGTGCCGCCACCAGGAAGCGGTGGGCGCTGGCGTCGGCGCCGCGGCCGCGGGTGCGGATCACCCAGAGATGGCCGAAGTGGGTGAGGGGCACGCCCTTCGGCCGGCCGGTCGAGCCGGAGGTGTAGAGGAACATCGCCACCTCGTCGTCCGCCGGCTGCACCGTATCGAACGGCCCGTGGTCGAGGAAGGCGGTATAGCCCTGGGCGCCCGCGTCGTCGAACGAGACCGTGGTCAGGTGCGTCGGCACCATCGGCGCGCGCTCGGCGTCGGCGAAGACCAGCTTCGCGTCGCAGTCGGCCAGGATGAAGCCGATCGTCTCGCGCGGGAACTTGTGGTTCACCGGCACGGCGACCATGCCGGCGCGCATGATGCCGAGATATGTGGCGAGGAATTCGGCCCGGTTGATCGCCAGGATGCCGACCCGCTCGCCGCGCCGGATGCCGCGCCCCGCCAGCGCCCGCGCCACGGCGTCCGCCTCGGCGTCGAGCTCGCGATAGGTGAGGCGCCGCGGCCGCGCCTCGTCGAGCAGATCGATCAGCGCCAGCTTGTCGAGGTCCTTGCTGCGGTCGATCAGGTCGCCGAGATTGCCGGTGTGCGCCATGCGCCAGTCCTGTGCGGTCGGGTGAAACGGACGCGCATCAGAATGCAGGACCCGCGCCATGCGCAAGAGGGCAGGCGGGGCGCCGAGCATGGGGAGCGCGATCGGCCAGGGGGCGGGCGGGTCAGCGAACCTTCCTTTTCATTCCCTTTCATTCCCTTTCATTCCCTTTCCTGCCGTTTCATGGGGTGGCGGGCCGTGGCGCGCGCGGCCGCCGCATCGCGATCTTCGCTCACCCGCGGCCGTTCTTGGGCTAGGCTGGCACGGGCTGCGTCCTGCCCGCGGGGCGTTCCCCGGGCCGGGTTCGCATGGAGGGATCGGCGTGCAGGACGAGACGAAGCAGGGCGCCCTGGCGCGCCTCAGGGAGTTCTTCCGGCTGGAAGCGGCCGGCGGCATCCTGCTGATGTTCGCCGCCGCGGCGGCGCTGGTCCTCGCCAACTCGCCGGTCGGCGACGTCTACGCCTGGTTCCAGCAGATCCGCGGCACGGTGCAGATCGAGGCGCTGGTCGTATCGAAGCCGCTGCTGCTCTGGGTGAACGACCTGTGGATGGCCGTCTTCTTCTTCCTGGTCGGCCTGGAGATCAAGCGCGAGTTCCTCGAGGGGCAGCTGTCGAGCCGGAGCGACATCCTGCTGCCGGCGCTGGCGGCGATCGGCGGCATGGTCGTCCCGGCCGGCATCTACGCCCTGCTGAACTGGAACCAGCCCGCGACGCTCAGCGGCTGGGCGATCCCGGCGGCCACCGACATCGCCTTCGCGCTCGGCATCCTGGCCCTGCTCGGCAGCCGGGCGCCGCTGTCGCTCAAGGTGCTGCTGACGGCGGTGGCGATCATCGACGACCTGGGCGCCATCGTCATCATCGCGGCCTTCTACACCGACCAGCTTTCCCTGGCGGCCCTCGCCATGGCGGGCGGCGCGGTGGTCCTGCTGATCGTGCTCAACCTGACGGGCGTGGCGCGGGTCGCGGCCTACGTGCTGGTCGGCGCGGTGCTGTGGCTCTGCATCCTGAAGTCGGGCGTGCACGCCACCCTGGCCGGCGTCGTCACGGCGCTCGCCATCCCGCTGAAGGTGCGGGACGAAAACGGCCACGCGCTGCTGCACCACCTGGAGCACGCGCTGCACCCCTGGGTCGCCTTCCTGATCCTGCCGACCTTCGCCTTCGCCAATGCCGGGGTGATCTTCGCCGGCATCGGGCTCGCCGACGTCTTCCAGCCGATCACCCTGGGCATCGCGCTCGGCCTGTTCGTCGGCAAGCAGATCGGCGTCTTCGGGCCGATCTGGCTCGCGGTGCGCTTCGGCCTGGCGCCGATGCCGGCGGGCACCACGTGGACGCATCTCTACGGGGTGGCGCTGCTGTGCGGCGTGGGCTTCACGATGAGCCTGTTCATCGGCGGCCTCGCCTTCGCGGCGCCGGGCTTCGAGGCGCCGGTCCGCATCGGCGTCCTCGGCGGCTCGGTCCTCGCGGCGATCTCCGGCTACCTCGTCCTGCGCTTCGCACGGCCGGCGGCCGAGGATGCCGGCGCGCCGGAGGCGGCGGGCGCGTAGCCGGGCGGGACGGCGCGGGGGCGCGCGGAGGCCAATTCGGGCCAATTCAGGCCTATTGGAGCCAAGTGGCGCCTGTCCGGGCCGACGGAGGCCGATCGCGCGCGTGACGAAAAGCCGTTAGTGAATTGTTTTCGTTGATGAAGTTCCTAATGCGGCGATAATCTTCGGCGGTGGTCTCCTCCGTCTGTCAGGCGGGACAGGTTCGACCGATGGCCCTTTCGTCGCGGCGGGCCGGGTGCCGATCAGGATCCATTCCCTTTCATTCCTTTTCCCTCCTTTTCATGGGGAGAGCGCGGTTGCGGCCGAGGCAAGGCGAGTGCCCGTCGGCGATGCCGCCATTCCGATGTCTTCACGATATGCAACAGCGGTCCCCGCCCAGGCGGGTGTCTGTATGTGGGGGATAAGTTCCTGGTGGACAATGCGGTCGCGCCTCCGACCGCTGCCAGGGGGCATGATGATCCGTCCTAAGAGGGGACGGTCCATCCGCACGCTCGTCCTACGTCCTGCTGGCGCGCGACGGCAATTCCTTTCGCGTTTGTATGGACTTTCAGCTGCGAAAATGGTCGGTACTTGGGTCACGTAGCCTAGTGGATTGATTCCAACGTTTGGAACCCTCTGTTCCGAGCGGCGATGATGGTGTCGGGATCTGCACGCCAGACGAAGGGCTTCGTTTTGCCGGCGTTGTGCTCGGTGACGAAGCGGTTGAT
>Ga0114916_1000542_pt1 | contig 24961 bp, 22 predicted proteins | sample MalvirAntarct_66_FD_83501 | JGI IMG/M metagenome (GOLD analysis project Ga0114916, IMG submission 83501) | Marine viral communities from the Global Malaspina Expedition - Malaspina viral metaG Antarct_66 | ecosystem: Environmental > Aquatic > Marine > Oceanic | place: West Anvers Island... | reverse complement strand
GACGAACGCCTCGCGGAGATCGCTGAGCTCCAGCCACTCCCGGCCGTCGCCACGCATATCATCCAGCTCGGCGACAGTCAGTTCTCGGTACACGAGCTCGCGACGCTGATCGCCAGCGACCAGGTGCTCACGTCGCGGCTCCTGCGCCTCGCGAACTCGGCGTACTACGGCGCCGCCCGGAAGATCGGAAGCGTGCGCGATGCCGTCGTGCTGCTCGGATTCCGAACCGTGCACCAGGTGGCCCTCGCTGCCTGTCTCGTGGACAACCCGAAGCCGCTCTCGAACATCGAGTACAACGCGTTCTGGCAGTTTTCCATCGCGACCGGGCTCCTCTCCGAGATCCTCGCGAGGACCGAGGCACGCCACCAGGACACGGCGTTCACGGCGGGCGTCTTGCACAACATTGGACTGCTCACCCTCGACCAGCATCGCCCACAAGTGCTGACCGAGGTCATGACGCGCGCCCGCCAGCAGAACGAGACGCTCCACCAGGCCGAGCGCGGCCTCCTCGGGTACACCGATGCCGACCTCGGCGGGGCGCTCGCCCTGCACTGGAACTTCCCGGACGAACTCGCCGAGTCGGTACGAGGCCACGCGAGCCTCGACGCTCCGCCACCGCCGGACTCGCTCGCAGCGATCGTGATGCGGGCGCGGATCTTCGCCCGCTCCTACGGCCTGTCGGACGGTCTCCAGGACCGCCCCGACCCCCGGCCTGACTCCGGCGAGTGGGCGGCGGGGCAGTTCTCGAACTCCCTCGAGCGGGAGGGTGGCATGGACCGCATCCTCGAACGCGCCGATGCGTTCATCGCCGCCGCACTCGGCTAGCACACCACCTCTCCGGCCGCCCGATGTCGGTGATACGGTGATGGCGGAGTGACTCATGTCTGAGAAGAAGCCCACCCTTCGATTCAGCCCTCGCGACGCGCGCAAGCGCCCCAACTGGATATCCCCGGACGCCGTCGATGACGCTCCAGTCCACGACGATGGCAACGAGCCCCGAGACCTTCGCCTGAGCGCGGTTCGGATGCCCGACATCAGTGGCGGCATCAGCATCCTCTAGCCTCTAGCGCGGTCCGGCTCCGTAGAGGGTGGTGGAAGCGGCCCCACGACGAGGGCGCCAGTGAGCCACCGATGTGACTGAGGCGTTCTCTGGTCGTGTTACGTCAAGTGACCGCTCGATCGACCCTCGAAATCGACCGCTTTCGCTCTTCCCCTCTTGCACCTCGGCTCGCGATTCTGTAGAACGGTTAGCACTCAGCCCGACAGAGTGCTAAAACCGTCTGGCTGCACACAAGCACGATCAAGAGTTGAACCAGTTCGGAGCGCCGGGCGGAAGCCTTCCGTCGGCGCGCGAGGACAAGAAGGACGAGCCATGGCCAAGCAGTTGCTCTTCGACGAAGAGGCGCGCCAGGCGCTGCGCTCCGGCATCGACGCCCTGGCCGATGCGGTCAAGATGACCCTCGGACCGCGCGGCCGGAACGTGGTGCTGGACAAGCGATTCGGCGCCCCGACCATCACGAACGACGGCGTCACGATCGCCAAGGACATCGAGCTTGGCGACAAGTTCGAGAACATTGGCGCGCAGCTCGCCAAGGAGATTGCCTCCAAGACCAATGACATCGCGGGTGACGGCACGACCACCGCGACGGTCCTCGGCCAGGCGATCGTCCACGAGGGCATGAAGAACGTCGCCGCCGGCGCCGACCCCATGGCCCTGAAGCGCGGCATCGAGCACGGTTCCCGCGTCATCCGCGAGGCCGTCGGCAAGAACGCCACGAAGGTCACCACCCGCGAGCAGATGGCGCAGGTCGCCTCGATCTCCGCGGCCTCGAAGGAGATCGGTGAGCTCATCGGCGAGGTGATGGAGCAGGCCGGCAAGGACGGCGTCATCACCATCGAGGAAGGCCGTGGCGTCGACACGGAGATCGAGTACGTCGAGGGCATGTCCTTCGACCGTGGCTTCATCTCCCCCTACTTCGTCACCAACCCGGAGCGCATGGAAGCCATCATCGAGGACCCCTACATCCTCGTGACGGACCGCAAGCTCTCCTCGGTCAACGACGTGCTGCCGTGGCTTGAGAAGCAGCTCCAGATCTCGAAGAACCTGCTGATCATCGCGGAGGACGTGGACGGCGAAGCGCTGGCCACCCTGGCCGTGAACAAGCTCCGCGGCACCATCAACGTGGTCGCCGTGAAGGCCCCTGGCTTTGGTGACCGCCGCAAGGAGAACCTGGGCGACATCGCCGCCTTCACCGGCGCGCAGCTCATCTCCCAGGAGTTGAACCGCTCGCTGGACAGCGTCACCGTCTCCGACTTCGGCCGCGCCCGCAGCGTCGTCATCTCCAAGGAGGAGACGGCGATCATCGAGGGCAAGGGCACGAAGAAGGCCATCGACGAGCGCATCAAGATGATCCGCGCTTCGCTGGACCGCGCCACCTCTGACTGGGACCGCGAGAAGCTCCAGGAGCGCCTGGGCAAGCTGTCCGGCTCGGTCGCCATCATCAAGGTCGGAGCCGCCACCGAGGTGGAGCTGACCGAGAAGAAGCACCGCGTGGAGGACGCCCTGTCCGCCACCCGCGCGGCTGTCGAAGAGGGCATCGTCCCCGGTGGTGGCGTCGCGTTCCTGAACGCGCTGCCCGCGCTGGACAAGATCGAGCTCGAGAACCTCGACGAGCGTACGGGCGTGAAGATCCTTCGCCGCGCGCTGGAGGAGCCGCTCCGCCGGATCGCCACCAACGCCGGCCAGGATGGCTCGGTCGTCGTGCAGAAGGTCATGGGCCTCAAGAAGGGCCAGGGCTACGACGCCGCCGCCGACAACTACGGCGACATGATCAGCCTGGGCATCATCGACCCGGCCAAGGTCACCAAGGCGGCGCTTGAGAACGCGGTCTCCATCGCTGGCATGGTCCTGACGACCAACGTGCTGGTGACGGACGCCCCGGACGACAGCCGCCCGAACGCCGGCGTCACCGCCGACATGGGGATGTACTAACCCCGAGGCCACCCCTCCGGACTCGGGTTTGGACGACGGGGGCGGGAAACCGCCCCCGTTCTGTTCCCCTCCGACCCGAAAACCTCGCTTCCCCCACACTTCCCACGTCCGTAACGTTGAACTACTGAGGGCGCGGATCCGCAATCGCCCTCCAGGAGGATGAGTGTTCGGAGACAACGGCCCAGTCATCGACCTCGACACCGCGGCGGAAGCGATCGCGGAGGCGGAGGTGCTCGTCATCGGCTTTGACTTCACGCAAGACCGGGTGCTGATCGACCTGCGCACCGACCCGGGCGGCATGACGCCGCCCCTCGTCGAGCTCGTCGAGCCGCTCGGCTCGGCCTCGGAGCGCACGATGTGGCTGCAGGAGCGCCGCCCCGAGGTCGCTCCCCCGGAGCGCTTCATCTTCATGGGCTGGCCCCACACCGCGCAGTTCCTCGGCGACGCCGCCCTCCTCGACATGGTCGCGACGCGACTGCACGCCGAGCAAGGGATCGACGCCACCGAGGACCTCGACAGCATCATGCGCGAGCTGCGAAAGCGAGAGCGCCTCGACACCCGCAGCGCCGTCACCGGCGCCGAGGGCTTCGAGACGCTCTGGTCGCGGAACTAGCCCGCGTTCAGGGCGTTATCGCCGGGCTTCCAGCCAGCGGTCCAGGTTGGCGAACGACTGTCCGATGCCCTCCTCGACGCCCATGGCGACCACCTGGTCGCGCTCGTCGTTGGATGGGTACACGGTGTGGGCCGTGAGCAACGTCTGGCCCGGCTCGCGATCCTCGAACGTGACCGTCACGTTGCCCTCCGGCGGAATGACAGTCCGGTCAGCGTCGGAGAATGCGTCGCGGTAGGCGAGACGCGTGGACGGCTCGATCTCGGTGTACGTCGCGATTCCCCACGCCTCCTCGCCGTTCGGGCCGGTCATGCAGTAGTGCCACTGCCCGCCTGGCCGCAGGTCGATCTCACAGAAGGTCACCGGGTACGTCTCCGGACCGAACCACTGCTTGATCGCATCGGCGTCCGTGTAGGCGCTGAACACCAGCTCTTTCGGTGCCTGGAACACGCGCGCGAACGTGAGGGACTTGTCACCGACCTCGACCGACATCTTGTTAACCATCGTTCTGTTCCTTCGCTTCCTGCTGCTGTTGCAGCGCCTTCAGGTATTCATCCAACCGGCCGAACCGTTCATCCCAGAGCTGCCGGTAGTCCTCTAACCAGTCCGAGGCCACACGCAGCCCCTCAGGGCGGATGCGGCACGGCCGGTACTGAGCGTTTCGTCCCCGCTCGATCAGTCCGGCCCGCTCCAGCACCTTCAGGTGCCTTGAGATGGCCGGCAGGCTGATCGCAAACGGCTCAGCCAGCTCGTTCACGGACGCCTCGCCCTCCGCGAGCCGCGCGAGGATCGCGCGGCGCGTGGGATCGGCCAGCGCCCCGAACAGCGAGCTGAGCTCGTCTTCTGGCATCAGCTATCCCTTCGCCGTCGCGTCCGCAGCGGGTGCGTACGCGATGTGCATCGTCCCGAGGGAGAGCGCGTGCGACGCGACGACCTCTAGCAGGGTCCGTCGTGCCCCGTCGAACAGGCGCTTTCCGTCGCCGACGACGATCGGGTGGACGAAGAGGTGCAACTCGTCCAGCAGGCCTTCCGAGAGGAGCCAGCGAACGAGGGTGGCACTTCCCCAGATCACGATCGGTCCGCCCGGCTGCTCCTTGAGCTGTCGCACTTGGCTGGCGACGTCAGAGGTGATGAGCGTCGAGTTCTGCCAGTCGGCCGACGTCAGTGTGGTCGTGACCGCGTACTTCGGCGTCTCGTTCATCTCCTTTGCGCCGGGCTCGTCGTCCGACCTCTGCGGCCAGGACGCGGCGAAGTCCTCGTAGGTCACGCGCCCCAGGAGCAGGGCGCTCATGTCGCCGGTGAGCTCGTTGAGGAGCTCGCCCATGTCCTCACCGAAGTAGGGGAAATGCCACTCGTGCGGGGACTCGATCACTCCGTCCGCCGAGATGAACTCCATCGCTACTACCTTGCGCCCCGAGTCCATGTCTGCCCCCTAGACCGCTGGACGCGTCGGCATCAGCGCGTCCTTCCCTTGATGGACTTATCTAACCCGTTCGTTAATTATCAGTCAAGTTAAATATTGGCAATGGCAGAGGAAATTTCCTTGGGCTGCACCGCTCCGGGCCAAGGGACTACCCTCCGACGGTTCGCACCCTGTGGAGGATGACCGAATGCCATCCGCTCACCTCGGCGACCTCGACATCTACTACGAGCTCGCGGGGGACGGGCCTCCCCTGCTGGCGCTGCCTGGCAGTGGCGCGGACCTGCGGAACGCCAACATCGGGCGACGCCTCGAGGATCGGTTCACCGTCCTGACCCTCGACCAGCGCGGCCTCGGGCGCACCGGCATCCCGCCCGGCCCGTACTCGATGGCCGACTACGCCGAAGACGCCCTCCGGCTGATGGACCACGTCGGCTGGGAGCGCGCGCACGTCCTCGGGATCTCGTTTGGCGGCATGGTGGCGCAGGAGATCGCAATCCGCGCGCCGGAGCGCGTCGACCGCCTCGTGCTCGCCTGCTCGTCCTCGGGCGGCGCGGGTGGCGCATCGGCCCCGCTGCACGAGTACGCCGACCTCCCGCTCGACGAGCAGACGGCGGTGCGCGTGGAGGTCCTCGACCGGCGTCACGACGCGGCGTGGCGGGCGGCCCATCCCGACGAGGTCGCCGCGTTCCGCACACGCCTCGAAGGGGCTGCCGAGCGCGACGAGGAGGCGCGGCGCGGGGCACGCCTCCAACTCCTGGCCCGCGCCGGCCACGACACGTACGACCGGCTCCCGCAGATCATCGCGCCGACCCTCGTGGCTGGCGGGCGTTACGACGGGCAGGCGCCACCCGACAACCAGGAGGCAATCCACGCCCGCATCCCTGGCTCGCGCCTCGAGTTCTTCGACGGCGGCCACGGCTTCACGCGGGAGGATCCCCGCGCCTACGAGGTGCTCGCGGCGTTCTTGCTTGAGAAGTAGGAGCCTCGCGCGCTACGACGCCGTCCACCACGGGTCGGTCTCGGCGTCGCGCTGGCCGCGCCCGATGAACCACGCGACTCCCGCGCCGATGAGCATGATCACGACGCCCGCGATGAACACCTCGCGGAACGTCTCGACCTGGGCCTCGGCGACGAGCGTCTCGAACTTGGGTGAGTCGAACGCGATCGAGCCGGCGCGCGCATAGAACCGCCCGAGGCCGCTCGACGTCAGCAGCGCCGCACCCACCAGCATCCCGGTCACCCTTGAGAGCGTCAGCCACGCCGAGGCGGCTGCGCGGTGGTCGTCCGAGACGCGCTGGAGGACGGCGGCCGTGAGTGGCGCGATCACGAGACCGAAGCCGAACCCGCCGATGAGCTGCGGGCCGGTGCGCATTACCTCGGAGAGGTCGCGTTCCCACGCTTGGAGGCCGGCGAAACAGAACGCCGCGAGGAGGCACCCGAAGACCGCCGTCGCCCTCAGCCCGATACGGCTGCCCAACCACCCGCCGACGACCGCCCCGACGGGGACGGCGACCGTGAGACGCATGAGCGTCAACCCACCGTCGAGGGCGCTCTCGACCAGCACGAGGTTCACGAACAGCGGCACGCCGATGAGCACGCCGATGAGACCCACCCCCACGAGAAAGTGCGCGATGTTCGCGGCGAGGACGGGCCTCCTCGACAGCTCAACGAGCGGCGCCATCGGCTCGGGCGTCCGGCGCTCGTGGAGGACGAACGCGACGGCAAGGGCTGCCGCGACGCCGAGGAGTCCGAGGGTCCCCACGAGTGGCCTCGGAGCGTTGGGATCGTCGACGAGCGCGAACGTGAGCACGGCGAGCGCGGCGCCCATGAGCGCAGCACCGCCCCAGTCAATGCGCCCTCGGCGCTGCTCGGACCCGGCGAGGCGGTAGGCGAGGACCGCGATCGGGAGCGACATCGGGATGTTGATCCAGAAGACCCAGCGCCAGCCCCAGAGTTCGGCGATACCGCCGCCCCAGAGCGGCCCCAGCAGCGCGCCCGCCTCTGCGGCCGCGGCGATCGCGCCGAGGCCCATGAGCCGCCGTTCTTTCGGCAGCTCGCCGACCACGATCGCCATCGCGACCGGGACGACACCGCCGCCGCCTACGGCCTGGAGCGCCCTCGCGAGGATGAGCGGCAGGAAGGAGGGGCTCACGGCGACGAGCGCACTGCCGAGCATGAACAGCCCCATGCACGCCGCGAAGACACGGGCGTGCCCGAACACGTCGGCGATGCGCCCCACGATCGGCAGCGCCACGAGGTAGCCCAGGAGGTACGCGTTCACCACCCACGAGGCGCGGTAGAAGTCGTCCACCGTGAGCCCGATCTCGTTGATGATCGGCGGGAGGACGGTGACGATCGCCGTCTGGTCGTCGGCGGCGACGAAGACCCCGGCCGCGACGGCGAACAGCAGCCAGCGCTGCTGCCTCGACGTGGTCGATGCCACCGATGAGGAGGGTGTCGAGGCCTTCACGATGCCTCGGTCAGTTCGGCGCGGTGATCTCGACGGGCTCGTCGAACTGGCTCAGCGTCAGGCGACGGAGGATGTCCTCGTCCTCGTTAGGTGCGAGCGGACCGATCACGTCGATGCGACGCACGAGCAGATCCTCCACGCCGATCCAGACGCGGGCCGTCACCTCATTCCCCGGCTGCGCATTGCCGACGAATGCGTTGAGGTTCCCGGAGTCGACGGTGGTCTCGAGGACGTAGGAGTCCACACCGCCCGCCTCCTCGCGATCCACGACGGCGACCTCGTCGCCCACGTTTCGCATGAGGCCGGTGACGCCGGTCGCCGGGTCGAACAGGTCGGAGATGTCGATCTCCTGCTCCTGCCAGCGGCCGGTCAGCGGGTTCTGGAGGTAGGACTCGCCCGGAAGGATGACGATGCCAGTCCGGATGTTGGTGCCCGCGAAGCGCGCCTCCACCTCCAGCTGCATGCGCTCCGTGCCCTGCACGTCGCCCTCGGCACGCTCCATGCCGATCCCACCGACGATCTCCGTCGCGCCGTTCTCGTGCTCGACCACGAAGTGGAACGACTCCACCTCCTCCATCCGATCCGCTGAGCGCGCGAGCAGGTCGTCTGCGTCGACGTCCGAGAAGTCGCCACCGCCGCCGCCCTCGTCGTCACCGCACGCGGCGAGAAACGCGAACGCACTCACGAACATCAGGGCGAAGATTCGGCGCATAGGGACCTCCGAGGAACGCCCTCGGATCGTCGCACACGCCGACGGCAGCCGCCCTGCGCCCTACGATTCGGGTATGCCGCGCGCGAAGACCTCGAAGTTCCCCAAGAGCCAGCAGCCTCCTACCTGGACCCCCAGCGAGATCATCGAACTGCTCGATGAGGCGTACGGACGCGCGCCCCAACAACTCTCTAGCGCCCCGCTGTTCGAGCTCGTCCTGACGCTGCTCTCGCAACACACGTCTGACCTGAACTCCGGGGAGGCGATGCACCGGCTCATCGAGCGCTTCCCCGAGTGGGACGACGTCCTCGCCGCACCGGTGTCCGAGGTGGAGGACGCCATTCGCCCGGGCGGTCTTGCGCCGACGAAGTCGAAGCGGCTTGTCGCACTCCTCGACGAGGTGAAGAAGCGCCGGCCTGACTGGGACCTCGACTTCCTCGCCGAACTACCGATGCCCGAGGCGAAGGAGTGGCTGACGTCGCTGAAGGGCGTCGGGCCCAAGACGGCGGCATGCGTGCTGCTCTTCGCCCTCGGACGCCCCGCCCTCCCGGTGGACACGCACGTCGAGCGCGTCTCGAAGCGCCTCGGGCTCGTGCCCGCAAAGATGCCGGCGGACAAGGCGCACGATGTCCTGGAGCAAATGGTCGAGCCCGACCAGGTCTACGCGTTCCACGTGGATCTGATCCAGCACGGCCGTCGCACATGCCACGCGCGAGGCCCGAAGTGCGACTCATGCATCCTCGAACCGCGCTGCCCGAAGGTGGGAGTGGGGTAGACGCCCTACTCGACGTCAGGACGGTCGAGGAGCAACTGCACCTCGACGGAGGAGCGCCACGTTCCGAACTTGCGGCCTGTCTCGATCTCCGACCCGACTTCCTGGTAGCCGAGCGCGAGGTGGAGCTGCATGCTGCCGACGTTCGCCGTATCGATGAACGCGAGGATCGAGCGCAGCCCCATCCACCGGCCGCGCTGGATCAGTTCGGTCAACAACGTGCGGCCCAAGCCCTGGCGCTGGTACGGCTCATCGATGAAGACCGTGTTCTCGCGGGTGTACTGGTAGCCGCGTCGCCCTCGGTACTTGGTGAGGTACCCGAAGCCCGCGAGGTCCTCGCCGACGGTCACGACGAGGACTGGCTCCTCCTCCGGATTGCGGGCCTGGAACCACTCGAGACGACGCTCGTCCGACCACTCGTCGAGTTCCCACGTGGCGAAGCCCTCGCGCACCTCTCGGTTGTAGATGCGGTTGATCGCGGCGAGGTCATCCTCGCGGGCATGGCGGACCATGGGGAACGACACGTGCTGCCTCCGGCGCTGAATCGGGAAGCCGAGAGTATGGCAGATATCGCGAGTGCCGAAGGCGGCCCTATACTCGCAACTCCCCTCGAGATGACTCGAGGATCGCCCCTCCGTTCGAGGAAGGATCAGGCACTCCATGACGACGCTCACCGGCCGCATCGCCCCGCGCTCCCTGCGCAACCGGGCTGACGCTCGCCGTCGTCGTCAGCGATCGCTCGGCCACCCGCTGATCGCCTAACTGGAGCCTTCGATGACCTCACCCCTGACCGCAGACAGCGGCGCCCTCCTCGATTGGATCGACGGAGGCGGCGTCACCACGCCCGCTGGCTTCATCGCCGGCGGCACCTACGCCGGCATCAAGACCTACGGCCCGGAACCGCGACTGGATGTCGGCATCCTCGCCGCCGAGGGCGACCAGCCCCTCACCGCCGCCGGTGTCTTCACCAAGAACGCCGTGACCGGGCACCCCGTCACCCACGACCGCCGCCTGCTCGGCGAGACCTCCGAGGTGCGTGGCGTCGTCTGCAACTCCGGCAATGCGAACACCGCGACCGGCACGCAGGGCGCCGAGGACTGCGCACGCATGGCTGCACTGGCCGGCGCGCGCATCGATGGCGACGCGAGCAACGTGCTGGTCGGGTCGACGGGCGTTATCGGGCGGATGCTGCCGATGGACCGTCTCTCGAAGGCGATCGAGGACCTCGTCCTGAGTCGCGACGGAGGCTACGACTTCTCTCGCGCGATCATGACCACCGACACGCACGAGAAGCAGTACGCAGTGCGCTTCACCGTCGATGGGCGCACCTACCACGTCGGCGGCTGCGCCAAGGGCTCGGGGATGATCCACCCGGACATGGCGACGATGTACGGCTTCATCACCACCGACGCGCCGGTCGATGCCTCGTGGCTGCGGGACGCCTGGAAGTCCGTCGTCGACGTCTCGTTCAACATGATCGATGTCGACATGGACACGTCCACGTCCGACATGGGCATCGTCCTCGCCTCGGGCGCGGCGGGCGGCGACCCGATCGACGCCGAGCACCCCGCCGCCGAGATGCTCACGACCGCCCTCGCGGCGGTGTCGCAGCGACTCGCGAAGGCGATCGCCCGTGACGGCGAGGGCGCGACGTGCCTCATCGAGGTCACGGCGACGGGGGCGGCCTCTGTCGCCGACGCACGCATCGCCGCGCGTACGGTGACCTCGTCGCCGCTGATGAAGACGGCGGTCACGGGTCGCGACCCCAACTGGGGACGCGTGATGATGGCTGCCGGACGCTCTGGCGCTCGAGTCGACCAGGACAACGCGAGCGTGTGGATCGGTCCGCACTGCGTGCTTGAGCGTGGGCAGCCGACCGAGGTCGACCTGAAGGCCGTCTCGGAGGCGATGGGCGGAGAGCTCGTCACGATCCGCGTCGACCTCGGCGTCGGTGAGGACTCGGCAACTGCGTGGGGCTGCAACCTGACGCACGAGTACGTCACGATCAACGCGGACTACACGACGTAGCGGCGTAACCGCGCCCTATCCTCTGCCGCGACGAGCCACCGCATCCGCCACACGCCACCTTCGAGCGAACTCGAGTCGTCTCGATGGCCCACCACTAGCACCGCCCACCCGGAGGACTCATGCCTGACCGCACCACCACTACCACCACGACAACGGTCGTGAAGATCGGTGGGTCGACGCTCGGCTCGCAGGACACGTCGCTGCACGACGTCGTCGCGCTGCACCGCGAGGGCCTCCGGCCCGTGGTGGTGCACGGCGGCGGCGCGATGATCACTGACTGGCTCGGCAAGATGGAGATCGAGTCGACGTTCGTGGACGGGCTCCGGTCGACCTCGGAGGACGCGATCCGCGTCGTGGTCGGCGTGCTACGCGGGGTCGTGAACACTCAGCTCGTCGCGGAGATCGTCGGGCTCGGCGGCAACGCCGTCGGGGTCAGCGGCGTCGACGGCGGCGCGGTGAAGGCGCGGCGGTACGACGGGCGCCTCGGCTACGTGGGCGAGGTTACCGAGGTGGACGCGACGTTCATCGAGTCGCTCCTCGAAGCGGGCGTGATCCCGGTGATCGCCCCGATCGGCCTCGAAGCACCCTCGCAACCGCTCAACATCAACGCTGATACCGTGGCTGGCGAGGTAGCCCGCGCACTGCGCGCGGATTCGCTCGTGTTTCTGACGGATGTGGATGGCCTCCTCGACGCTTCGAAGACGCTCATCACGGAGGTCAGCCCAGCGCGAGCCGCGGAGTTGCGGGCGGACGGCGTGTTGTCGGGCGGTATGATTCCGAAGCTTGACGCCTGCTTCCGTGCGGCCGAAGTCGGCGTACGCGCATTCATCGCAAACGGCACGCAGCCCGCTACGCTGCGTCGAATTGCCAGTGGCGAGGCCGTGGGCACCCGCATCACCGAGTAGCAACGAGTGACTGAGCAGCGCCGCAAGCGCTGGCAACCACCACCAGAGGGAAACGGAGCGCCGATGTCCTTTTTCGACGACCGAGGCGATCTAGGTCCGCCGCCGGAGCCATTCCGGTTCGGTGGCCGTGGCGGGGGTGGAGGCGGGACCGGTGAGTTCCGGTCACCCGTACCGCTGCGGTGGATCGGGGTCGCCGTTGGACTCCTGCTGCTCTACATCGTCCTCAACGTCCTGAAGTCGATCTACGTGGACCTGCTGTGGTTCGACTCCGTGGGCTTCAGCGACGTATACAGCACCATCATCACCTGGAAGATCATGCTCTTCCTGGCTGGCGCGATCATCTCCGCAGCCGTCATCGGCGCGAACATCATGATCGCCCGGCGCTTCGCGCCTGAGGGCTTCGAGGAGTCGTTCATCGAGGAGGTGGACGTCGTCTCGATCCGCCGAGTCGTGGCGGTCCTCCTCGTCACCGCCACGCTGTTCATGGCGGTGATCTTCGGCAGCGTCGCCGGTGGCGCGTGGGAGACGATTCTCTCCTGGCTCAACGCCGTCGAGTTCGGCCGCGAAGACCCGCAGTTCGACCGTGACCTCTCCTTCTACGTCTTCACGCTGCCCGCCTGGAGTTTCATCCAGTCATGGCTCCTGGGCCTCACGATCATCTCCGCGCTCGCCGCGGGTGCCGTGTATGGTCTGGCGCTCTCCCTGCAGCGCTTCGAATGGCGCATCACACCGGCGATGAGGATCCACATCTCGATCCTCGCCGGGATCGCGCTCCTGCTCATCGCGGTGCAGTCCTACCTCGGCATCTTCGGTCTCGTGAACTCGCCGGACGGGATTGTCTACGGCGGGACCTACACGGACATGAACGCGCGCCTGCCGGCGCAGTACGTGATCGCCGGCCTCGCCGCCGCCACCGGCCTCGTCACGATCGCGAACGCGTTCCTCTCGAGGGATTCGTTCCGCCTGCCGCTGTTCATCGGCGGCCTGTGGTTGGTGTCGACGTTCGTCGGCGGTGTGATCTACCCATCATTCGTGCAGCGATTCCAGGTGGATCCGAACGAACGATCGAGGGAAGAGCAGTACATCGAGCGCAACATCGAGTCGACTCGATACGCGTTCGGCCTCGAGGACATCGAAGAGCGCTCCCACGCCGCGAACCCGAGCGTGACTGAGGAGGAGATCGAGGACAACCCGGAGACGATCGCCAACATCCGGCTGCTCGACCCGATCCCCCTCCAGAGCACCTTCAACCAAATCCAGGCACTCCGGCGCTTCTACGTCTTCAACGACATCGATGTCGACCGGTACGTCGTGGACGGCGAGATCCAGCAGGTGATGACGGCGGCGCGAGAGTTGGACATCGGCCGCGCGGAGGATCGGAACTGGACGCGTGACCGCCTCCAGCTGACGCACGGCTTCGGCGCCGTGGTGTCGCCCGTGAACGAGGTCGGCCCGGAAGGCCTGCCGCTGCTCATCACCTCGAATATCCCGCCCGTCTCGGAGTCGATCCCGATCACCCTCGAGGGCTCTCGGATCTACTTCGGGGAGATCACGGACCACTACATCATCGGGAACACCGAGGAACCGGAGTTCGACTACCCGGTGGGCGAGGGGAACGAAGTCACGTTCTACCCGTACGACCGCGGCATCGTGCTCGACTCGTTCTTCAAGCAGCTCGCACTCGCCTGGCACCTGGGCGACCAGAACCTGCTCATCTCCGGCCAGGTCGAGAGTGACTCCCGACTGCTGATGAACCGCGGGATCCAGGACCGCATCAACGAGATCGCGCCGTTCCTGCGGCTCGACTCCGACCCGTACGCCGTCGTCATCGATGGTGAGTTGATGTGGATCCAGCCGGCCTACACGGTCGCCTCGGACATCCCGTACTCGCAGCCATCCGGTGGGGTGAACTACCTCCGGGACAGCGTGACCGTCACGGTGGACGCGCAGACCGGCGACACCACGTTCTACCTCACGGATCCCTCGGATCCGATCGTGGCGACGTGGGCGAACATCTTCCCGGAGCTCTTCACGCCGATGTCCGAGATGCCACAACAGGTGGTGGAGCACCTTCGGTACCCGCTGGACATGTTCAAGGTGCAGGCCCGGCAGTACCTGACCTACCACATCACCAACCCGAGTGACTTCTTCACCGGCGAGGACATCTGGAACATCCCGACGGAGCGCTTCGGCACCGGCGACGAGCAGCCAGTAGAGCCGTACTACGTCGTGATGCGCCTACCGCAGGGCGGGAACACAGACGCCGTGCTGGACGAGATCGAGTTCGTCCTGATCATGCCGTTCACACCTGCCGGCGAACGACGAAACACGATTGCATGGATGGCCGGGCGCTCCGATGAGGAGCACCTGGGCACACTGCGTGCCTATCGATTCCCGACGGACACGATCGTGTTCGGCCCCGCGCAGATTGAGGCCCGCATCGACCAGGATCCGATCATCTCCCAGCAGCTCTCGCTGTGGGACCGCACCGGCTCCGAGGTCATCCGCGGCAACCTGCTGATGATCCCGATCGGCTCCTCGTTCCTGTACGTCGAGCCGATCTACCTGCAGGCGCAGGCCTCGAGCCTGCCTGAACTGGCGCGGGTCGTCGTGGCGAACGGCAACGACATCGCCATGGAGCCCACCCTCCAGGAAGCCCTCGATGTCCTCGCGGGACGCCGAGCACCGTCGACGCCGGATGCGACGGACGTACCGGGCGTCGAGGTACCAGGCACGCCAGGCACCCCAGGGGCTCCCACGCCAACGCCGGTCGGACCGACGCCAACGCCGACGACCACGATCCCGCTGGGCACGATCCAGGAGCTCCTGCAGCAGGCCAACGACGCAGCGGATGCCTCCGAGGAGGAGCTCAACCGCCTGCGTGACATCCTCGAGGCGCTCCAGCAGCAACTTGAGCAACAAGGTCAGTAAGCGATCGAGGAGAGGTAGACCAGTGTCCGACGTACCCCAGATGGAGTCGCGCTACCACATGCAGATGTTCCGGCGGATGCCGGTCACCCTCGTCCGTGGCGAGGGCACGCGTGTGTGGGACGACACCGGCAAGGAGTACCTGGACTTTGTCGCCGGGATCGCCGTCGACACGCTGGGCCACGCTCACCCGGGCCTGGCCGACGTGATCGCGCACCAGGCGCGGACGCTGATCCACGTCTCGAACATCTTCTACAGCGAGCCGCAGGTGGAACTCGCCAAGCTGCTCGTCGACAACTCGGCGCTCGACCAGGTGTTCTTCGTGAACTCCGGCGCCGAGGCCAACGAGGGCGCGATCAAGCTCGCGCGGAAGTGGGGCATCGCGAACCGCGAGGGCGCATACGAGATCGTCGCGACGAACAACGGCTTCCACGGCCGCACGCTCGCCACCGTCGCCGCGACCGGCACGCCGAGGTACCGCGAGCCATTCGGCCCGCAACTCCCCGGCTTTACGTTCGTCGACTACGGCGACCTCGAGGCGATGAAGGCGGCCACCACGCCGCGCACGTGCGCCATCCTCATCGAGCCTGTGCAGGGTGAAGGCGGCGTGAACATGCCGCCCGAGGGCTACTTGAAGGCCGTCCGCGCGTGGTGCGACGAGCAGGGCATCCTCCTCATCCTGGATGAAGTGCAGACCGGCTGCGGACGCACGGGCACCCTCTGGGCGTATGAGCAGTCGGGCATCGAGCCGGACATCATGACGCTTGCGAAGGGCCTCGGCGGCGGCGTGCCGATCGGCGCGGTCCTGGCGAAGAACCACGCCGCGGTGTTCGAGCCCGGCGACCACGGTTCCACCTTCGGCGGGAACCCCCTCGCGACTGCCGCGGCGCTGTACGTCATGCAGCAGGTGATCGAGCAGGGCGTGGCCGACCACGGCCGCGAGCGCGGCGAGCAACTCGCTCGGCACTTCGCCTCCTTCGAGGATCGGTACGAGTCCGTCGCCGGCCACCGTGGTGCCGGGCTCCTTCGGGCGCTCGTGTTCCACGAGGACGTTGCCGGGGAGATCGTCGGCAAGACGCTACAGGCCGGCCTGATCCTCAACGCCGTGCGCCCGAACGCCGTGCGGTTCATGCCGCCACTGACCGTCACCGCCGATGAGATCGACCGCGCCGCGACGATCCTCGAGGCGGTGATCGAAGAGGTGACCGGCTAGCCCGAGTCCGATGCCGGAAGGGCCCCTCGGGGCCGCGGTGCTGGAAGCCTGGACGCTTGATTTCAGGCGCTCTGGGGAGCGAGACGGCACAATACGCCCATGCGGTTCGGCGGATTCATCCGTACGCTCGGTTTTCAGATCGCGCTCGCCATGAGCGTGCTGATTATTGGCGTGAGTGCGCTCGTCGTCTGGCAGGTCGATGGCCTGCTCCGCGAGAACGAACGTGACCGCTTCACTGATGAACTCCTGGGAGCCCGCGCCCAGCTGATCCAGCAGATCGACACCGACCGCGAACTCGCCGTCACCGGCGCCATCGTCCTCGCGAACCAGCCCAACATGCGCGAAGCCATCGAGGCAGACCAGGTCGTCTCGATCCTCCAGATCGCCAGCGAGTACTACCAACGGACCTCATCCCCGCTCCCGGGATCGCCCGGCCTTCAGGTCTATGACGCAGAGGGCGATCTCATCGTCCGCGCCCACGACCCCCTACGCGGCCAGCAGCGAGTCGTACCGCGCGAGGTGCGCAGCGTGGTTGAGTCGGAGACCTCGCTCGGGGTCATCCGCATCGACGAACTCCTCGGACCCTCCGTGGCCGGGATCGCGCCCGTCCTGAGTTCCAACGGAACCGTGATCGGCGCCATCGAGGTCTTCACAGCGATCGATGAGTCCTACCTCCGTCAGAGGGCGCGTCTGCTCAACGTCGAGATGGCGCTGCTCACCGCCGAGGGGGTCGTGCTGGCTGACTCTGAACTTGGCATCGAACCGGGGGAGGTCGTCGAGGCGGACCGGCAGGACGCGTTCGTCCGTGGCACCGTGATGCTCGACCTCGGTGAGGACGCGTACCTCTCGACGTTGCATCCGCTCCAGTCGTTCGCTGGCGACTGGGTCGCAGACCTCTACCTCGGCATCGACCAGTCGATCATCCTCGAAGGCGTCAGCGAGATCCGATGGGCGGCGCTACGAGCGACCGCGATCGGAGCGGTCCTCTCGGTCATCCTCACTGGCGGCCTTGCCTTCGTCGCTGTACGACCGATCCGCGAACTCGTCGACGCTGCGCGGCGTATCCAGGCGAACGACCTCGACACGCCAGTGCAGACCGGCGGCCCCACCGAGGCCATCGACCTCGCTGACGCCCTCGACGACCTCCGCCTGGCGGTCCGCCAGACCCGCGAGGCGATGCTGAGCGTGAACCGCGACCTCGCCTCGCGGGTCGACCAGTCGACCGCCTCGCTCACGGACGTCACCCAGGAACTTGCCGTGATGCACGGGGTACTGGGCGCGCTGAACAGCGACGCACCCGGCGGCCTCGGCGGCGTGACCGAGAAGCTCGTGGAACTGGACTGGGCCGACGGCGCCATCATCGCCCTCGCGACGGAGGACGGCCGCCTCTCGGTCGCCGCCGCCGCTGGCATTGCCCCGGCCGCGCGCGAGGCCCTCATCGCCCTCATCGAGCGCGGTGTCCGTGGGCAGCGCGTGGAGTCCGGCATCGTCGTCGCGGACACCTCGGACCTGCCGGACAACCTCCGCACGCACGATGTTGGCGGCTTCGCGGCGCAGCCGATGGTGGACCCGGATGGCGTGGCCGGGATCGTGGTGGTCACGACGCGCCGCGCGCTGCGTCTCACACCATCGAGGACGGAGCTCCTGCGTTCGGTCTCGCGCGAGGTCGCGGCGACGCTCGAGCGCACCGAACTCGCCGGCGAGGTCGAGGAGAACCGGCGGATCGCGGAGTCGGTGCTCCGGGAGATGTCGGACGGCGTCCTCGTCATCGACCACTCGGACCGCTGCCTCGTGGCGAACCCCGCGGCCGCGCGGCTCCTCGGGCAGCCGCGAGCGGCGCTCATTGGCCAGGGACCAGACGAAATACTGCCGCTGGGACGCGAGGCCGTTCGCGCGCTGCGGCGACGCGCAGCCGACGGGTCGGGCGCACCGGTCGCGCCTCTGCTCGCGGAGGTGAACGGTCGCCGCCTCGCGATCTCCGCCGGCCCGTTCGTGGACGCGGTGGCCGCGCCCGGCCGCGAGGGCATGATGATCCTCATGCGCGACCTCACCGCCGAGGCGGAGGCGGAGCGCGTCAAGCAGGACTTCGTCTCGATGGTGGGGCACGAGCTCCGTACGCCGCTCACGCTCATCCGCACCACCATCGACCTCCTCAACGAGGGCGACGCGGGGGCGCTGAACGAGACACAGACACGCATCGTCGAGGTGCTCCACGCCAATACTGATCGACTGATGGCGCTGATCAGCGACCTCCTGGACATGTCAGCCCTCGACTCGGGTCGGATGCAGATCCAGCCCGAGATGATCGACATCGTGGCCGTCGTCTCCGACGCAGTCGAGGAGGCTCAGCCCGCCGCACAGGCGAAGGACCACCGCCTCAGCGCACACATGCCGGACCGCCTCCCGGTGCTCGCGGATCGGAAGCGCGTCCTCCAGGTGCTCGCAAACCTGATCAACAATGCGCTGAAGTACACACCCCCTGGTGGCAACATCGAGGTTTCCGTCGAGCGGCGGGACCCGTGGGTGGAGGTGCGCGTCCGCGACAACGGCATCGGCATCCCGCCCGAGGAGCAGGCGCAACTCTTCGAAAAGTTCTTCCGCACGACGACCGGCCGGCGAACGACCGGCGGCACCGGGCTCGGGCTCGCCATCGCGCGGTCGCTCATCGACCTGCATGGCGGCAACATCTGGGTCGAGTCGAACGGACAGAGCGGCAGCACGTTCGTCTTCACGCTACCGACACGCTCGATATGATGAGGGCTCCCGAGCCCTCGAACGTCACGCGCGCCCTCGAACCAGCACTTGAGCCGGAGAGCACAGCACATGCCTGAGAAGATCGTCCTCGCGTACTCCGGAGGCCTCGACACCTCCGTCGCCGCGCACTGGCTGCGCGACCAGCGCGGATACGAGGTGCACTGCCTCACCATCGACCTCGGGAACCTCGGGGATACCGACGGCATCCGCGAGCGTGGCGAGCAGGCCGGCGCCGCAGACGTCGAGATCATCGACGCGAAGGACGACTTCCTCCGGTACTTCGTCTTCCCCGCCCTGCAGGCTGGCGTGATGTACGAGGGCCGCTACCCGCTCGCGACCGCCCTCGGCCGTCCGCTGATCGCGAAGTTGCTCGTGGACAAGGCGCGCCAGATCGGCGCGACAGCCGTGGCCCACGGCTGCACGGGCAAGGGCAACGACCAGGTCCGCCTCGACGTGGGCGTCCAGACGCTCGCGCCCGACCTCAAGATCGTCGGCACGACGCGCGAGCACTCCGTCTCCCGCGACGAGGCCCTTGCCTACGCGGCCAAGTTCGGCATCACTGTCCGCCAGACCAAGGAGCACTCCTACTCGACGGACGAGAACCTCTGGGGCCGCTCGATTGAAGCCGGCGTCCTCGAAGACCCGTGGAACGAGCCCCCCGCCGACGTCTACCTCTGGACGAAGGCGATGGAGGACACGCCCGCCCAGCCGGCCACCATCGAGATCCGCTTCGAGGAGGGCATCCCGGTCGCCCTCGACGGGGAGAAGTTGGATCCGGTGCCACTGGTGCAGCGCCTGTCCGACCTCGGCGGCGAGCACGGCATCGGCCGCATCGACATGGTGGAGAACCGCCTCGTCGGCATTAAGTCGCGCGAGATCTACGAGTCCCCCGCGGCCGTCATCCTCCTCGAGGCGCACCAGTCGCTGGAGCAGCTCACACTCACCAAGCCGCAGATGCGCTTCAAGAACACCGTGGCGCAGGAATACAGCGACCTCGTCTACAACGGTCTCTGGTTCTCCAGCCACCACCGCGACCTCGCGCAGTACGTCGCGAGCACCCAGCGCCACGTGACGGGCGACATCCGCGTGCGCCTGTGGCACGGCACGACCACCGTCACCGGCCGCCGCGCCGACCGCAGCCTCTACTCGCAGGGCCTCGCCACCTACAACAAGGAAGGCGACCTCTTCAACCAGGACGACGCGCAGGGCTTCATCCGCCTGCACGGCCTCCAGGCCCAGGTCCAGGCCCACACGCAGATGCTCACCGAGTCCGGCGACCTCATGAAGCTCGCCGCGCCGGGCGACTAGCACCGGAGTGCCCGAGGTCGAACCAGGGCTCATCGTCCTGTTCGACCTCGACCTCACGCTGCTCGAGATCCCCGACGACCGCAACATTCGCGGCCGCGCGATCGATCGCGCGACCGGCGTCTCGGGCGTCCTCGACCTCATCGACGATCGAGGGCGCACCGACCGCTGGCTGGTCGACGAGATCGGCCGGCGTGGCGTCGCGACGAGCAACGGCCTCTGGGATCGCTACGAGGCCGCCTACACCGCCGAGCTGGGTGCCGCGCTCACGCTGCTTCCATCCTCGGTGCTCCCGGGAGCGGCGGAACTGCTCACGGCGCTACGAGGCACCGCGACGACAGTCGGAGTCTCGACAGGGAACCTCAGAGCGAACGCCATCACCAAGTTGACTCACGCGGGCCTCGCGCCGTTCTTCGATCCGCTACTCGGAGGGTTCGGCGACCTCCACGCGGACCGCGCCGACATCGTGCGCATGGGTGCGGAGGCGTGCCGCCACGTCGAGGGGTGCCGCCTCGTGGTGGTGGGAGACACGATCTACGACGTGCGCGCAGCCCTCGATGTCGGCGCAGTCCCAGTGGCCGTCGCAAGCGGACACGCTTCGAGGCAGGACCTCCAGGATGCCGGCGCCACCGTCGTCCTCGATGACCTGGTAGACACCGCAGCGGCGCTCGCCGCGATCCACACACTGATCTCGTGTACACAGTTCGTGTACACTGCCCACTATGAAGAACATCACCTTCAGTGCGGACGAAGCGAAGATCGAGGCCGCCCGTGCGAAGGCTCGGCGCGACCACTCAACGTTGAACGATGAGTTCCGACGCTGGCTGGACGGCTATGTCGAGGACGAAGTCGACGGTGCCGAGCGTGCGCGTCGCGCGATGGAGACGATCGACCGTATTCGTGCGTACACCGGAACTGGCGGCCGGAAGTTTACCCGAGAAGAGATGAATGAGCGGTGACTTCCTCGACTCGAACATCTTTGTCTATCTCTTCGACGACGCCGACCAACGGAAGCACCACATCAGCCGCGAGGTAGTCGGGCGTGCTTTGGACGAACGCTCCGCCACGATTAGCTTTCAGGTCGTGCAAGAGACGTTGAATGTCATCACGGGGAAGCTTCGGGTACCTGTGCGACCTTCGGACGCCAGAGAGTTCCTCGTTGTCACCCTGGCATCCCTGTGGAAGGTGCAGCCTGATCTGGCCCTATACGAGCGTGCACTCGAGTTGAGGCAACGATACGGCTTCTCGTTCTACGACTCGCTCATCATCGCCGCGGCGATCGAGGCGGGTTGCGACCGGCTTCTGAGCGAAGACCTGCAGCACGGCCAGCGCATCGAGTCGCTCGTCATCGAGGATCCCTTCCGCGAGTAGTACCCTCCCGCCGCGCACTGATTGCCCGGGAGGATCATCATGACGAACGACAGACTGCGGATCGGCGTGATCGGCGTGGGGTTCGGTGCGACCGTCCACGTCCCCGGCTTCCTGTCCGAGGGCTGGGATGTCCCGGTCATCTGGGGACGCACGGCCAGCCGGGCGCGCGAGGCAGCGGAACGCCTCGGTGTTCCCGAGGTGGCCGAGGACTGGCGTGACCTGATTGCGCGAGACGACCTCGACGCGGTCGCCGTCACGACCCCTCCCGCCGCGCACCTCGAGATCGTCACGGCCGCCCTCAATGCCGGGAAACACGTGCTCTGCGAGAAGCCGTTCGCCCTCAACGCCGACGAGGCCGAGCAGATGCGCGACCTCGCGCAATCGACCGGCCGCACCGCGATGGTCGCGCACGAGTTCCGCTTCGCCCCGCAGCGTGCGCAGATCAAGGACTTCCTCGACGAGGGCTACATAGGCACGCCGTTACTCGTCTCCGCCGAACTGCTGATGGGCCGCCCGGCGGGCGATCCACCGCCCTACGCCTGGGGCAGTCGGACCGCCGAAGGCGGCGGGATGCTCGGCGCGCTCGGCTCGCACTTCATCGATGGGTTCCGCCACTGGTTCGGCGATGTCGCCCGGGCTCGAGGCACCCTCCGTACCGCCCGCCCCGATCGTCGCGATGCCACCTCCGGTCAGGTCGTGCAGGCAGATGCGGACGACACCTTTGCGTTCACGCTGGAGTTCGAGAGCGGCGTCGCGGTGAACATGACCGCCTCGTCGGCGGTGTCGCCCTCGCAAGGTGGTCGCATCACGATCACGGGCTCGGACGGGGTGCTCCTCGCGACGCAACGCGGACCGAACCCCGAGCCCGACGGCGTCGTCCTCGCGGGCAAGTCGACCGACCGTACCCTCGAGGCGCTCCCCGTCGACGAGCGCTACCGCCCCTTCGACGACGACCGCGACAACCGCCTCATGGCGTTTCGCCTCCTCGTCCGCGAGTTCGAGCGCGGCATCCGCGAGGGCACCTCCCCCGCCCCCGACTTTGCGGATGCCCTCGCCACGCAGCGCGTGCTGGACGCCATTCGGGAGTCGGCGGGCTAGTCTGGACGACGCCAGTCCGCCCACTCAGCCTGCGCGAGAGGAAGAGCAACCTCCATGAACTTCTCCTGGAGGTGCGAACCTATGACTGCCGTGTAGCCGGAACAAGGCATTCCCGCGGCATCAATGAGATCAAGGTAGAGTCGGAAGTCGGACGTGAACTGGAGTTTCCTCATCCAACTCCATCCGAGAGACTCCTTGGGATCGGTGAGGAAGCCACCCGTAGTCAGACCTGCCAGCGCTGACGCTGGCGGAGCGGCCCAACGGACGTTCGCATACATGCGAACCGGGCCTTCCTTGAACGGAGTTGGGAACGTGACCAGCTCACGTCGATCGAAGAGCGCGTCGGGGATCGGCTCTGTCGACTCTGCGAGCACGACCCCCAGCCATTCTGTGCTCTGGCCTAGGGAATATGCCTCAACGACCCCGGGGCCCCAAAGCGCGTCCGATTGCCAGTCCACGTCGCCGCGGGCGATGGCTCCACGGATCGGGAGGTTGTTGACGACTCCCTGCTCCAACAAGTGCCGGGCAGTTTGGATGAGCCCGCGGAGTCCGTCCTCACTCGTTGCTGCAGTAACGAAGACCGTATCGGACACCACTTGGCGTCGCTGGTCAGGCAGGATGGATCGGTTAATGGCACCGAGCCAGTCGTCGAGTCGCTTAGAGCGAAGCTCACCCGGAACGTTCCGCATGATCGCACTAAAGCCGAGCACATCGGCCACCAGAACGAATTGTTCCAATGCTGCCTCCTATCGGGACATCGTACTTCCATCGCCCGCAACGCCACCGACCGCTAGTCTCCGCACATGACGTCCGAGGACAGCGCAGACTCCCAACCCGCATCAAGCAAGCTCTGGGGCGGCCGCTTCAGCGGCGAGACTGACGCGCTCGTCGATCAGTTCAACGCGAGCATCGACTTCGACAAGCGGCTCTACCGCGAGGACATCGCGGGCTCCATCGCCCATGCGAGGATGCTCGCGCAGCAGGGGATCATCCCCGAGGCGGACCGGGACGCCATCGTCGAGGGGCTGACGCAGATCCGAGGCGAGATCGACGCGGGGACGTTCGAGTTCCGGCTCGACCGCGAGGACATCCACCTCAACATCGAGGCGGTCCTCACCGAGCGCATCGGGGACGCGGGGCGGCGCCTGCACACGGGGCGGTCGAGGAATGACCAGGTCGCGACGGACACGCGGCTCTTCACCCGCACCGCGTGCGACGAGACCGCCGCGCTCCTCCGAGGGCTACGGCTGGCGCTGATCGACCTCGCGGAGCGCGAGGCGGAGACCGTCATTCCGGGCTATACCCACCTCCAGCGGGCGCAGCCGATCCTGCTCGCGCACCACCTCCTCGCCTACGAGGCGATGTTCTCGCGCGACACCGAGCGGTTCACGCAGGCTCGGGCGCGCGCGAACGTGCTGCCCCTCGGCGCGGGGGCCCTCGCGGGGGTGACCTACCCCATCGACCGCGAGGCCGTGGCCGAGGAACTGGGCTTCGAGGGCATCAGCACGAACTCCCTCGACGCTGTCTCGGACCGCGACTTCATCTTCGACTACCAGTCGGCCGCCGCCCTGACGGCGGTGCATCTCTCACGGCTCGCCGAGGAGATCATCCTGTGGTGCAGCGCGGAGTTCGGCTTCGCGAAGCTCGACGACCGCTACTCGACCGGGTCGAGCATCATGCCGCAGAAGAAGAACCCGGACGTCGCCGAGCTCACCCGAGGCAAGAGCGCCCGCGTCATCGGCAACCTCGTGCAGATCCTGACGCTGCTCAAGGGCCAGCCGCTGGCCTACAACAAGGACAACCAGGAGGACAAAGAGCCGCTGTTCGACACCGTCGACACGATGCTCATCACCCTCCGCGTCGTCACGGCCATGCTCCCCACGATGACGTTCGACGGCGACCGAGGCCGCACCGCCGCCATCGCGAACTTCGCGCTCGCGACGGACGTCGCGGACTACCTCGCCAAGAAGGGCGTGCCGTTCCGCGAGGCGCACGAGGCCGTGGGCTCGCTGGTCGCGCGCTGCGAGCGCGACGGCCGCACCTTCGAGGACCTCACGCTCGAGGACTACCGCGCCGCGCATCCGGCCTTCGACCGCGACGTCCTCGCCATCGACCTCGACGCTGCCCTCGCCGCCCGCGATGTCCCCGGCGGCACCGCCCCCGCGCGCGTCACCGACGCCCGCGAGGCCGCCCGCGCCCGCCTCGCCGCCGAGGGGTAGCCCGCGTCTACTCGGACGTCTCGCCCAGCTCCTCGGCAGTTCGAGCCGCGAGCCGCTCGCTCGCGCCGGTCACCAGCCGCCGGTCGCGCGTCCACCGCTCGAGGAGTTCCGTGTCGCGCTCAGCGAGCAGTGCTTCGAACTGCGTGATGAGCCGCTGCGTGACG
>Ga0114916_1000541_pt1 | contig 25008 bp, 17 predicted proteins | sample MalvirAntarct_66_FD_83501 | JGI IMG/M metagenome (GOLD analysis project Ga0114916, IMG submission 83501) | Marine viral communities from the Global Malaspina Expedition - Malaspina viral metaG Antarct_66 | ecosystem: Environmental > Aquatic > Marine > Oceanic | place: West Anvers Island... | reverse complement strand
ACAGTGGATTTTCCATTATATTCGTATAAACTTACAGACTCATGAAAAAAAATCAAAGAATTGTGCTTTTAATCGTGTTTTTCGCACTCTTTAGCTGTAAAAATGACCGAAAAAGTGATTCGGAGACCGAAAAAGTGATAGCAGAAGTGCAAAAAAGCGAATCAAATTTTGGAATTGTAATTCATGGAGGCGCAGGAACTATTCTGAAAAAGAACATGTCAGATTCTTTGGAAATTGCATATTCAGAAAAGTTAGAAGAAGCTATTCGGGTAGGGCATGAAATTCTGGCGAACGGTGGAACCGCTATGGATGCCGTTACCAAAACAATAAACGTCATGGAAGACTCTCCGCTATTTAATGCTGGTAAAGGTGCCGTATTTACCCATGAGGAAACTAATGAATTAGATGCATCTGTTATGGATGGCGCTACATTAAATGCTGGCGCGGTAGCTGGCGTACAACGAATAAAGAACCCTATTGACCTAGCAAGAGAAGTTATGGACAACTCGGATCATGTCATGTTAAGTGGAAAAGGTGCAGAAACCTTCGCTGAAGAAAAAGGTTTTACGCTTGTAGACCCCGCATACTTTTACACAGAAAAACGTTTTCAATCATTACAGCGCATTAAAGCTAAAGAGCAAGCAGAACTTGAACACGACACAAAAGTATCTTTTACAGATCCGTTTATCAAGGATGCCAAGTTTGGCACCGTAGGTTGCGCGGCGCTCGACAAAAATGGAAATCTAGCTGCTGGAACCTCAACCGGAGGCATGACAAATAAACGATGGAATAGAATTGGAGATGCGCCCATTATTGGCGCAGGCACCTATGCTAATAATGCTACATGCGCCGTTTCTTCAACAGGTTGGGGAGAATACTTTATAAGAGCTATGGTTGCTTATGATATTTCGGCACTTATGGAATATAAAGGGCTAAGTCTTCAAGAAGCTGCTGAGGAAGTTATTCAGAAGAAAGTACCTGCCTTAGGTGGTGATGGCGGAATAATCTCCATTGATAAAGACGGTAACGTAGCCATGGAATTTAACACTGCCGGAATGTACCGCGCTCATATGAACGCTGCTGGAGAGTTAATTATTGGAATCTATAAAACTGAATAATTGTGAAAAAAGAGAAAACAACTGCAAATCCATTTTTTGTTTTGCTCATAGGATGCTTGTTTGTCATTATGAGCCTGGTTTCTAATGAATCCAATTTTATCTCACCTAATGTAAAACTCATTCTTGGTCTTGCAACTATTGGATACGCCCTTTACTTATTCTATCAACGCACGCAAAATGAGCAATAATTACTACGCAGTCATTTTTACAACCAAACAATCCACAAATCTAGAAGGCTATTCCGAAATGGCCGAAGCAATGGAAGTACTAGCGGCAAAGCAACCTGGATATATCGGTGTTGAAAGCGCCAGTGGTGAACTCGGCATCACTGTAAGCTATTGGGAAACTCTCGAGGCTATTTCGCAATGGAAAGAAAACATAGCGCACTTACGAGCACAAGAAAAAGGGAAGGCTCAATGGTACACTTGGTATAAGCTTCGGATTTGTAAAGTGGAGCGTGAATACGAGTTTATGAAATAAGTACATCTACGCAACCTTTTCCACAATTTACAATCTAACTACAAACAAGGTTTTTTAAAAACCCAAGTAATCAAAAAAGACATACGGCAAAATTACATCTTAGTTTACTAAAATTTAAAAGATGAAAACCACCTCGCTGCTGCCAGCCATATGCATAAGTGCAATGCTACTAACAGGGCTATTTTACCAACAAGGAATAGGTCTTAACTTACTTATATTTGACACACTATTTATCATTTGGCTATTTATTACGAAGCAAATAAAACTGCAAACCGCCAATCAGATTATAAGTGTTAGTGGATTTCTAGTTACTAGCATCTTCACAGTAGTTACATATTCCATATATGCGTATGTTATTCATTTTTTAGCATTGTTTGTATTTGTTGGCATGCTCAATTATAATCAAGCTCGCTCTTTTATAACAGCATTGGCAATTGCGTTTGTCTCAATCTTAAGTTCACAAGCAGCATTCGTTCAAGAAATCTATAGCCGAAAGATTCATAAAAATGCCTTTGGCAAGTTGCTATGGAAGTCCAGAATATTTTTAGTGCCCGTATTAATCATCACTGTTTTCGTTTCTATATACAGCTTTTCAAATAATGTCTTCGGAAGTATGGTAGGAGACGTCGGACTCTTCATTCAAAATGGTTTCATTTTTGTTTTTGAACGCCTGAACTTTTCGCTCATTTTCACCTTTATATTTTGCTCTTTTAGTAGTGTATTTTTAATTATACGAAGTAAAAACACAACTCTTGCACAACAAGACGCGGGGGCGAATGAACAATTTATGAGACATGCTAAAAAGAACAAACGATATTTTCGATTAACCGCTTTAAAAAGTGAATACAAAGCAGGTGCATTTCTTTTACTAGTCCTCAACGCGCTTATTCTAATCGCGAATACACTCGACATCTACTGGGTATGGTTTAATTTCGAATGGGTAGGCCAAACACTTAAGCAATTTGTTCATGAAGGAACCTATTTATTGATTTTATCCATATTAATTTCCATCGCGCTTGTTTTGTATTTTTTTAGAGGAAACCTCAATTTCTATAAACGAAACAAGTTTCTTAAGTTACTGAGCTATATCTGGCTGGGGCAAAATGCTGTGCTTGCTATTTCAGTAATGATTCGAAATTATTGGTATATAGAATACTTCGCCTTAGCATACAAACGCATTGGGGTACTCATCTTTTTAACACTAACAGTATATGGTTTATACACGGTATTAATTAAAATTCGTGATAAAAAATCTGCGTTTTATCTTTTCAGAACGAATGCAATTGCCGTTTTTGTTGCATTAGTACTAACTTCAGCAGTTCCATGGGATTCGTTAATAGCGCAATTCAATTTTGCACACGCCAATCAATCATATCTACATTTAGAATACCTTTCAAAATTATCTGATAAAACATTGCCGGCATTGGATAGAAGCGCTTTCGAAATGACGCCAATCGAGACTTTTCAGAAAGAAACCTTCGACATTGACCATGACGATATGACCTATGGCGAATACCGTATAAAAATCAATACTCGTACAGCGTCTTTTAAAGAAAAGTGGGAAGCTAAAAACATCCTATCATGGAACCTCCCTGAATATTTGGCCTATAAATCATTTGCCAAATAAGAATTGATAAACTTGCAGTTGGCTGTTAAACTCTTGCTAAATATCCCATTGCCCTATACGATTATTAAATAAGTAAGCGTTTCAACAAAACACCCCTTAACAAGTTGGTTATTTATCTGTTTGGATACTTTCGCTCACGCGGAATTATCTCAACAGTCGTAGTGTCTCCTGATAAGATACGCGGTGTACTTTCGCATTCCTTTTTGTACATTTAACCATCTTTTAAACCATCTTTTATGAAACAGCTATTTCGCTTACTCACGCTAACCTTATTTCTAGTTATTTCGGCTTGCGGCAACAAAAACGATTCTTCAGAAACAGACAATCTATTTGCATACAAAGCATACGTTTCTTACGCAACTTATGGCAACCAATCTGTGGCAAGTCCCATTAGAATAGATCTGGCAAACCTATTAACTCAGTACGAAATCAATCAAGTGCTTCCATCAGGAATACTAAAAATTTCTCCAAAAACTGAAGGGACATTGCGTCTTGAAAATGGACGAAGTTTAATTTTTGTGCCTTCTGAAGATCTTCGGCCAGACACAGAATATAGTGTTACTGTAAAGCTATCTGAACTTTATGAAGACATAGAGAAAGCGTTCAAAAATTACACCTTTAATTTTAAAACAATCAAGCCTAATTTTAAAGTCGACTTGGGCAACTTACAATCCTATAGCAAACAATGGCAATATGTAACGGGAACAATTGAGGCGAGCGATATTATTGATATTGAAAAAGCAAAACAGCTTATTTCCGTAAAGCAAAACGAAAACAAACTCAAGATTAAATGGGAACAAGAAATCGGTAAATCGAGTTACTATAGTTTCACAATTGATAGCATAGAACGCTATGTTGAAGATTCGGAAATTACGATAAAATGGAATGGCAAAGCTATTCAGGCCACAGAGAATAAAGGCGAGAACACCTACGCTATTCCAGGGCAAAACAATTTTACGGTAGTAGATTTACAAAGCACCTTGGCCCCTCATGCATCTTTGAGTATCAACTTTTCAGACCCCCTTCAAGAGAACCAAAATTTTGCTGGCCTAGTGCACGTTGAAAACGCTGAGAACCTCCGCTTCGAAGTAACTGGAAATGTACTTAACGTATACCCAGCGAACAGAATTGTTGGTACAGCTCGAGTAACCTTGTTCAACGGAATTAAAAATAGTGATGGCTTCAGTCTTAAAAACGAATTCAGTGAGTTAGTCTCTTTTGAACAACTCAAGCCTTCCGTTCGCATCTTGTCCAAAGGCGTAATTCTTCCTAACGCTGCGTCAACGCCTCTGTATTTTGAAGCTGTTAACCTCAGCGCTGTGGATGTCCGTATCATCAAAGTATATGAGCCAAATATGCTCCAATATCTGCAAAATGGTGATTTAGACGATACCAGTGTTTACAATATAAAACGCGTAGGAAGACGCATCGCGAAAAAGACCATTCAGCTTTCAGATAATATGGCAAACAATGGGTTATGGAAAGCACATGCAATAAACCTGTCTGATATTTTTGCGGCAGATCCAGGAGCGTTGTATCGCATAGAAATTAGCTTCAAAAAAGGTTATTCGTCTTACGACTGTGAGATTGCATCTGAAGAAACAACCAACACCGAAGAAGACTATTACGAAGACGAATACTATGAGGAAGATTATTATGATGAAGATGTTGCAGACGTTTCAGGAGAAGAAGAGGAACGCGAAGAACGCTATTGGGATAACGAATTGTACAACTGGCGCCAGAACTCTTACAATTGGAGAGAACGTGAAAATCCTTGCCACGATGCTTATTATCACGAAGACCAAGTGGCAAGAACCAATGTGTTGGGAAGTGATTTAGGGATCATCGTTAAAAAAGGGAGTAACCAAAGCTACCATTTTGCCGTTTCTAATCTCTTGACGACCCAACCAGAGGCCGGCACTAAAATTGACTTATTTAACTACCAACAACAACGTATTGAAACGGTTACAACAGATAGTGAGGGACTCGCCATTTACGATAGCGAACGCACCGTTTCCTTCGCTGTGGCTCGAAAAGACAATAACTATGCCTACGCGAAACTTGCCGATGGAAATGCATTATCGCTCAGTAAGTTTGATGTTTCTGGGAAGGAACTTCAGAAGGGATTGAAAGGGTTTTTATATACCGAAAGAGGTGTTCACCGGCCTGGAGATAGCATCCACTTAACCTTTGTTTTAAACGATGCCGTAAATAAACTTCCAAAAAACCACCCAGTGAAATTAGAGGTAATGGACGCCAAAGGGAAATTAGTCCAGCGTACTGTAACTGCCAACAGTGTAAAAGGATTCTATTATTTTCCAATTGCCACAGATGCAGCGGCACCAACAGGAAATTGGAGCGCAAACATTTCCGTTGGAGGAGTTAGCTTTTCTAAATCACTTAAAGTTGCTACCATAAAACCCAACCGACTTAAAATTAAACTAGATTTTGACGATGCCATTTTAGATGCCAGTAAGCCTATAACCGGATCTGCTTCTGCGCTTTGGCTTCATGGTGCGCCTGCACGCGATATGCGTATTGAAATGGACGCAACTTTGAGTTCTACAGCAACTGCATTTGATAAATTTAAAAACTATAAATTTCAAGACCCCGTGCGTCAATTCAATGAAGTTGAACTAAACATCATGGATAAGACGCTCTCTTCGGAAGGGACTACCGCCTTTAGTGAGAAATTTGATTTAAGCGAAAAAGCCCCTGGAATGCTAAAAGCAACTTTCCTTACCAAGGTTTACGAGGGTGGTGGTGATTTCTCTATTGACGTATTCTCGAAAAACCTAGCACCATTCTCACACTTTGCTGGCTTGCAGTCCCCTGAACCTCATAAATATGGATCATACTTCACAGACGAGAATACATCGTTTGATCTTGTTTCGGTAGATGCTCAAGGTAACGCGAGTGGCAATAGAGAGCTTTTGGTAAAAGTGTTTAAAATTGAATGGCGTTGGTGGTGGAATCGTGGCCGAGATAATTTGTCTCGATATGAAGATGCGACCTACCACAGGCCTATAAAAGAAATGGATGTGACTACCGGATCTAATGGAAAAGCCAACTTTTCTATCAATATCCCAGATGAAGAAGGTGGAAGATATCTCATTCGAGTTATTGACAAAAATTCTGGACACGCCACGGGCCGTATCACATATTTCTATAGAAATTGGTGGAAACGCCCAGTTGATGGAGATGCAGAAAGTGCCAAAATGCTTGTTTTTTCAGCAGATAAAGAAAAATACAATGTAGGTGATGAAGCGATTATATCATTTCCATCAGGAAGTGAAGGCAGGGCACTCGTGAGTATTGAAAATGGAACCGAAGTATTGTCCACACAATGGGTTGAAACTAAAAAAGGGGAGACTAAAGCTACTATTAAATTGAATGAGGACATGGCTCCCAATGTCTTCGTAAACATTTCCTTATTGCAACCTCATGAGCAAACGAAAAATGATTTACCAATTCGATTGTACGGCGTTGTTCCTTTGCTTGTTGAAAACCCTGCAACTATATTAAAGCCTGAATTATCAATCCCCGATGTGTTGAAGCCAGAAGAGACTTTTACCGTTTCGGTTTCCGAAGAAAACAAGAAGGCTATGACGTATACTATTGCTATGGTTGATGAAGGATTGCTCGACATCACGCGTTTTCAAACACCAAAAATCCACAAGGCTTTCTATACCCGTGAAGCCTTAGGTGTAAAAACCTTTGACATCTATGATTACGTGATTGGCGCTTACTCAGGTAGTGTTGATAATATCTATGCCATTGGTGGAGGTGACGAGGCTACAGGTGCAAAAAACCGAAAAGCAGATCGCTTTAAGCCAGTCGTAAAATACTTAGGCCCTTTTAATTTAAAAGCTGGTGAAAAAGCAAGCCATAAAATAACGATGCCAAATTATATTGGCTCCGTAAAAACAATGGTAATTGCAGGGGAAAACCCTAAAAGCGCTTACGGAAAAGTGGATAAAGTAACGCCTGTTCGCAAACCGTTAATGGTGTTAGCCTCGCTTCCACGGAAATTATCTCCAGGTGAAAAAGTAACACTTCCCGTTACCGTTTTTGCCATGGAAAAAAAGGTGAAAAATGCAACGATTAAATTAACTGTTGGAGATGCATTAAAACCGCTCAATGGCTTATCGAAAAGCATTTCATTTTCGGAACCAGGAGAACAAATTGTAAACTTTGAATTTGAAGTAATGGCAACTGATGAATTCCAGACTATAGAAGTTATTGCTTCTGGAAGTGGGGAAACAGCAAGCTATAAGGTTGAGGTTGATGTTGAAAATCCGAATCCGATTTCGCAAAAAACGACAGAATTCACACTTGTTGAAAACGGCTCAGAAAATATAGCTTTTGAAACCTTCGGTGTGTCTGGAAGTAATGCTGCAATGCTCGAGTTTTCTACGGTACCGCCAATGAACTTCGGTAAGCGCTTGGAGTACCTAATTCGTTATCCTCATGGCTGTATAGAACAAACTACCTCTGGAGCGTTTCCGCAGCTGTACGTGGCAGATATATTTGATGTGACTTTCGATAAAAAGGACAAAATGAAATCCAACGTGGAAGCAGCAATTAAGCGCCTCGGTAATTTCCAAATTGAAAATGGTGGTTTAAGCTATTGGCCAGGAGAACGCGATGCGAACGAATGGGGAACTAATTATGCTGGTCATTTCATGCTTGAAGCCAAACAAAAAGGCTATGCTTTACCAATTACCTTTATAAGCAATTGGTTGCGCTATCAAAAGAATATGTCAAGACAGTGGCGTAACAATGATACGCGCCACAATCAAAGCTTAACACAAGCATATCGTCTATATACATTGGCGCTTGCTGGTCAACCTGAGTTAGCCGCAATGAATAGGCTGCGTGAGTCTAAAGGGTTGAGTAATGATGCCAAATGGCGCTTAGCAGCCGCCTATGCCCTAGCTGGGAAAAAGAAAGTCGCCGAAGAAATAGTCCGATCTGCTAACATCAATTTCCAGCCGCAGAACTATGATTATTACACCTACGGGTCTCCATTTAGAAACAAGGCAATGGCGCTAGAAACCATGGTTGCCATGGGCGATGCAAAGCAAAGAGAAGTCGCCATTTCTCTTGCGAAAGAATTGTCGTCAGATCGCTGGTATAGCACACAAGAAACAGCCTATGGCTTGTTGGCTATGGCCAAAATGATAAATAAAAATGGAGGCAAAGCATTGGAATTAACCTTTACTCAAAATGGAAAATCGACTACGGTTAAAACAGATCGCGCAGTAGCACAGCGGGATATTGGTTTTGCTATGGGCAGCAATACCGTTACTGTTTCAAATAATAAAGGAAACGTAGTGTACGTGACACTAATCCAAAAAGGGAAATTACCCTTAGGTGATGAGCTCGCCGAAAGAAGAAACTTTGCGGTAGTTGCTCAATATGTTGATGGCGATAACAATACATTAGAAATTAGAAAGCTACGCCAAGGAACAGAGATTAATGCAACGGTAACAGTAATAAACACTTCAGATGACTATGTCGATAATGTTGCCTTATCTAAAATTTTTCCTGGAGGCTGGGAAATTGTCAACACAAGTTTTACCGAATTAGGTGGCGGCGCAAAAGGAAATGCGCGATACACAGATATACGTGATGATCGTGTTAACTTCTATTTCGAATTAAATCGGAATGAGTCCAAGACCTTCAACATAAAATTAAATGCTTCCTATTTAGGCACTTATTATTTGCCTGGGACCCAAGTAGAAGCTATGTATGACAATAATTATTATGCCCGAAATCAAGGAATTTGGGTCACTGTAGAAAAGTAGATGAAATCTTCGTTTCAATATATTATCTCCTTCGGAAGAAAACACAAAATCAAACTTAGTTTGTTCTTTGCTGGTTTTGTGTTTTGGCTTTTTTGCCTCCCTTCTAATTTATTCGACGTCCCAACGGCTACCGTTGTGGAAAGCAAAGAAGGATACATGTTAGGCGCGCGTATTGCAGATGATGGGCAATGGCGTTTTCCGAAGATGGACAGCGTCCCAAACAGGTTTGAGCAGGCCATTTTACACTTTGAAGACGAATATTTTTATAGTCATCCTGGGATTAATCCTGTCGCTATCGCAAAAGCACTTTGGGGAAACTTGACTACTGATAAGCGTCGCGGCGGAAGCACCCTAACACAGCAGGTAATCAGGCTTTCTCGAAAGAACAAAAAACGTAGCTACGGTGAAAAGTTTGTTGAAATGATTCAAGCAACTCGGCTTGAAGCCAGCTATTCGAAGAAGGAAATTTTAAATCTCTATGCTTCTTATGCGCCTTACGGCGGAAATGTGGTTGGCCTGGAAACAGCTTCGTGGCGGTATTTTGGTATTCCTTCATCAGAGTTAAGTTGGGGACAAACAACGTCATTGGCTGTGTTGCCTAATGCTCCCTCGCTAATTTTCCCTGGGAAGAACGAAGTGCTTTTAAAGCAAAAACGCGACAGGTTATTGCTAAAATTATTTCAAAATAATATTATTGATGAAACAACTTATTCCCTAGCCTTAGATGAGGCCCTTCCAGGGAAGCCGTTTCCACTGCCAGAAATTGCACCTCATTTTACCGAGAAAGTACGAGCAAAACACAATGGCGCGCGTCTTCAAACAACCATTGATTACAACCTTCAACGAAAGGCTAATTCTATTGCTAGAGACCATTATTATGCACTGAAGCAAAACGAGATTCAGAATTTAGCCATTTTAATTCTCGATGTAGAGACCAGGGAGGTATTGGCCTATGTTGGCAATGCACCCACTACTAGAGAGAACAATAATTATGTAGATATTATTTCAAAGTCTCGAAGTACAGGAAGTATTTTAAAACCTCTGCTCTACGCCTCGCTTTTAGACGGCGGTGAATTACTTCCAAATGCGCTAGTGGCGGATGTGCCAACTGTGATTAACGGATACAGTCCCGAAAACTTCGACAAGAAATTTAATGGTGCGGTCCCTGCTAGCGTAGCTCTTTCCCGTTCCTTAAACGTACCAGCAGTGCGCATGTTACGTTCTTACGGACTCGAGCGTTTTTACAATAAATTGAAGAAAATGAATCAGCCGCAAATTGATAAACCAGCTAATTATTACGGACTCTCAATCATTTTAGGTGGTGCAGAAAGTTCGTTATGGGATATTACCAATAGTTATGCTGGAATGGCCTCAACGGTTAACTTCTTTAATCACTCTTCGAGCGAATATCGCGATGGGGCTTTTGTGAGCCCGGTTTATGTAAAAAATCAAGCGGCAAATTTCGGAAAAGTGCAATCAAAGTCGGCTGTTTTGAATGCTGGGGCTATTTACAAAACGCTAGAAGCTTTGCAGGCTGTGAACCGACCACAAGGCGAAGAAAATTGGAATTTCTTTTCAAATTCGCAGCCCATTGCATGGAAGACAGGAACGAGTTTCGGGTTTAAAGACGCATGGGCGGTTGGCGTGACCTCACAATATGCTATAGGCGTTTGGGCTGGAAATGCAGATGGCGAAGGAAGGCCGGGGCTCACAGGTATTCAGGCAGCTGCGCCTATATTATTTGATGTGCTTAGTATACTTCCAAAAAGCGAATGGTTTGCAACTCCCTATGACGCGTTACTGGAAGCAGATATCTGTCCTGCCAGCGGCCATTTGGCGAGTGCTTTTTGTGATGAAATAGTTTCAGAGTTCATTCCTAAACACGGCATAAAAACCAAAGCATGTGCGTATCATCAAAGGGTTTTTCTTAATGAGTCTCAAACTGCACGAGTAAATTCTTCCTGTTATCCACTAGGGAATATGAAGCAAAAAAGTTGGTTTGCCCTTCCTCCAGTGATGGAATATTATTACGCGCCACTTCATCCTGAATATAGGCCTCTTCCGCCCTTTGAACAGGATTGTTTGCAAGAAGGCGAACTTCCGATGGAGTTTATTTTTCCGAAGCGAAATGAAACCGTTTTATTAGCTAAAAATTTCGATGCGAATATCAATGAAGTCATTTTCAAATTGGCACATCGATCGCCAGAAACAACCGTCTATTGGTATCTCGATGAAACCTTTCTGGGCACAACGGAAACATTTCATGAATTAGCCTTAGCGCCTAAGCCAGGTAACTATGTACTGTCTGTAACAGATCAGGACGGGAATGCGGTTCGACAACAGATTGAAATATCAAGGGCTTCCAATTGACAAACTATTCGTTATTTTAGTAGCATGCGAATTCTGTCCTTGCTCTTCCTGTTTTTTATCTTGGTTTCATGTGGCGAAAGTCCGAATGAACGTAGTTCGCTAAACGCTGATTGGAAATTTTCAGAAACGAATGATACCTTATGGAAGAAGGCCACCGTGCCCGGAACCGTTCAAACAGATTTACTTGCGCTAGGTGAAATTCCAGATCCCTTTATTCTGCTCAATGAAGACTCCATTCAATGGGTTTCAGAAAGAAATTGGGATTATAAGAAATCGTTTTCTGTTTCTTCGGAAAGGTTAGAAAAGCAAAAACATTTTATTCGCTTTGAAGGCCTAGACACCTATGCAACTGTCCTACTAAATGACTCACTAATCCTTTCAGCAAATAATGCCTTTCGAAGCTGGGAGGTTGATGTAAGTAATGCGCTTCAGCTAGAGAATGAACTAACAATTCATTTCAAATCTGTTGATTCCATTGAACAAATTGAAGCGGCGAAGTTGCCCTATGTCTTACCCGAATCTCCTCGCGTATTCACCAGAAAACCGCAATTTCAGTACGGCTGGGATTGGGGGCCAACAATTAAAACCATGGGAATCTGGCGGGATATTTCTTTGATTTCCTATGAACAAACCAGGCTCAAAGACGCGTACCTTAAAACAGAAAACCTGAATGTTTCTGATTCAACAGCAATCTTAACTGCCAATCTAGAACTCTTCACCCAAGAAAATAATGTAGTTACAATTGATATTTTAAATCAAACAACCGGTGTGACCTCTTCACAACAATTAGAATTGTGTCAAGGCGCTAACGAGTATCAAGTTCCTTTCGAAATAGAAAACCCTCAATTCTGGTGGACACACAATCTCGGCGAGCCTTTCCTTTATGATATTGCCATTCATGTGAAACAGGGAAACAGCATCGTTGACTCCCTTAGGAGAAAAATTGGTCTGCGCACCATTGAGCTGGTTACGGAGAAGGACGAAATTGGAGAAAGTTTCTATTTCAAATTAAACGGCAAACCGGTTTATATGAAAGGCGCTAACTACATTCCACAGAACATTTTTCTTTCTGAAGTCAAAGTAAATGATCGTGAGAAACTACTCAACGATGTTGTTGATGCAAACATGAACATGTTGCGTGTTTGGGGTGGAGGCGTTTATGAAGATGAGGCTTTTTATAACGTATGTGATGAAAAAGGCATCCTTGTTTGGCAAGATTTCATGTTCGCTTGTGCTATGTATCCCGGAGATGAAGCATTTATTGAAAATGTAAAGCAAGAGGCCATCGAAAATGTCAAACGCCTCCGTAATCACCCAAGTATTGCGCTCTGGTGTGGCAATAACGAAAACAGCGAAGGCTGGGCGCGTTGGGGTTGGGCAGATAAGAAAAGCCCCGAGGTTCGCGCCAAAATTTGGAGTGATTATTCCACCCTTTTCAACCATGTGCTCCCTCGAGTAGTGGATAGTTTACACCCCTCCGTTTCTTATTGGGAGAGCTCTCCAAAATACGGCCGAGGTGACAAACGTTTTAAGACCGAAGGCGATGCACATGACTGGTGGGTATGGCATGATGAGTATCCCTTTGAACATTTTGAAGAGGAGGTCCCTAGGTTTATGAGTGAGTTCGGATTTCAAGCATTCCCTTCATATGAAGCTATTTACAAACTAACCGGATTGGACACTATTAATTTATCTCATTCCAGTTTCGCTACTCATCAAAAACACGACAGAGGTTTTTCATTGATCCGAAAATATATGGAACGTGACTTTCCAGTCCCTACTAACGATGCCGATTATGCCTATGTGAGTCAATTAGTACAAGCCTATGGGATTACAAAAGGCATCCGTGCTCACAGACGTTCCAAGCCTTACAATATGGGAACGCTTTATTGGCAATTGAACGATTGCTGGCCTGTGGTTTCTTGGTCTAGTATTGATGGTTTGGGCAATTGGAAGGCCTTACATCATTATGCTCAAAGAGCTTTTGAAAACAGGCTGATTATCCCTTTTGAGGAAAATCACAGCCTAAAAATCACAGTGGTGGACGATAATTTTAGAACCATTACTGCGGCTATGCACGTTCTTTTTCGGGATTTTAAAGGGCAGGTTTTACACCAAACCGAAACCGAAGTTGTGAGCACCTTCAATGATAAAAACGAGGTGGTTTATGAAGTTAATTTAACTGAAATTGATTTTGACCGCCGAGCTACTTATGCTGAAATTGTTTTTGGCAACATCAAGGAAATTTACTTTTTTGAAAAGCCGAAAGATCTGAAACTTGATTCAGTAAAAGTTGTTCCTTCAGTGGCTTTGGCACCTGGTGGTTTTGCCATTACACTAAAAGAAGCTACGCTTCAAAAAGACGTTTTTCTGAGCACAAAGCAACATGGAAAGTTTTCACATAATTTCTTTGATCTTCTTCCGAATGAACCTCGTGTTATCTTGCTGAAAACGAACGAAAAAATGATTCCAAAAATTGAGATTCATACCCTGAACCAACTAATCGATATCCCATGAAGAAACTACTAAACGTTTCAGTGTTTATTATACTCTTCGGGTTTGTGTCTTGCGACAAAGCCATGGAAGTAGTCCCAACTACGGTTCAAATAATTCCAAAACCGCAACAGATAACGCAATATTCAAAAGGATTTTCTTTAAAGAAAGATGTCAAAATTTATTCAGAAAAAGAATTCGATGTGGCTTCAACCTTCTTGCTAAATTATCTACAAAAAGGCGCTAGTATTGGGAAAATGACCTCTTCCGAAGCAGAAGCAACTATTGTCTTTGTTAGTGATACATCTCAACCCGAGGAAGGCTATGAATTGCATATTTCCGAAGAACAAATAACCATCAAAGCTGCAACAGATTCAGGGGCTTTTTACGCCGTACAAAGTCTTAGACAGTTAATCCCAGAGCGCATGGAGCGCATGGATTCGATGCCACATCAACTAACGGTAATCCCTTGTTTGGAGATCATCGATGCGCCTCAGTTTAAATATCGTGGAATGCATTTAGATGTGGCGAGACATTTTTTTCCGAAGGAATTCATCAAGGAATATATTGCCGCTTTAGCCATGTTAAAAATGAATTATTTCCATTGGCATTTAACCGAAGATCAGGGCTGGCGTATTGAAATAAAGCAATTTCCAAGACTAACTACGCATGCCGCCTATCGCGATGAAACTTTGATTGGTCATTATAACGAAAGTCCGCAGCAATTTGATGGAGCCCGTCACGGAGGGTTTTATACTCAAAAAGACGTTAAAGAAATTGTTGCTTTCGCAACCGCACATAACGTTATTATCATTCCAGAAATTGAAATGCCTGGGCATGCACAGGCGGCTATCAGTGCCTACCCAAAATTAGGTTGTACAGGAGAGCAGGTTCTTGTGGCAACCAAATGGGGTGTATTTGAAAACATCTACTGCCCGAATCAAAACACCTTCGCATTCCTCGAAGGTGTTTTGACAGAAGTTATGGATTTGTTTCCAGGAGAATACATTCATATAGGCGGTGATGAAGCTCCTAAATCGCAGTGGAAAAAATGTAATCATTGTCAGAAATTAATTTCAGACCTCAGCCTTGGTGATGAACACGGATTACAGAGCTATTTTATTCGAAAAATGGAAGCTTTTATAAATAGTAAGGGTAAAAAAATAATAGGCTGGGACGAAATACTAGAGGGTGGCTTGGCGCCTAACGCCACTGTAATGTCATGGCGTGGAACTAGCGGCGCTGTTGAAGCAGCTAAAGAAGGGCATGATGTTATTCTAACACCTACCTCACATGCCTACTTTGATTATTACCAAGCAGATCATGCGGACGAACCTTTAGCTATTGGCGGATTCCTTCCCTTGAAAAAGGTCTATAATTTTAATCCTATTCCTGAAGAACTAACTGAGTCTGAAAGTAAATATGTACTTGGAGCGCAGGGAAATATTTGGACGGAGTATATGAAAACCGAATCACAGGTTGAATATATGGCATTTCCGAGAACGCTTGCTATGAGTGAAGTTGTTTGGAGTGGTCCATCAGAAAACATAGAACAGGACTATCCCAAATTTTTAGCCCGTGTTGAAAACTTCAATAAACGATTGGATGTTTTAGATGTGAATTACGCCAACCATTTGTATGACATAGAAGGAAGCACCCTTAAAAAAGACGGGAGGGTGTTTTATGAGCTAACAAGTCCAATTCAAGGAAAAGACATTAGGTATAAAATGAATCTCTCTTCCGTAGAAAAAATATATGATCAACCCATTCCAATAAACACACATACTATATTGGAGGCTGCTGTCCAAATTTCAGAAAGTGCAGCGGGTCGGCCTTTTAAGCAATTAATAAATTTTCATAAAGGTATAAAAGGCACTGTTGCGATTAACACGAATCCACATCCCGCATATGCAGCTGGCGGAAAAGAAGCCTTAATAAATGGAATTGATGGGAGCGATACGCGTTATGGGGATAAAGAATGGCTAGGCTTTTGGGGGGAAGATTTGGAGATTGCCATTGATCTTGGGAAAGAAACAAATGTCACTAAGGTGACTACACGTTTCTACAATGCGCCTGGACAATGGGTTTATGCTCCGCCAAGTGCAGATCTAATTTATGGCTTTGACGAGCCCCATATTTCTACTGATTTAAAAAACACGGGGACCTTGGTAGAGGCTACATTCAACATCAACGTACACGCGCGTTTTCTAACCTTACGCATTCCTAGTTATGGTGTTATTCCCGAGGGGCAACAAGGCGCAGGAAATAAAGCCTGGACCTTTATAGACGAAATAATAATTGAATGATTGTAGAAGTTTGTGCCAATGGTTTTGAAAGTGCCCGAAACGCCTATGTTAGTGGCGTAAAGCGCATTGAATTATGCACCCAATTAGCGGTAGGCGGACTCACGCCATCCAGAGGAGAAATATTTGATGTTTTCAAAACCTTTAAAATGGACGTGCATGTACTTATTAGGCCTAGAAAAGGTGACTTCGTATATTCAAATGAAGAACTAGACACGATGATTAAAGATATCGAACACTGCAAAGAAATAGGCTGCCATGGTATTGTAAGCGGTGTTTTAACTTCGGAAGGAAATATTGATTTGATAGCCACTAAGCGCTTAATAAAAGCTGCCGACGGTATGGATTTTACTTTTCACCGCGCCTTTGATGAATGCAAAGAACCAAAAAAGGAAATTGAAAACCTGATTGATTTAGGTGTAGTGAGACTCCTCAGTTCAGGGCAAGAGCACAAGGCAATTTATGGTTTGGAATTACTAATACAGCTAAAGGACATTGCTGGTGACAGACTAGAAGTCATGCCTGGAAGTGGTATTAATGCTGACAATGCGCTTGTTTTTAAAACAGCTGGGTTTCCTAGTATTCATTTATCGGCGACATCAAACAAAACCGACGCTAATGGTACGGACTCATTTTTTGAAAGAGGCTCAGAAGGGATTTCCGATAAAAATATCATTTATAAAGTCGTGGGAATAGTAAGTTAACGCACGCCCATTGCCTTCAAAAAGGCCTGAAACCTGTCCACACTAAACAACAAATATGTGTAAAAAATGATAGCGTAACCAGACGTTAGAGGGAATCTTTCAAATTAAAGATTTAAGTAAGATTCGGGTTTATATCCAACCCGTATATGGTTTTTTACTGAGTAAAGAATTATAGTAGCGAATATCCCCTGTTACTTCCTCCCCTAGCCATTCGGGCTTGGTAAAGGTTTCGTTTTCTGAAGAAAGTTCAATTTCCGCAATCACCAATCCTGCATTGCTTCCGAAGAATTCATCTACCTCAAAAATATGATTTCCAATAGGGATTTCATATCGCACCTTATCAATAATGCCTTCTTCGCATATTTTAAGCAGTGATTGCGCTTCAGAAACTGAAATCTCTTTTTCCCACTCGAAACGTGTTGTGCCTTCTGTATTTGACAACCCTTTAACGGTGATAAAACCAGCATCTCCTTTAACTCGAACACGTACCGTGCGTTCTTTGTGGGTGTTTAAAAACCCTTGTATTATGCGTTCTTGTGTTTTAGCTGTCTTCTTAAACGCTTCCGAATTAACCAAAAATTTACGTTCTATTTCAACCATATTAATTTATTCTCCAGGGTAGATTACTACTGCTTTAACCTGCATGACAGACCATAATTTGATTGAGACTCATGCTGTGTAAAAATAGCAAGAATCTGTCCAAGTGGCTGGCTTTAAAGCGGATTAATCATTTTGTTTTTACGAGCTGCATATTGAAAACCACTTTTCCACCATTGTGTCATTTTCTCTTTATTAAAAACAAGTGAGTTTGTAGTTAAGACAGTTGGCGTATAGTATAGGTTTATGATTACATTGTTGTTCTTTGCCGCAAACTTTCCAATAGCAATATTTTGTTTTTCGATTCGATCAATCATAAAATCGTGTAAATTGGAAATCAATGAAAAGACATTCTTTGACGCTAACCTGTTATAATAGGCAACTTCAGTTTCCAATACAATAACATCCACCTCCTTTGCTCCACGATCAATAGCTTCTTTTATTGGAACAATACTGCCAAAACCTCCATCTGCATATTCACAGCCATCTTTAGTGACCAAACTCATGAAGGGCACATAGTTGCATGAAATCCAAACCCAATCACAATAATCTTCATAGGTTACATCTTTAACCGATTTATACTCTGTAGTGTGTAAAGAAAGGTTAGAAACTGTTATCACAACATCCTTTTGTCCCTGCTGTAATTGTTCGAATTCATCTTTGGAAAGGGTCCTCTTTATGAGGCGTTTTAAACGATGGCTTTCTCCAAAAGTCTTTTTTCCTTTCAAGAAATTATAAAGCACCTTAAAGTGATTTATAGAAATTTGTTGTTCGCCCAGCTTGTCCTTTTTGATAATAAAAGGACAATTGCTAAAAATGGAACTTTGCGTAACCGACGTATAAACATCTTTTATTTTGGCAACTTTATTTAATGCTAAATGAGATATAAGCAAGCTTCCTGTTGAAGAACCAATAAACAGATCATAATCGCGATTTTCTTCTTCAATTAAATATTGAGCGACCCCGCCACCAAATGCGCCCTTACTTCCTCCTCCAGAAATTACCAATGCCTTCATAAACTTGTGTTTAACCCTTTTGTTATAAGAAATTTTAATTGCTTAAAGATAGTAGCTTCAATCGAAATGACCTTGACCTTAAGGTAGATTTTAAAACTAGTCTTCCGTAAATTTACACTATGAATGAGATTGTTCCTATCCGAAAGATAATCCATGTTGACATGGACGCATTTTATGCATCGGTGGAACAATTGGATAATCCCGATCTCACTGGCAAGCCTGTGGCCGTTGGCGGAGGTGGCCCACGTGGTGTTGTGAGTGCAGCTAGTTATGAGGCGCGAAAATATGGAGTTCGTTCTGCAATGAGTGGCGCTATGGCGCGTAAGCTATGTCCTGATTTAATTTTTGTGAAGACAAATTTTGAACGCTATGGTGCTATTTCAAAACAAATACGAAAAATTTTTAATGATTATACAGACCTAGTGGAGCCTCTTTCATTAGATGAAGCATACCTTGATGTAACAGAAAACAAAAAAGGAAATCCCTCTGCGACACTCATTGCTTCGGAGATTAGACAACGTATCAAAGAAAAAACAGGCCTCAATGCATCTGCTGGTATTTCAATCAACAAATTCATCGCCAAAATAGCGAGCGACATCAATAAACCCAATGGACAAAAAACAATTCCTCCAGAAGAGGTAATTGATTTTTTAGAAGGCCTCGATGTCAAAAAGTTTTATGGCGTTGGAAAAGTGACAAAGAAAAAAATGTATCTACACGGAATCTATACGGGAAAAGATCTAAAAAGGCAGACCGCTGAATACTTGGAGGAACACTTTGGGAAAAGTGGTGCTTCCTATTATCATATTGTCCGTGGGATTCATACGAGTCCAGTAAAACCTTCTCGGCTTCAGAAATCATTAGCCGCTGAACGCACATTCAATAAAAACATCTCAAGTGAGGTTTATATGCTGGAGCGCTTAAACGAAATTTCCGCCGAAGTAGAACGCCGACTTAAAAAAAACAAAATTGCAGGAAAAACCATTACGCTTAAAATTAAGTATAGTGATTTTACGTTACAAACCAGGTCCAAGACATTACCGCTATATATTGCAAATGCAGGGTTAATCATGGAAACTGTTAAAGATTTGTTATTTCAGGAAAAAATGAAAGATTCGGTACGTTTGTTGGGAATCTCATTATCAAATCTCAATAACGAGAAAAAAAAGGAACTGAAAAAACCTCCCGAAGAACAAATTGAGGTACAACTTAAAATTGATTTCTAGCGTATGTGAAAAACTACTTTTATTAACTCTAAACTATATCTAATATGAGAAAAGTAGCTTATTCCATCGCGGCAATTGCGTTTATAACATTATTCGCAGCTTGCAAAAATGACGTTGAAACGTCACAAAGTACAGAGGCAGAAACTAAAACCATCAATCTTGCTGTCGCTGATATTCCTGAGGCTGAAAATCCAGCAGAAACAATCCACTTTCTATACGTAACCGCTCCAAGCGGATTGAGCCTTCGGGAATTCAATAATTTAAATAGCGAACGATTGGCGAATATGCCCTACGGCACTAAAGTAAAAGTGATTAAAGCAGAAGAAAAAGCAACGATGACAGTAGCCGGGGTTAAAGGAGCCATGGACGAGGTAGAATTTAATCACAAAACTGGATTTGCTTTCACAGGATATCTGTCTAAATTTTTTCCTCCGGAAAGAGACATTTCAGCAAAAGGGTACGCAGCAGGTTTAAAAAAATCCTTTCCTAAGATTCACTTTACGGAATCAACTGGCGGCACTGCGAGCGCACCTGCACATACAGAAACGATTATGCTCCCAACAACCGCTTGGCACGAGGCCTACTTCATTGGGCAACGTTTGTTTGATTTTCCGAAAGAATTTACTTTCCCTAATCCAAAGGGTGAAAATGAAGAAACAATCTTTGACGGCAAGCCTAAAAAAGGTGTTTGGAAAAGTGAGCTTCAAATAACACGAAATGCTAACGAATTACAACAAATTGAATATGTATATGGATCAGAGAAGTTTGATCTAACCATTACAATTGCACAAGAAGGTGAAATGATGCAGATTTCAAAAACAGAAGTGCTTAAGTAGCTTTTTTTTGTTCAAAAATTATCACCCTCTTTCACATTGAAGGAGGGTGATAATAATTTATACCTGAGAAACGCGTAATGTATTCACCATTCCTTTATCAACAATAGGCATAGCCGCTAGGTTAACTAGATAATCACCTTTTTTCACAAAGCCATTTTCGTATGCAATTCGGTTTACATCAACTACCGTCTCATCTGTGCTTACAAACTTGTCATAATAGAAAGACTTCACGCCCCAAAGTAAATTAAGTCTTGACAGGATTCTTCGGTTTGAAGTATATACCAAAATATGGGCATCAGGACGCCACGCTGAAATTTGAAAAGCCGTATATCCACTATTTGTCAAGGTGCAAATTGCCGTTGCTTCAATTTCATTCGCCATAGTAGCGGCATGATAACATATTGATTTGGTTATATATCTGTTGGTCCTAATATTTGGTGGTTCGTGTGGCACGCTAATCAGTTTACTATTTTCAACATTTCTACAAATATTAGCCACTGTTTTAATCACTTCAACTGGATATTTTCCGACAGAAGTTTCTCCACTCAACATTACAGCATCTGCACCATCCATGATACTATTGGCAACATCGTTCACCTCAGCTCTCGTTGGCGTTAGTGAAGTAATCATTGTTTCCATCATTTGTGTTGCTATAATCACGGGGATCCGAGCTCGTTTTGCAATAAGCACCAATTCCTTTTGAATAAGTGGAACTTCAGCTGCAGGTACTTCAACACCCAAATCACCACGAGCAACCATTAAACCATCACAATAGGCCACTATTTTGTCAATATTCTCAACCGCCTCCGGTTTTTCAATTTTGGCAATAATTGGAATTTTGTACTCACTATGCTTTTCAACGAGTGCCTGTAGTTCTTGAAGGTCTTCTGCATGACGCACAAAAGAAAGCGCGAGCCAATCTACTTCTTGAGAAATTGCAAAGATTGCATCCTTTTTATCTTTATCGGTTAGCGCCGGTAGTGAGATATTTGTATTTGGAAGATTTACACCTTTACGTGATCGCAGAGGTCCGCCCTGAATAACCTTGGTCTTAACCTCATCCTTCTTATTGGTTTCCAACACTTCAAACATCAGCTTGCCGTCATCCAATAAGATGTTTTCGCCCGGTTTAACATCCTTCGGAAAACCGCCATAATTCATATAAACTCGCGCTGCGGTTCCCTCAAACTCTTCTCCGGTACAGAAAGAAATAATATCTCCTGGCGCAACTATGACCTCTTCTTTCATTATTCCAATTCGAAGCTTAGGTCCTTGTAAGTCGGCTAAAATTGCAGTACTCCTTCCCAGTTCTTCCCCAAGACTACGAACCATTTTAATAGTCTTTTTTACATCGGCATAGTCGGCATGTGAAAAATTAACGCGAAATACATTAACCCCCGCCAAAATCATTTGCTTAAGCGTTTCTTTCTTAGAAGTAGCTGGTCCTAGTGTGGCTACAATTTTTGTTTTCTTTTGATCTGGCATTAATCGAATATTAAATTATTTCTTGATTTTATAGTTTCTGTTGGTACTGGGTAGGCAGAAATGACTTGTTTTATTTCGTTGATGGCGAGGCTTAATTTTTTAAGAGCTACCGCTTTGTAATCTGAAGAAATTTTCAGGAAAAAATCAACTGTTTTCAATTCAGGAAGTAGGTATGTAATAACCGTTTTTTCTGAAGATTCTGCCTCAAACAGTCCGCCGCTTGATTGTATTTGAGCTTCTTTTGACTTACACTTGTTTCCTACTAAATGATAGTGCGTGTATTGTGAGGTATCTTCAAATTGAAACAAAGGGAAGGTAACATCGAGTCCGCTGTTAGAGAAATCTAAGTCTAATTCGCATCGGCGAAGCCGCAAAGATACATATTTATTAAGGAAAAAAGCCACCTTATAGGCCTCGTCACTACAGTGAATAGCAACTATTGAGTAGTCTTCGGAGAAATCGTCATCCAATACAAGTTTGTGAAGCGCCATAATATATTATGAGCAACTAAAGACGTAGTGGGAGGTCTGTTGCGAAATTCGGTATAAAATTAAGGATTGTTTATGAAACTATGGCGGCTCTTAAGTAAAATCTATGTTAACAATATAGTTTTTATGCTAAACCTAGGCCATTTCACTGTCTATCGTTGGCTGAAGTTTGTAATACGCTCTTTTAGCGGCACGTTCTTCGGCTTTCTTTTTAGAAGTTGCCCGAGCCTTCCCAACAACTTTATCATCAAGTTGAAGTTTTACGGCAAAATGCTTGAGGGCGTCTGTGCCTGTGTCTTCATAGACTGCAAACTTGAATTTTGTTTTGTTTTTTTGACACCACTCTATGATTAGGCTCTTATAGCTGATAATCTTACCCTCCAGTTTCTTAATATCCACGTAAGGTTTAATTACCCGTCTATTTATAAACTTTTTACAGTATGGATAACCACGATCCAAATAAATGGCGCCCAATAAGGCTTCAAATACATTTCCATGAATGTTTTCACCGAACTGTTTCGTTGGAATCGATGTCTTGACTAAAGCGATGAGATTGAGGTCGCGACCCAATTCATTCAAATGTTCTCTGCTTACTACTTTAGACCGCATCTTTGTTAAATAGCCTTCGTTTCCTCCAGGGACTTTTCTAAAAAGATGAGATGCAATAACGGCGCTCAACATGGCATCACCTAAGAACTCTAAACGTTCATAGTTTTGAGAATGCCCTTCACTATTTTTTTCATTGGTAGATCTGTGCGTAAAGGCTTCCTCGTAGAGTGTGATGTCTTTTGGTTTAAATACTAAGATCTTTTTTAATTCTAAAAAAAAGCTCCCGTCGGAAGGTGCGCCGCGGGAACTAAATATGTTTTTTATGGAAGCCATATGGGTAATTTACTCATCCAGTTTTCTGAATAGAACACAAGCGTTGTGTCCTCCAAAACCAAAGGTATTACTCATGGCTATGTTAACCTCTCGAGCCTGAGCTTCATTTAAAGTAAGGTTCAACGAAGGATCAATATTTTCGTCCACTGTAGAGTGATTAATCGTTGGTGGCACTAAATTATGCTGCATTGCCAAAATCGATGCAATGGCTTCAATAGCCCCTGCCGCTCCCAACAGATGGCCCGTCATGGATTTGGTAGAGTTTATGTTAATGTGATTGGCGTGTGCTCCAAATATCTTACTAATCGCTTTTAGTTCAGCAACATCTCCTAGTGGTGTTGAAGTACCATGTGTATTTATGGCATGTACATCCTCTGGCTTGATACCTGCATCATTAAGACAATTTATCATTACGCGCTCTACGCCTATTCCATCAGGATGTGGTGCGGTCATATGATATGCATCACTCGACATACCGCCTCCAATAACTTCGGCATATATTTTTGCCCCTCGTTCCTTTGCATGCTCATACTCTTCAAGAATAAGTGCTCCTGCTCCTTCTCCTAGAACAAATCCATCACGTGTGGCGTCAAAAGGTCTTGATGCCGTTTTTGGACTTTCATTCAAAGTAGAAAGGGCATGCATGGCATTAAAACCACCCACACCTGCTTTAGTCACCGCAGCTTCACTACCACCTGTTACAATGATATCACAGGTTCCTAAACGTATATAGTTTAGTGCGTCAATCATTGCGTTTGCAGAAGAAGCACAGGCGGAAACCGTTGTATAATTTGGCCCCATAAAGCCATGCTTGATAGAGATATTCCCGGGGGCGATATCTGCTATCATTTTTGGTATAAAGAAGGGGTTGAAACGTGGTGTTCCATCCCCTTCTGCAAAGTTTATTACCTCATCTTGAAAAGTTTCTAAGCCTCCAATTCCTGCTCCCCAAATAACGCCAACTCGAAACTTATCAACCGTGTCGAGATTAATTCCAGCATCCTTAATGGCTTCGTCACTTGAAACAAGAGCGTATTGAGCGAAGCGGTCTAATCTTCGGGCTTCTTTTCTGTCAAAATGTTGTAATGGGTCAAAGTTTTTAAGCTCGCAAGCGAATTTCGTTTTGAACTTTTCAGTATCAAAATAAGTAATGGGCGCACAGCCACTTCTACCATTTTTAAGACCGTCCCAGAATTCTGACACGGTATTTCCAATAGGGGTAAGGGCTCCTAGGCCTGTAACAACAACTCGCTTTAATTCCATAAAGAAGTACTTTATTTAGCTTCTTCTATATATGAAATCGCTTGACCTACAGTAGCAATATTTTCAGCTTGATCGTCTGGGATTTGAATATCAAATTCTTTTTCAAATTCCATAATAAGCTCTACCGTATCTAGTGAGTCTGCTCCTAAGTCGTTCGTGAAGCTAGCTTCAATTACAACTTCGTTTTCGTCTACACCTAATTTATCAACGATAATAGCTTTTACTCTTGATGCAATGTCTGACATAATTCTTGTTTTTAAAATTTAATTAAGTGGCAAAAATAAAATATTTTAACTAGAAACACGATATT
>Ga0114916_1000540_pt1 | contig 25064 bp, 17 predicted proteins | sample MalvirAntarct_66_FD_83501 | JGI IMG/M metagenome (GOLD analysis project Ga0114916, IMG submission 83501) | Marine viral communities from the Global Malaspina Expedition - Malaspina viral metaG Antarct_66 | ecosystem: Environmental > Aquatic > Marine > Oceanic | place: West Anvers Island... | reverse complement strand
TTTTTTGATAGCCAATACGTGGGCAACATCATCAATAATCGGATTGCTACCGATTTTTAATTTAAAAATGCGATGGCGCTTTTGCTCAATCATGCGCTTAGCTTCTGCGATATCGGTCGCTGTATTGCCGCTGGCAAGCGTCCATGCTACTTCGATACGATCGCGGACACGACCACCTATGAGCTCGCTAACAGGTAAGTTTAGGCGTTTGCCTTCAATATCGAGTAGGGCAGTTTCGATCGCGCACTTTGCAAAACGGTTGCCATTGATATGAAGACTTAGCAGTTGCATGGCTTTCGCTGTGCTAGTAGGCTGTTCTTTTAATAAAAGAGGCGTAAAGTAGGTATCGATATTAGTCTTGATGCTATGGGGGCTTTCTTCCGCGTAGCTTAGACCGCCAATGGTAGTCGCTTCGCCCCAACCTTCATAGCCATCTTCTGTTTGAATATGCACTAAGACTAGTACTTGTTCTCTCATGACCGTGCAAGCGAGCTTGTGCTCTCGAATAGTCGGTATCGGTACTAGCAAGGTGTTAATTGAGCGAATCATATCTGTCCTTAATTTGTAAGTCTTACTTCCTTATGCTTAATAAGAACTATAATTGCTAGATAACGACATGTCTAAGACCTATTTAGTCTATTATTAATACCTTTTAGGTATTTTGATAACTAACCTGCACCATGTTATGTTCTTTAGGTATCGATAACCTTATAGGTCACTCAAGGAACAACGTTCAATGGAATTGAGACATTTACGCTACTTTGTAGCAGTGGCAGAGGAAAAAAGTTTTAATAAGGCAGCAGAGCGTTTGTTTATTTCGCAACCCCCACTGAGCCGTCAGATAAAACAATTGGAGGAAGAGATAGGCGTCACGCTGATTGATAGAGACAATCGACCTCTAAAGCTTACTGAAGCTGGCGAGTTTTTTTATGATCATGCGCTGCAGATAATAAAAAAATCAGATGATCTGCGTGCTATGACTTTTCGTAAGGGTAATTTTGACAACTCACTCTCTATAGGTTTTGTATCATCGATATTATATGGCATATTGCCAAAAGTGATTGCGCGCTTCAGAGAGGTCTATCCAAATATAGAAATTAAGTTATATGAGTTAAACTCTTGGCAGCAAACGCAAGGATTGGTAGATGGTAAAATAGACGTAGGATTTGGCAGGCTACTATTTGAAGATGCTTCTATCAGAAGAATGGTTCTTAGAGAGGAGAGTTTGGTTGTTGCAGTTCCTGTCAGTCACGTGCTTGTAAAGGAGAATCGTACTAGCATCAATCTAATGGATTTAACCAATGAAAATCTATTGTTATATCCAACAGCGCCGCGTCCCAGCTTTATTGATTATGTGTTGGAATTGTTTGAAGCCCGTAACTTAAAAGCCAATTATCTGACTGAAGTACGTGAGTTACATGTTGCGTTAGGGTTAGTAGCAGCAGGTGAAGGCCTGACTATTGTGCCAAAGACGCTTGAGCATCTGCGTAGTCAAGAAGTGACTTATATTCCATTTGAGGATGGTCATTTAACCTCACCGATTGTGATGAGTGTCAGGCATTTTGACAAATCAGAATTGTTAAAAACATTGTTAGACGTGACTTATCAGATTTATGATGAAGAAGGGTTTGATTATAAGCGTGAGAAAATATGAATACATCATAGTGTTAATATAGAATATAAACCTATGCGTGAGAATTTACGAGTGCTAGTTTAATAAACGAGTCATTGCCGTTAAGCCCAATAAAAGCTAAGGTATGGACTCGTCCCAGTACGGTGGCATGCCATAATAGTCTTCCATAAAATCAATAAAACACCTCACTTTATGTGGCAGCAATTTTCTATGAGCATACACTGCATATAAGCCCAAAGCCTCAGGCTCAAGTTTTGGCAACACGACGACTAGTTTGCCACTACTAAGCGCTTCGCTGATAATAAAAGTCGGCTGTAATACTATTCCTGCGCCTGCAATAGCCGCGTCCACCAATACATCACCATTATTACTACGAAGCTCGCTACCTTGCTTGAGGTATTTTACTTTTAATAATTGGTAGATATCGTCCTTACCATCCATATTCATATAGCTGTAATGCAAATAGCGGTGTTCGGCAATATCTTCAGGTTGAGTAGGCGTGCCATGTTTGTTCAGGTAATCAGGTGCGGCGCATAACATCACACGAATGGGTGCGACCTTCTTAGCAATCAGTGACGAGCTTTTTAGCTGCCCGATACGCAAGGCCACATCGAAACCCTCCTCGACAATATCGACTTTGCGATCAGTCAATTGTAGGTCGACCTTGACCAATGGATAATGTATCTGAAAGTCAGTGATTAACTTAGCCATATGTTTTAAGGCAAACGATACTGGTGCACTGATTCTTAAGACGCCTTTGGGATTCTGTTGTAAACCACCTAATTTTGATTCCATATCATCAATGCTAAGTAAAATCTGTTGTGCATGTCCGAAGTAATGACTGCCAGCTTCGGTAAGGCTGACTTTACGAGTGGTGCGATTAAGCAGGCGTGTATTTAGCTGCTCCTCCAACTTAGAGACATATTTGCTCACCAACTGCGGTGACAGCTGCAAGGTATTTGCCGCATTACTAAAGCTTCCTTCGGTCACCACTGCCACAAAGGCGCGCATTGCATCGATTCTATCCATATTTTGCTCTATTTCTATTTAATCATCAAAATTCAACGCCAAAACAATTATCAATGATATGTTGTTAATTATTCAATATTATCTATCTTACTCTTTTACTGTGTTGATAGTAAAGTATGGTTATTCCAGGAATTAAATACCCTTCCTAAAATAAACCTAATGGAGTAATAACAATGAAAATGTCAGTAATGAATAGAATTTTGCTATCTAAAGCGGGCGCTGCCGCTTTAATCCTTCGTGTACCCGTAGGTTTGATTTTGGCAGCGCATGGTGCTCAAAAGTTATTTGGCTGGTTTGGTGGCAATGGGCTGGCTGGCACGGCTGGGTGGTTAAGCAGTATGGGTATGGAACCTGGTTTTCTAATGGCAATATTGGCAGGGGGTGCTGAGTTCTTCGGTGGGCTTGCCTTAGTATTAGGATTATTGACTCGCCCTGCCGCACTAATCGCAGCATTCACGATGCTGGTCGCTATTTTCTCTGTTCATATCAGCAATGGGTTATTTGCCGCTGATGGAGGCTATGAGTATGCCTTAGTCTTGATGGTCGCTTTGCTTGCTTTGGCAGTACAAGGCGGTGGTTATCTTAGTATGGATAAGGCATTGTCAGAAAAATTAGGGCGTACCTAATAGTTATTAATGATAAATTAGCATTTAATGACTGTCTAATAAACCATGTAATAAATGAATAGGTAACTAATAGGAGTAAGCGTTATGTTAATCAATGGCAACTGGACTGAAAACTGGCAACCGGTACAAGCAAAAGATGAGCAAGGACGTTTTATCCGTCAGACCTCGTCATTTCGAAATTGGATTACTCCTGATGGACAAGCAGGACCGACGGGCATTGGTGGCTTTAAGGCAGAAAAAAATCGCTATCATCTATACGTAGCGCTGATTTGCCCTTGGGCCTCACGCACCCTGATGGCGCGTCAGTTAAAAGGTCTGCAAGATATGATCGATATTACTGTGGTCAATCCGCAGCTTGGCAATCAAGGCTGGCAGTTTGGTGGCTTTGACGGCGCTGAAAATGACCCTATCAATCATGCTCAGTTTGCCCATCAACTATATACCAAGACAGATCCTAACTTTACGGGACGAGCGACTGTACCCGTGCTCTGGGATAAAAAAACCAACACCATTATTAATAATGAGTCTGCTGATATCTTACGTATGCTCAATACCGCTTTTGCAGAACTCGTGCCAAATGAAGTTGATTTATTCCCAAAAGAGTTGGCTGATGATATCGATGCTTTGAATTTGACTATATACGACAATCTAAATAATGGGGTATATAAAGCAGGATTTGCAACGACACAAGTCGCTTATGAAGAAGCTTATCAGCAAGTATTTGACACCTTAGATATGCTTGAGGCGCGTCTGAGCGATGGCCGTGATTATCTGTTTGGCGAGCAGCTGACGGAAACGGATATTCGACTGTTTGTGACTTTAGTGCGCTTTGATGCCGCCTATCATGGGCTATTCAAATGTAACCGTAATTTGATTAAAGATATGAGTTCTCTATATGCTTATATGCTAAGAATTCTAGCGCTTGAAGGTATTTCAGAGACGGTGAGTATAAAACATATCAAAGCAGGCTATTATTCTATAAAAGCATTAAATCCTAATGGTATCGTGCCTGTTGGTCCTTATAGTATTTAATAAAAATAGAGGAGAAAGCGAATGAATAATCAATCAGCCACTGTAAAGCAGCCCGTATTGTTTATACCTCATGGTGCTGGGCCTTGCTTTTTTATGAATTGGCAACCAGCAGACACTTGGGATCAGATGGCTGACTTTTTAACCAGTACCTCAAATCGTTTGCCAGAGCGTCCCAAAGCTATTTTAATAGTCAGTGCCCATTGGCAAACGCGGGAGTTTAGTATTACTGCCAGCAAGCAGCCTGAGCTGATTTATGATTACGCTGGCTTCCCTGAGCATACTTATCAGCTGACTTATCCAGCAGCGGGCGCGCCAGTATTGGCTGAACGGATAGGTAATTTGCTCAATGATGCAGGTTTAAACAATACACAAGATGCTACAAGAGGCTTTGATCATGGAGTATTCATCCCGTTAAAACTCATGTTCCCTAATGCGGATATTCCAGTAGTGCAGTTATCGCTACGTCATGATCTCGACCCTGAAGCACATTTAATGGCAGGTAAAGCAATTGCGGCATTACGTGATGAAGGGGTATTAATTGTGGGCAGCGGTATGAGTTTTCATAATATGCGCGGTTATGGCGATGAAAAATTCACGGCTCCATCAGTGGCATTTGATGATTGGTTGACTAATACGGTGGCAGCCGATGCGGATGCACGATTTGCAGCCCTTAGTGACTGGTCAAAAGCGCCCCATGCTATCGAGTCTCATCTATTAGGAAGCGAAGAGCATTTGATACCGCTGATGGTTGTCGCGGGCGCAGCAGGAACAGATCAAGGGCAAAAGGTCTATTCTCAGCAAGTAATGAACACTCAGATATCAGCCTTTCAGTTTGGCTAAGCTCAGATCCCTCTATCAAACCTCAATATCAATCAAGCTACCTGAATGTTTCTAAAATTAATAAGAGCCCGCTAAAACGCCTCAGTAGATGCTTAGTGGGTTTTTTATACATAACGCAGCTATGTGGTCTACGCTGTAAGCCGGGTAGAAACTAACTTGGGAGATTTTAAGCATACTGCTTAATAATAACCTATGCTATCGATTTTGTAATCATGCAATCCATATCTAAAATGAGTAGTTCGATACCTATATAGCGCATCGATCATAAATCAATGCAAATGAGTGTTATGGTTAGGAGGTTCTGAGCACACGAAAATCAACAGTCAGTCTATAGTGGTCATACTATCAGGCGAGTCTGACACGGCAAATCCCATCACACGACGGGCATACAAACCTAAACACGGCTAGATAACACTAGCCGACTTTGATACAAATATAGGTGACATCACCTGTCTAGAATTGTTTAAGCGCAGATGGGCTAAAGTTACGGTTTAATAGGTTTTCATGGGCCTTATGCCTATCATCAGCTTTCTTGTATTTATAAGTTTTTATTCAACGACTTTGAGGTTCTATTTTTGCCACAACCTTACCTGCCGAACTGTCACACTGAAATCAGCTTCATTCTTTCCTAATTATTAACGGTGCCTAGCAAATACGAACCTTTTTCTTTCTATATTCAATTAGCCTTATCCTTTTATAAAAAAATCATTTTCGGTGGCTGATGCATTAAGAAGTTTTGATGAGAGATATTCCAAGCGTAAGCCCCTGCTAAGGTAAAAACAAGGTAATCGCCGATATGCAGCGCGTCAATCCATTGATCTTTTGCCAGTATGTCTTTGGGCGTACAAAGCTGACCGACAAGGGTTGCCTTGGTGCCAGTGATGGCGGCTTGCTCTATCAGATTTTCTAGCAACTGGTTTTCCATTGCGTGACTCATGCGGCGCGGCACGATGAAAAAAGGATGATTGTGCTGCTGCGCGGCGGGCGTTCTAAAATGATGCGTGCCGCCATGACCAATCACAAATGTCTCGCCAAGATTTTTTTTGATATCCAGTACCTCCATGACGTAATAACCACAGGGCGCAGTGATAAAACGTCCAATCTCAAACCTGACCGTAAACTGCGGATTTGCCGTTAAAATGCTGGCAAGCTGTTGACAGAATACTTCCCACTCAAAATGCTGCGGCTGCTGATCATAGTGAATACCAATGCCGCCACCCACATTGATGGTCAGGTTTGAGGGCAACGACGGATAATTCTGTTGCCACTTCTTGACCATCTCCATATAGCGCTGCATTAATAGCAGATGGCGCTCTACTGATAATTGATGCGACATCAAATGAAAATGAAACCCACAAAATTTAATAAATGGGCTTGAGTCGATGATAGCTAGCGCTTGCTTGAGATGGGTTTCATCTAGCCCAAAGGGAGTAGGCTTGCCGCCCATGACCAGCTTACTGCTGCCGATATCACCAATATCAATATTCATCCGCAAAAATATACGGACAGGAAGCTGCAAGGATTGGCTTAAGATCTGGATTCGAGTCAGCTCGACCAGACTCTCCACATGAATGGTATCGATTTGCTGTTGTATGGCTTGCTGTAAGTCTGAGGTCAGCTTACCCGGTCCACCAAAAATAATAGGGTGGTTTGGCTGGTGGGTTTGTAGCCAATTTAGCTCGCCTGCAGAAGCGGCCTCAAACCCATCTACATGCTCTGCTAAGGTTGATAAAATCTCAGGCTCAGCGTTGGCTTTGATGGCATAAAACAGCTGTGTGTTATCAGGCAGGCAGCGCTTCATAGTCTTTATACGTTCTGCTAAGGCTTCCAAGTCATAAATGTAAGCACAGAGCGGTGACGGCTTCGCACCATAATTATGGATACAGTCAATTATTTTTTGAGGAAGCGAATGCTTATCTGAGGTTTCGATTAAGTGTGTTGTTGTCGCGTTTGTCATCATTTTAGGCAACCTTTGATTCAGATAATTTATGAGTTTTTATATTAGATTTATTGTCTTTATTGTCTTTATTGGCGTTGAGCATAGAGGACTGCCACGGGCAAGGAAGCATCACGTAGGCGGAATGTTTATCAGCAAGTGTGAGCAATCGAGTTTTATAATTGGTCTTGCTGGGTAAGCTACCGCCGGCTAACAAATCCTGAATTTCAGGCTGAGTACCATATATCAGCTGCCAATTGATCAATATCTCTTTGACATGCTGCCAAAGTAGCGCTTCTAAAACCTCTGCTGATTGCGCACCTCGGCATAAATAAAAGATGGCCTCACTAAGATTGTTCACAAAAACGCAATAGGCAATGCGCGACCATCCTGCCGCTTTAGAGTAGCGGATAGATTGTTTACAGCGCTCAGATAAACCAGTCGCGTCAGCAAGTGACCACAGGCTATCAATCAGCTTGGTGCCTTCCAAATCTCGAATCCAGACGCATGTCGGCAGACCTTGATGAAAGCCAATCACCGTATTTTGTAAATGCGGCTCGAACACAACACCATGATTAAAGAAGTAATCAAACGTGCCATCAATTAAAATATTGGCATAACGGCTGAACCATAAACAGGCTAGAGTGTCATAAGATGAACGCTCATTATCACGCTGACCGGTGCGGTTACAGCGCTGCTGTAGCTGGCGCTCGATGACGCTGTCTCCGAATCTATCCTCTGTAAATAAGGCCGCAGCAACTTGTGGCTTAAGATATTTAATTTCATCCGTCGTAAATGACTCTCGAAATAACATGCCAAAGGACTCAGTAATAAACTGAGTCGAGCTGGGATCGTCATCGTGGAATTTGGCGCTCATATCAAGGGTGGCAGCCCCCGGCTCTAACATCAGCTTAAAAGCTGGCGCAGTCAGACGCTTGCTGCGATCAATTTTTTCTAAAATATTATTGAGATAAACGGCACTGTGTAGCTCATACCAAGCGTTTTTGCGGATGCAATTGGTCAGACGAACATGGATAGAGCATTTGATAAAATGTGATAGCTGGTGATGATATAAGGTGCGCACCGATGAGGTTGGGGACACCGCCTTGCCTATCAGGCCAAGCGGTATCATATATCCTGATGTGACTGCTCGCTTGATGATCGGATTTGCCAAGATGCGATCAGCTTCCCACGGATGACAAGGGTAGTAAACCCAATCGGTGTCGCTATCAGGATGTAAACTATCAGTATCTGAATTAATAGACTCTAGTAAGTCGCCAGCGTCAGCAAGTAAGGTGTGAGCGATGTTGCGCAGTACGGTTTTGGTGTCTTTGCCAATATAGCTGACGAGGGAGAAGTCAACCTTAAACCAAAACAGAGCAAACTGGCTTTGGGTTTCGGGCGAGTGCGCCAATAAAGACGTCATGTCGACCCCTTGCCGGCTTTTTGGCGACGGATGATACGCATGACCCCACAGCAATGCTTGCTCGCTATCTATATAGCCATTAACGGTGGATTTATCTTGCTGTACATCGTGATGGTAGTTAGTAGCGTGGTTGGCAGAGGCCTGCAAAAAAGCGGTTGTCACGCTGATGCTATTATCAATCTGGTATTTTAGCTCTTGGTTGATATCGATTTGATAACGCGTAGCAATATAACTGTGCAGATAATCGACCAATTGATAAATGTTGAGGCACGCCCATGATTGACCGCGAGCTTTTAGCCAAGGCGCTCCGCTTAGCTGGCACTTGCCTAAGTGACTAAAATACGCCACTGGCAATACGATTTTTGCAGAAGCGATCTCATTAGCGACAGGAAATCGAATCGTTAATAGGCGCGTGCTTAGGCAGGCGCGGTTATCACGTAGACACAGTGGTAAGTCGTCCTCAGACTCATCAATGCTTAGGTCTTGATTGGGGATAGCAAACTCACGAAGATAACAATTGATGATATTCGTCAGTGCATGCTGCTCAGACTTATACTGATGGTACTGCGAAAGCAGGCTTGGCACTGGGGTATTTTCAACTGTTTTACTCGGTGGTAGAAAATTTGGTATCGTGTTGTTTGATAGGGAATAGTTTGATCTCATAAGTGATGTCTTTTTTTAAATGTTTTAAATTTTTTAGATGTTTTTAGAGTAATTGTTGTTTGTAGTGCCCTCTACACAATCTGGCTATATTTTTCTTGATACATTTTGATAGTTATTATCGCGATAACTGCCATCATTGCTGAGAGAACAAACGGAGAGAGCAAACCAAACATCGGTACAAATAAAGTGACTGACAATCCTGCTAGCACGCCGCCCCATTTTGCTAGCGCATCGTATCTGGAAAATATTTTGCCGCTATGTTTAGACTGGTTAGTATCCGCCATCTGCGTATGCAGGCTTTGGTAACACATAAACATACCAACGCCAAATAGCATCCTAGCCAACCAAATCAAGGGAAGATAATCCGTCAAATGCAGTAAAACCGCACTCGCTAATACCGTAAAACCAAGGCTTAAGGACATTGCTGGCAGGCGTTGGCTGATACGTCCATAGAGCAGCTGACAGATCAGATACGTGACATGAGGCATGGCATATAACTGTCCTATTTGAGAGGTGCTAAGCCCAAAAGTTTTGGCAAATGGCAAAAAATAGGGGAAAGTCGCTACCATACAAAAGGCTAAGAAAAACTGCAGCAACGATATAAACAGATAAGGATTGGCGAAAAAAGCTGTGCCCGTTATTGCTTGCACTGAGTGATGCGTCTTCTTTTTATCGCTTTTAGCTTTGTTGCTGTTAATGTTATTGGTTTTAGTTCTTGTAGACGCTTTTGGCAATTCGGTGGTATTTGCGGTTGTGCCGATACTGCCTGCTGCGACAACGTCTTTTTTTAACAAAAAGCTGAATAGTAATGCTAAGAGCGGCAGGATGGCAAGCACGCGATACAAACTTAACACCTCGTAATGTTGTACCAAAAAACCCAGCCCAATCGGGGCCGTAATCAGGGCAAGTCGTGCTGAGAATTGAGTGAAATTCAACACCTGTTTTAAGGCGTTTTTATCAGTGATACTGGTGGCTAAATATGCGTTTGAGGCAGCCATTGTCCCGCCAAACAGCCCCTGAACGCTCAGCCCTATGACGAGCTGCCATAAAGACTGAGAAAATCCGCATATCAAAAACCCCACTGCCAAACCCAACTCCGCCCGCAACAAGGATGTTTTGCGACCATATGTATCGGCAAAACGTCCCCAGTATCTGGCAGCGATGGCAGTCATTAGGGTCGGTAATATAAACAGCAAACCAACCCAGCCTGATTGCAATGGCGCATTTAGCTCTTGGAGCATGATTGGTAAAAACAAAGGCATACCTAAAGCAGAAAACGCGGACAGGTAGTGACAACATAGGACGATTGCCACCATAATTCGATAGCTCATTAGGAATCCTGTTTGTGTCGCTGCATAAGTTTTAAGGTATTGGGTGCTGATTTGCCATAGAACTTATTGATATCGTTCGCGCCAGACTGCTCTTTTGACAACAGACTACCAGCAGACAATAAGTATTTGATATACCAGTGCTGGCTCTCTAATAAGACTTGCTTGGCAAGATGGATGTCGTAACCTTGTTTAGAGAGGCTGTGTAAGGTCGTATCAATACAGTCTATTAAGGTTTGATAGGCGTCATGACGGTTGATGATGTTATAGGCGCTCATCATCTCAATAATGGCAACGATGTCTAGCTGGAGCGTGATGGTCAAAAACATCTGCGCTAATGCCAACTCATCTTCAACGACGATACGTTGGTCTTTAATATCCTTGATGTCATTAATAGCACTGCTATTTATCACATCGCCTAAACCAACTTGTGCCATGCCAGCGTTAAATCGTGGTGGATAAAGGCGTGCAGAATCATTGTCTTTCATGAGTAAACTCATCATGTGGCTATAGTGATCAAAGACAATGACGGCATTTTGCTGATTGGCTTCTAGCGCAATGCCATATTTGATCCATAAATTTAAATGAACATGGCATAACAGGTGGATGTACTCTTTTAACCAAAGCTTACTATCACCGTCATAAAACTGTGCAATTAAGTGGCTGATAAAGGGGCGACCATCAGGCATGACGCTGCCAAACGCCGCTACCGGTACAGGAGTTTTATTGGTTAGATTAATATCATCATAGCGCCTGACGATAAAGGCGAGAGTTTTATCATCGCCCATATGACCACCTAGGCTTTCATCGCAATGGGTGTAACACCCTTGCAGCGCGGCATCATTTTTTTCAATCAATCGTAAGGTGCGTTGAAACCAGTAACCATCATAAATGGTTGAAGGCTTAATTAAGCGCACGTTTTTATTGCCTAAGGTGCGGACGATGAGCGGTACTTTGATATGAATATTTGGCACAGCACAGCACACTACCGTGCGCACAGATAAGGTTGGTTGTACGCTTAGCGCAGACTTGGGTGCCAATATACTTTGCAGCGAAGTATCCTTGAGAACATGCTGGTGCAGCAGCGGCAAGGTTAACGGATGTACTGGAAATAGGTGATGCGTCTGTTGGAGGTCCGGACTGAGACCGACGTCTGTAAAGCTTGGCCAAACATCAGGTAGCTTGGCGCTGACGGTGCTTAGAGCTTTAGAGATAGCAACCCAATGTAGGCTAAAGGTTGGTGCAAACTCTGGACTATAGGCTGCGATATCAGACGCGTCCAGACCAAGCTTGGCTCGGGCAGTCGGATAATAAGGGTGATCCAAATACGAGGCGACTTGATCGGCGTATAGCAAACGCTCAGACCAGCTTGGGTATCCAGTAATATTGCGTTCAAGATGGCAGCGTTGAGACTCAAACCCTTGGCGCGCTAACGCTCGGTGTTCGGTGGCACAATCAAGCTCAAGCAGATAGCTGTCGAGCGCAGTCTCACAGGCATCTGGCAACTGTTTGAGAATGGCTACAAAATCCTGATAGTCATGCTTGATGAGGTAATCGCCTGAGTTTTTTTGAAGCCACATTGGGCTGGCAAGTTGCCAATATTGCATATAATCACTGGCTACAATCGGCAACCAGTCGGTTTGATTGGACGAAGTTATCTTTAGCCACAACTTCTGCTGTTTTAACACCTCTGGCAGATGAGGAAGATCAAATTCTGTTTCCATAATGGTGCTATCTGACAGCAAGCCATAGACGTCTTCGCGGATACAGGTGTTGATAAAGCGTTCGGTAATATATTTTTTGTCCATTATAAGCTCTCAAAATATAACAAGTTAAAAACTAAAAGTTAAATCGGTAAAAGGTGTGTCTAAAAATTTTTATGATTCAAACTGCCATTGCAAATTTTCTATGGCATCGCTTAGCACGTCATTCATGGTATTTGTGCAATCGGAATAAGTCAGTAGTCGGCTCAGATAGTCTTTATTAGAGTGGGTAATGTGAATAGTTTGATGTTGTTTTTTTAGGGGCTGATGGATAATGGTCGTCTGCTGCATTTGCTTATTAAATGGGCTAGGTGCTATGCAAATGGTGCCAGATTGAGGTGCAACAATGTAATGAATGCGTGCATGCGTACTGATGGCGAGTGACCCGAACTCGGCCTCTAACTCAGCAATGCAGACCCCTTGATGCAATCTAACAATGGTATCAAACCAAGGGTAGTGCGCCATATCATGTAATAGAAACTCTCTACCATCGCCGATGCTGCGATAGTTGATTTCAACCAAATGTACCTCGCCCGTTGGGGTAATAATAAACTCACTGTGACAGACGCCAAGCCCCACACCGATATCTTGCAGAATCGACAAACAGCGCTCACCGTACTGCACACATAAGGGCGTATTCCAAACCGCATCAAGCTCTACAAAATGTGGCGGTTCGGTCAATGTCACCTCAAAGCCGCCTACCGCCACCAAACTCTCACCATCTCCGAGTGTCTCTAACGTAATTAAGCGCCCAGCCACATAGGACTCAACCAAAATAGGCAGGGTTTTTGACTGCCAAAAACTTTGGCAATAGCTGAGTAGCTCATCTTTATCCATACAAAGCTGCACATCCATGCTAGCGACGCCTTGCTTGGGTTTAGCGACTAAAGGGAAGCTGATGCTGAGATTCTCAAGGTATAAATCTTTGGCGGTTAGCAGCTGATAGCCGGCTTGGTATAAGTGAGCAGATTGCAGCTGTGTTCTCATTAAGTACTTGTCTTTAAAGACCAAGCAGTGATGCCAGTCTTTACTAGGCAAATGGAAAAATTCAGCGACCACAGCGGTTGCGGCTTGTAGATGGTCGCTATTACTAAAGACGAGATTGGGCAGGATATGATAATTATTTAAGGTATCAATGATCGCTAGAGGGTTAAATACATCGCATTCAAGGATGCTGATTTGCGCCCCTAAAGGCGTCGCTATTAACGCATCCATGTGTTCTTCTTTATCATCGGTTATGATAATCAATTGACTGTCAGGTACGTGCCTAGATTTTAATAGGGCGGGGATAAAACCTTCAATAACTGCATCATTGACCACATGAGTGATAAGAACCGTTGCATAGGACATAAAGCTTTCCTCTTATAATGAACTATCAATAAAAACAAGCATGACAATATTTCGTGACCGTAATAATAATGATAATCATTTACAAGTAAGTTATGAAAATATTGTGCTATTAATGGCTGAAATCTACTAAAATTGTTTAAGAGAGGCGTTTAAGTGCGAAGGTAAGCAGTGAAATTTGATAAGAGAGACAAACAGGTTGCAATGTTTTTTTTGAAATAAAAGCAAATCCATTTCAGATTTGCTTTTATCGTTGCGAGGTCTCTCAGGATTAGGGTTTATTAACTCTTAAAACTGATAGTTGAGCCCTAATTTGTACGAACGCCCGGGTGCAGGATAGCGACCAACAGGACTGGTATCGACACCGCGGAAATAATACTGTTCATCAAATAAGTTATTAATACCGAACTGAACAGATAGTTTTTCGTTCTTTGTGTCTCGCAATGTTTTTTGTAGGCTCAAGTTCCAAACTTGATAAGCAGGTGTCTCACCAATGCCGCCGTCTTTGCTTTCTGCTACCGTGTTGGCATTATCAGCATAAGCTTTGTCATAGTAAACGCCAGATAAAGTGGCGTTATAATCTTGATGCTTATAACTGGCATGCCAGCCTAACTGATGTGGCGAGCTGTACGGCAGTTGATTGCCTTCATCTGCCCCTTCTTTTAGCGTGGCATCAAGATAGTTGTAACTAAGACCTACATCTAGGTTTTTGAATGTTTTTGGGGTATAAGTAATCGCACTTTCTAAACCTTGATGCAGGGTACGACCCACATTATCAAAGCTTTGCTCTGCGCTGTTCCATTGCAGCTGATCTTTAAAATCTATGCGATACAATCCCAAATTAGCTTGCAGATTATCGGTGGTATAGCGTGTACCTATTTCATAATTCCATGCAAGCTCACTGCCTTCTTCACCGTTACCGCGAATATTGGCAATTTGCGGCGTTCTTAGGGATTTCTGCGCATTGGCATAAATCAGCCAAAGCTTGTCATCAGACTTGGTTAATGCATAAGATGTGGTTAATCCAGGTAGCCACTCTGTGATGGTATTGTCTGCTTGCGTGTTATTACCAGCATCATTAAACGTCATTTTTGCATTTTCATAACGAATACCGGGGGTAACTTTTAGACGCTCATCCAGAAAGCTCATCTCATCGCTAACATAAGCGGCCCATGCATCCGTTTGTAGGTTCCAATCACGGGGCATGGTCGTCGTACCATCAGCAAGTTTGGTTTGCGTCAGTTTATAATCGATGTCTTCATTGACGTAGCGCACGCCACTGATGAGGTGATGTTTGATATTTTTGCTATCACCAATCTTCATAGAAAACTTCGGCTCTACGCCATAGACGTTAAACTCACGAGGGGAGGTACGCAGGCTGTCTGCTGCAATAGCAGGATCTGCCCAATGTACACCTTGTTTGTTCGCTTGTGAGTTAAATCCCCACTCAAAATTACGTGTAGCATGATGACCAAAAGTAGTGAGGTCTAATACTGCTTCATCACCGATATCCAAGTAGTTTTTGTACTTAGCATGCCAGCGCGTTGATTTACCTTGATAAGCTTCAAGTGGGCGTTGACTCTGTTCGACATCTTGCTCATAGGCAGCAGGCGAGAGCGCACCCGGCATTTCTGTATCGGCATCATAGTATTGCAAGAACCCTTCCAATTCTTGATTGTCATCAATATACCAAAGGGCTTTGGCTTGTAGGTTAGTGACTGCAGTGTCTGAGTGATCTCTAAAGCTGTCACCCTTAATACCATTGGCTTCTAGCTGTACTCCGAAATCATCATTTAACCAGCGGCTGTGCCGCGCGTATAAGCTGGTCAATGGCTTACCATTTTGCTCAAAGACCGTTAAATTGGTACCAATTTCAGTTTGAGTCTCTTTCGCAATAGGTTTGGTGATGAGGTTGATCACACCGCCGACATTATTTGGACCATATTGGGTCGCAGCCCCGCCGCGTACGACATCGATGCGCTCAAGATTATCAAGGGTTGCTGGAAAGATAGATTGACCGGTATGACCATAAGGTGCCAAGGTTAAAGGAATGCCATCCATTAAAAACTGCGCCTGTCCACTACGGCTGGCATGTAGACCACGTATGGATATATTAGGTAATACACCAGTCCCCGTTTCATCGTCAATTTTGACACCTGGAATAAACTGTAATGCACCGTCAATTGAGTTACTCACGGTTTTTTTAATGAAATCGTTGTCAATCACCGTACGATTACCGGCAAATGCTTTTACCTGATTAGCACTAGAATCACCTAACGTCTCTGCAGTGACAATGATTGGCGCTGCAGTAAAAGAAAGTACTTTTGTTTCTGCTTTATTATTAATGGAGCTAGTTGTAATGGAAGTTTCTGAGCGAGCCTCAACACTCGTTTTCTTACTAATGGGCGTCATCTCAGCGCTACTTTGTTGATAAATGCAAAACATAGCAAGACAAAGCGCAGAACGTTTAAAAATAATAACCATAACAATTCCAATTATTTAGCAGGTATTTATGTCAGTTAAAGGTGAATAGTGTTACTAAAACGTTGCAATTATAAACAGTAATAGTTATCATTTGCAAAATTATTATCATTTATATGCTTAAGCATTAGTAAATACTGCTCAATAATTATTGAGACTAAGCCACTGACAACCTCGCTCATTCCTTAACACATCTATGGATCTAATTATGTCTCACCATCAACCTAAACCCTTAGTGACTGCGGTTCGTGCTCAATTATTCCTAACCATGATGATGACTGGTCTAACCATGGTGGTGAGTCAACAGGTTGCTGCTCAAGAGACAGCTATACAGCCATTAACAACACTGCCATCAACGACGCTAGCGCCGATTGTGGTCACGGCTAAAACCTATGAAGGTTATGCTGCTTATGCCCCAACATCAGGGACCAAGACGCAGACCGAGTGGTTAGATGTGCCGCAGTCAGTATCGGTAGTGACTAAAACGGAGCTAGAGGATAGAGGCGCGGTGCGCGTGATGGATGCTATGAAAGGCGTCGCCGGTTTGAATAACACACTTGGCGAAGGTAGCCGAGACGAGTTTGTGCTGCGTGGATTCAATGGTTTAAACGATGTCTATAGCGATGGTATGCGTGATGATGGCAAATTGCAGTCCTATCGCAGCCTCGCCAATGTAGAGCGCGTAGAGGTGGTAAAAGGTCCAGCGGGCGCGCTGTATGGGCGTGGTAGTGCAGGTGGTATTATCAACCTCGTCAGTAAAAAAGCAGAAGGCGATGACTTTGATAAGGTGCAAGCACAAGTGGGTAGCGATGGCTTAGCCGTGGCGCGCGTCGATAGCTCGCATAAATTATCAGATACCGTCAATGCCCGTATCAATGCCGAGTATCGCCGTAGTGACTCCTATGTCGATCATGTCGATTCAAATGATGTCTTTATCGCACCGACAGTTCGCTGGCAGCCGACTGACCAACAAACGCTTGATTTCTCGCTTGATTTTATGCGTCAGCACCTAGTGCCTTATCGCGGTGTTCCGTCCAAAGATGGCAAGCCTGTTGATGTACCTCCTAATACCTTTTATGGCGGCACCAATGATTACCAAGATTCAGATACTTGGCATGCTAATGTCAATCATGAGTTCGACGTAAATGAAAACGTTAAATGGACCAATCGAGCTTCATACAGCCATATTACTTTAGAGCAAAAAGGCACCCGTCAGTCATCTGCTGATGTGGTCAATGATAAGGTTGAACGTACTGTCAATAATTTTGGTTATGATCCACGCACCAGCAAAACCTTACAGTCTGAGCTTGCTTGGAATAAGGGCAATCATGAGCTGCTATTTGGTGCCGATTATAATGACATTGATATCGATTTGACCCTTGCGACTGACAAAAATGTACCACCCACATCTGCAACTAACCCGAGCGCTGGTCCAACGCCTAACCCAGGTTTCCCCGCATTTCGTAAAAACAGCACCCAAAGCGTTGGTGTCTTTGCCCAAGATGTCTATCACATTGGTGACTGGTCACTTGTCGGCAACGTTCGCTATGACAATATGCGCCTGAGTCAAAACGCTAATGGTAAGGACAGTGAGCTTAACGACGACAAATTCAGCTACCGAACAGGCGTCGTCTATAAGTTTAATGACGCCACCTCCGCTTATGCCACCGTAGCGCGTTCATGGCAGCTGCCTTATTCAGGAACGTTTATCAATCCAAAGTTGGGCGCACTTTACCAGACCGATCTAAAAGAAATTGGGGTGAAAACGTATTTAAATAATGATGATATTATGCTTAATGCTTCTCTCTATCGCATTGATAAAGAAGACCCAAAAACCAATGGCAATCGCGAAGTGACGGATAAAGATGAGTTCCGTCATCAAGGTCTAGAGTTAGAAGCTCGAGGTAAGCTAAGTGATAATTGGGATGTGTCGGCAGGCTATAGTTATCTTGATGCTGAAGATAAAAAAACGGGTCTGACGCCAAACGACGTACCGAACCAAACGTTCTCGTTATGGACCGCTTATCAACCTGCTGATCAATGGCGAATTGGTGGCGGTGTGAATTATATCAGTGACCGCTACGCTGGAGACGCAGAGGCAGTCGAGCTAGCTGGCTATACGACCGTAGATTTAATGACTGCCTACAGCATGGGCAAACATAATCTGCAATTGAATCTAAATAACGCTCTGGATAAAGAATATGCGCTTGGGGCTACCAATGGCACCTCGGGCAAAAACCAAATTGGTCTTGGTGCGCCTAGAACATGGTTGTTGACGTATAACTATGCGTTTTAAAGACTTGAAGCATTTCATGGTCTTTAATTGACGTCATAGTTTTATATTCAATACTCTATCCGTTAATGTTCAATCAATTTAATGATATTAAGAAAAGTTATTTATGAATCAACGTCCAAAGCTCACGCTTATTTTACCCTTACTGGTCATCGTATTGATTGTGGTTGGCGGTATTGTTTTTATTATGAATCAAAAAAACAATGTTACGGCAACGCCATCATTGAATGCTGATAACGGCACGTCGACAGCAGCAGTTACTGAGTCAAATGACAAAAATAACGTTCTTATGCTAACCGATGAAGAAATTAAAGCGCGTTTGCCCAATTTGAGCGACTATCCGCGGGATCCAAAGCGTATCGTAGTTTTGGAATACTCATTTTTAGGGGATGCGTTAGCGCTAGGACTTAATCCGGTTGGTATCGCCGATGATAATAAACCTGACAGTATTATTCCTGAATTTAATCAGCAGCTATCTGGCTATACCTCGGTCGGTTCACGTTATCAGCCAAGTCTTGAAGCCATCGCTGATTTAAAACCCGACCTTATCATTGCCGATGACGAGCGTCATACGGTCATCGCCGATGAGCTTAATCGCATTGCACCGTCGGTCGTGCTTAAAAGTCGCGGTGAAAGTTATGTAGAGAATATACAGACGGCGCAATTGGTCGGGCATATCGTACATCAAGATCAAAAAATGTCGCAGGTTATCAATACTCATCTAAAAAAGATGGCAGATTTAAAGTCGCAATTGGCAACAACTCCACTTGCTAACCACAGCGTGCAGTTTGCTATTATCAGTGATAAAGGCATGTGGCTGCATGGTCCAAGCTCGTACGCCGGTAGTTTACTCAATCATCTAAATATCAAAAGTCCGATTCCTGAGCAAACTGGTGAGGCGTATATCGCAACCAGTTTGGAGCAATTATTAGCGGCTAATCCTGATTGGCTATTAATTGGACGTTATAACGATCACACCATTTATGATGAATGGAAGTCCTCACCATTATTTAATCAGCTAACGGCGGTTAAAAACAATCAGGTCATCGAAGTCGATCCCAATTATTGGGCGCTCAATCGCAGTATGCAATCCGCTGAATATATGACAGCTGAGCTGCTTGAGATTGCTAAGCAAAAAGGCAAAAAAAGTTCAAGTCCTTCTTTAAAAGAGTCAAATTAATGAGACATTGCACTACTGTCTTTTTAAAGCAAGGCGGATTTTATGGTTGAACCGCAACTGAGCCGCTCATCTGCTATATCGCTAAAACCCCATATTGCAAAGCGCCCGATAACACGGGCGTTATTATGGTGTGGGTTATTAGTCATTTTACTGATTGGCTGCTGGCAAGGGTTAACGGCATATTCAAAATTTGCCCTGTCGCTGACGGATTTACTTTCCTTATTGACGCAGCAAAATGGTCAAGCGTCGCTAACTGCACAATTATTAATAGAGATTCGCCTGCCGCGTGTGCTCGTGGCGATTATAGTCGGTGCCAATTTGGCGGTGGCGGGGTTACTAATGCAAGTGATGACCCGTAACTCACTGGCATCTCCTGCGGTATTGGGTATCAATGCAGGGGCAGCGTGCGTGGTTGCTTTATCCTCCATTGGTTTAGGATTTACCTTTTTAACCTCTACCTTTTTGCAAGCAATGGTTGGGGCAGTGCTCTCTTGTGCCCTCGTTGCAGGATTGGCGGGTTATTTTTCTGGACGTCCGGTGCATCCTGTCCGTCTAATCTTATCGGGCGTTGCTATCAATGCGCTGCTGGTCGGCATGACACGAGCGGCGCTGATTACTACGGATGAGCAAGCTTATGGGGTACTGTATTGGCTAGCTGGCTCTATTGCCAATACGCGCTGGGAGTCCATTCCCATGCTAGCGGCTATATCGCTGCTGACCTTGGGTTATGGATGCTGGCTATCACCTAAATTAAATGTCTTGGTGCTGGGCGATGATGTGGCAAGTAGCCTTGGGGTGAACCTGCGGGCATTACAGTGGTCGTGTGGGGCATTGATTACGATATTGACGGCGATCAGTGTGGCGGTCGCAGGTCCTATTGCCTTTGTCGGTTTGATTATCCCTCATGTTGCCAAGCGCCTGTTAAAGCAGGTATCGAATATGGCTTATGAGCAGATTTTGCCATTGTCTATGCTGCTTGGCAGTATATTGATGGTGTGGGCGGATGTCTTGTCACGAGCAGTTGCTTATCCGGCAGAGACACCAGTGGGCTTGCTAACGGCACTTATTGGGACACCCGTTTTTATTGCGCTGGCATGTAGAAGACGACTCGATAGCTGATCGATATAGTCAGGGAAAAGTAATATCGATACATCAAGTACTGCTGATATTAATTTTTCTTGCTTGCTGTGCCTACGCAGACAGAGGCTGCAAAAAATTTATACCAGCAGTACTTTAGCGTTTTTGAGATATTTTAACTATAACTAAAAGCGATTCAAAATCCTATCCAGCAACAAAAGTAAGTAACGAATGACGATACAAACTAAAGCTTCTTCATCGCGCTCAAACTCACTATTTGGTCATAAGTCTGCAAGTAGGGCGGTGGTACTGATTATTCTGATGCTATTCATCCTTAGTGTGAACAGCATCTTTTTTGGTGCCAGCGAATTAACGCTAGTGCAAATCTGGCAGCATTTACAGCAAGGATTTGGCGGCGACAAAGACTTTATTGTTTGGCAGCACCGATTGCCACGCACGATGTTATCAATTTTAGTCGGGGCAAGTCTTGGGTTATCAGGCTCATTGGTGCAAGGGGTCATTCGTAACCCGTTAGCATCACCTGACTTGATGGGTATCAGCGCTGGTGCCGGATTCTGCGCGACTTTGCTATTGGTTATGCTTCCTGCGGCACCAACGTGGTGGTTATCTGTCGCCGCCTTACTTGGTGGACTATTGGCGTTTTGTTTTATTATGCTGTTGGCACAGATATCTCAGCCAACGCCCGCACGCTTAGCACTGATTGGCGTCGCCATTAGTGCCTTTTTAGCCAGTGGGATTAATTTTTTACTGGTCATTTATCCTGTAGAAATCAATACCGCAATGATTTGGTTAACTGGTAGCTTGTGGGGTCGCAGCTGGCAACATATTCCAATGTTAACGATAATATTTGCCGTATTAATGGTCATCAGTATGTATTTAGCGTGGCGCTTGGATGTGCTAGGACTTGGCGAGGAGACGGCATATCATCTTGGTGTGTCAGTCAAACCATTAGAATTTACCACATTAGTTATCGCAGTAGTGATTGCGAGCTTGGCGGTGTCGGTGGCAGGGACAGTCAGTTTTATTGGTTTACTCGCGCCTCATATCGCACGATTGCTCTTTGGGCATCAGCACCGCATCTTGTTGCCAGCGTCAGCGCTGATAGGCGCGATCATTTTAGTCACCGCAGATGTATTAGCACGCAGTCTATTTGCGCCAATTGAGTTACCAGCTGGCGTCTTAACCTCAGTGATTGGTGCGCCTTATTTTATCTTTTTGCTATCGCGCTATAAGGGGTGGTGATGCTATCAGTGAATGAACTCCAGCTTGGCTACCATGGCGGACAGACAGTTATCAAAAACTTGTCCCTTGAGCTGCCAGAAAATAAAGTCATTGGACTCATTGGTCCAAATGGTTGCGGAAAATCTACGCTATTAAAAGGCTTGTGCCGGCTGATTCAACCTCAATCGGGCAGAATCCTACTTAGACAACAAGATATGGCGCAATTGAACAACCGTCAGATTGCTCGCCAGATATCCGTATTGCCACAAGTACAGACCAATCCTGAAGGCTTGACCGTCAGACAGTTGGTCGAGTATGGCAGAACGCCCTATGTCTCACATTGGGGCAAGTTGAGCGCGGCAGATAACGAGATAGTAGATAGCGTCATGCATGAGATGTCTATTCAATCGCTAGCTGACACATCACTTGAAGCTTTGTCAGGCGGACAACAGCAGCGCGCTTGGATTGCGATGATTTTAGCGCAGGATACGGATATTATCATGCTGGATGAGCCCACCACTTATTTAGATATCTCCTACCAAATAGAGCTAATGAAGCTTATTCGAAAATTAAAAGAAAAAGGCAAAAGCATTATAGTTGTGCTCCATGACCTTAACCAAGCAGCGAGATATTGTGATCTATTGGTGGTGCTAAAGTCGGGCGAACTTCAAATGATGGGCACCCCTTGTGAGGTGATGACGGAGGGAATGCTTGCTGATATATTTGACGTGCAAGCCAAAGTGATTACGGACCCTGTAGCAGGTTCACCAATGTGTGTGTATCTATAGCATGCCTGCGCCGCTATCTTTTTCAGCTGAGTACCAGTACATTTATAGCTGGCAGCAGGACTTAGAGCCTAAAACAACTAGACACAAAGCACCGACTAAAATGCCTAATGAAGCCTTACTAAAAAGATGTCGAGCAGTATCCTGACGATTGTATGTATGAGCGTGAAAATCATTTAGGTTGTAGTTAACTATAGTTCTTGCTTATTTCACATACACAAATTGATCATTAAAAATTCTGATAAACGAACAGCAATATTGTTTATCAGAATTAGTATAGTGTTTGACTGAAAGTTAATCTGCTTTAATAATTTCCTAAAGCCGCTCTTACTCTATCTTCAACATCGATTTCGCCACAGCTTCGGCCACTTTAATGCCATCAATCCCTGCTGATAATATTCCACCTGCATAGCCGGCGCCTTCGCCTGCAGGGAATAAGCCTTTGGTATTAATGCTTTGGAACTCTTTATTGCGTTTAATACTGATTGGTGACGATGTTCTGGTTTCTACGCCAGTTAGTAAACCGTCGTCAGATGAAAATCCTTGGATTTTTTTATTAAACGCTGGAATGGCTTCACGTATGGCATCCACGGCAAAATCAGGTAGTGCTTTGCTTAAGTCGGTTAAGGTAATGCCCGGTGTGTAAGACGGGTTGACATCACCTAATTTTGAATTTGGTTTACCTTTTAAGAAATCGCCAATGGTTTGCGCTGGTGCATTGTAGTTTTTGCCGCCTAATTCAAACGCTAAGGTTTCTAGTTGTCTTTGTAAGTCGATACCAGCAAGAGGGTGGTTTGGGTAATCTCGCTTTGGGTCGATGCCGACAACAATAGCACTGTTGGCGTTACGCTCGTTCCTTGAATATTGGCTCATGCCGTTAGTGACAACACGGCCTTCTTCTGATGCTGCAGCAACAACGGTTCCGCCTGGACACATACAGAAGCTATAAACAGAACGACCATTTTTACAATGATGAACCAGTTTGTAATCCGCAGCGCCAAGTATTTCGTTTCCAGCATTGTCACCAAAGCGTGCTTGGTCTATGGTTGACTGTTTATGTTCAATCCTAAAGCCAATCGAGAAAGGTTTTGCTTCAACGTACACGCCTTTATCATGGATCATTTCAAAAGTGTCTCGGGCGCTATGACCAACAGCAAGAATAACATGGTTAGTTTTTAAGGTTTCGCCACTATTAAGTGTCACGCCAGTTACTTTTGAGTCAGTGATATGCAAGTCGTCTACGCGAGTAGCAAAACGAACCTCACCACCGAGTTCTATGATCTCGGCACGCATTTTTTCTACCATGGTGACTAACTTATAAGTACCTATGTGCGGTTTACTGACAAATAAAATCTCCTCTGGTGCGCCAGCTTTTACAAATTCAGTCATGACTTTACGGCCGTAATGATTTGGATCTTTCACTTGGCTATATAATTTACCGTCGGAAAAGGTACCTGCTCCGCCTTCACCAAATTGTACGTTTGATTCAGTGTTTAATTTACGCTGACGCCAAAAGCCAAAGGTGTCTTTGGTGCGTTGTCTTACTTCATTACCACGTTCAATAATAATAGGTTTGAAACCCATTTGAGCAAGGGTGAGTCCGGCTAATAAACCACAAGGACCAAAACCAATAACAACAGGACGCTCAGTTAAATTCTCTGGCGCTTCACCTACATATTTGTAGCTGGTATCTGGTGTTGCTTTAACATGGTTGTCTGACTCAAATTGAACCAGTAAATCATTGGTCAAATCCGAGTCGGTAAGTGTGATGTCTAGCGTATAAATTAATTGGATATTTCTTTTATTACGAGCATCATAACCACGTTTAAACATCACAAATGATGCCATTTGCTCAGCAGAAATTTTAAGTTTTGTCGTTATAGCAGTCGTTAGATCTTCAGGTGCATGATTTAATGGCAATTTAATTTCAGTTAAACGTATCATTGGTTACTCATAAACTAGTGTAGAAAACAGTCTCGCATTTTACTGGTACTGATACAAATAAGCGAATAAATATTTTACTTACGCAGGGTAAATTTGCGGATTTGTATTGTAGTTTGAAAATGATCCGCCATCTTGAATTATAAATGATAATTTTTATGGCGTTCATCGTTGATGATAACTGCATTAAATGCATATACACGGACTGTGTTGCAGTATGTCCCGTGGATGCATTTTTTGAAGGTCCTAACTTTTTAGCGATAGATCCTAATAGTTGCATAGATTGCAGCTTGTGTGAGCCTGAATGCCCAGCCAATGCTATAGTCAGTTCTTTTTAAATAAGATACAATCGTTTTAAAACAAGCGAAATGGCAGAAGAACAAATGACCTATTCAGCAGATTTTCGAGCACAAGTGATTAAAAGTGTCAAAAACAAAGACAT
>Ga0114916_1000539_pt1 | contig 25074 bp, 17 predicted proteins | sample MalvirAntarct_66_FD_83501 | JGI IMG/M metagenome (GOLD analysis project Ga0114916, IMG submission 83501) | Marine viral communities from the Global Malaspina Expedition - Malaspina viral metaG Antarct_66 | ecosystem: Environmental > Aquatic > Marine > Oceanic | place: West Anvers Island... | reverse complement strand
ATGATTCAAACTTTTTATCGAGTTCTTTTTTATGGTTAACTAGTTCAGGATTTAAAAGCTTTACATATTCGAATAATTGAGATTCTAGATTGTCGATTACATTAACATTTCCATTTTCGGCAATCAATTCATCCAATCTAGACCTTGAGCTAGTGTTGCTTAAATTAAAAATAAGAGGTCTAAAAATGAATGAAGGCATATAAATAGTTTGTGGATTCCATCCGAATGTAGTAATTTTAGCTAATTAATGTTTAATAATTTTTAACTTTCTACTAATTTTGATTTATGCATAAACACATTAATGCGCTCTATATTGACGATGAAAAAAGTAATCTAACCTCTTTCAAAGCTGCCTTTAGAAGGAGTTTCAACATCTTTTTGGCTCAAAGTGCTTCCGAAGGTTTACAAGTTCTAAGAAACAACGAAGTTCATGTTATACTTACCGACCAACGAATGCCAGAAAAAACAGGCGTTGAATTTCTATCTTCAATTTTAGAAGAGTTCCCAAATGCGATTCGAATTCTAGTAACTGGTTATACTGATATGGAAGCTTTGGTTGACGCTGTTAACAAAGGACATATTTTCAAGTATATTTCGAAGCCTTGGGACAATGAAAAGCTTAAGGAGATCATCATCAAAGCGTATGAGATTTACCAGTTACAGACAGAAAATCAAGAAATAAATGAAAAGCTTGCTCAAGCTAACGAGCAACTTGAATTTATGCTACGTCAAAAATTGTTATCTTAGGTTATACTTTCAATGAACTTCTCAACTATGCGAATGTTGAATGTATTAAGTAAAATTTAATTACATTCGTTAATATTTAAGTGGAAGCAAAAGAAGACATAGCACAAAAAGAACTCGTAAAACAGCTCAAAAATGGTGATAAGAAGTCATTCGATTTGTTGTACACTAATTATTCAAGCGCGCTTTACGGGGTTGTTTACAGAATTCTTCAAACCGAAGATGCAGCTACTGATGTAATGCAGGAGACATTCGTGAAAATCTGGAAGAAAATTGATTCTTTTGATGAAAACAAAGGAAGACTCTATACTTGGATGCTGAATATTGCGCGAAATACAGCAATAGACAAAGTCAGAAAACTAAAACGTGAAGGTCGTGTTGAAATCCAGACTTTCGAAAATTTCGTAAGTAATAGTACAATCCATCAAACTTCAATGAACGTTGATCATTTGGGGGTGAAGGAGGTTGTAGAACAACTAGATGAAGAATATAAAATAATTATTGATTATCTTTATTTTGGCGGTTATACACAACAAGAAGTTTCAGATGAGTTAAATATACCACTTGGAACAGTAAAAACAAGAGCTCGTACAGCAATGAAGAAGCTCAGAAAAATTTTGACAAACTTTATATTTTGGATTTAAAAGAATACATATCATCTGGCATACTCGAATCGTATGTACTTGGCACTGCCTCAAAACAAGAGCGACAAGAGGTGGAATGTATATCTTCTATTTACCCAGAAGTTAAAAAAGAGCTAAGCCTTCTTCAAAAGAATATTGAAACGGTTGCTTCTGCAAATAAAATTGAGCCTCCAAAAGAATTAAAAGAGAAAGTGCTTTCTGCTGTTTATGAAGAAATTGATAATGATTTGGAAGAAAAATCTAAAGTTATCAATCACGATTTTTCAGGAAAAACCGAGGCTGTTTCCATTCAGAAAAATACTTGGAGAATGATGGCAGTTGCTTCATTCGTGCTCTTTATTATTGCTACTTCGGTATTTATTAATTCGCGCGGAACAAGTATTGAACTATCAGAAAAATTAGATGATTCGAAAGAAAAAATTGAAATTCAAAAGGATCAACTAGCGCAGATTAAATCTGAACTTGAAAATAAATTAAGTGAGAAAGAGAACTACCTTGCTTTTCTCTCTGATCCAGAAACGAAGCAAATTCAGTTGGATGGAACAGACAATAGCAAAGATTCTAAAGTTAGAGTTTTTTGGAATTCTCAAACAGAACGTGTAATACTAAAAGTGGATCAATTGCCAGAGCCTCCCACTAAAATGCAGTACCAACTTTGGGCTATCGTTGACGGTACTCCAAAAGATATGGGAATGCTTCCAAAAGAGAATGTTGCGACATTTATTGATATGAATAAAAAAACGAATACAGCCGCAGCCTTTGCAATTACGCTTGAGGAAGAAGGTGGAAAACCAACGCCAAATCTCGAGCAACTCTACGTAATTGGTAATGTTTAGTCTCAAAATTCGCTCTTGAAGTTGACGAATTGTGAATTTGTTAATTACATTTACTACTGAAATCATTTCTTTAATTTTATGGATGATCTATTAGAACGTTTACGGCTTTTAGAAAAAGAATCAAAATTGTTGGATCTCAACGAAGAGGAACGTAAAGCTACTTTTTCTGGTTTTGAAAAAATTGCTTCAACCTTTCTGAACAGTTTAGAAGATGCTAGCGCCTATTCAGATGCCAAATCTGATGCATCCATATTTGAAATTAAAGAAAAATCAGAAAATTTGACTGATTTAAGCGAAATCATCTCTACGGAAGTAATGCAAAAAGGAATAAACGCGGCTTCTGGTGGTCACTTGGGCTATATTCCTGGAGGAGGACTTTACACTTCTGCTATTGGCGATTATCTCGCTGCAGTTAGCAATGCTTATAGTGGGATGTACTTCGCTTCACCTGGAGCGGTTGAAATGGAACACGCGTGTTTGAACTGGTTGAAAGAACTGTTTGAATTTCCTAAAAATGCTATAGGAAACTTGACTTCTGGAGGATCAATTGCGAATTTAATAGGATTAACTGCAGCAAGAGACTTTCACAATATATTGAATCGACCAGTGAATGAAAGTGTCGTTTATATGAGTAAACACACGCATCATTGCGTTCACAAAGCACTTCGAATTATTGGGTTAGCTAATGTGACTGTTCGCGAAATAGAACTAGATAAAGGAAATCGAATTCGTCCTGATCGACTGAAAGAATTAATTGAAAACGATGTTCAGAACAATCTCAATCCTTTTTTAGTGATTGCTTCTGCTGGAACAACTGATACGGGAGCACTAGATCCATTAGATGAAATCGCTGAAGTCGCAAAAGAAAATAATATCTGGTATCACATCGATGCAGCATATGGCGGATTTTTCAAACTTGTTGACAGCAAAAAGTCATTGTTTAAAGGCATAGAAAAAGCAGATTCTTTGGTTATAGACCCACATAAAGGTTTATTCTTACCTTATGGAATTGGAGCAATACTCGTTAAAAATAGAGAGGCTGTGTTGGAATCACATCACTATCTGGCAAATTATATGCAAGACGCTACAGACAATGAGTTCCCAATCAATCCAGCCGATGTTTCTCCGGAATTAACTAAGCATTTTCGAGGACTTCGTATGTGGTTACCCATGAAAATTCATGGTACGCGACCTTTTGTTGCTGCGTTGGAAGAAAAACTACTTTTAACCGAGTATTTCCGTCGTGAGATTGTCAAACTTGGCTTTTCCATTGGTCCAGATCCCGATTTGTCAGTAACCTATTTTTGGTATCCTTTAGTGGAAAATCAAAATGAATTCAATCAAGAATTAGTTCAAGCTTTTCACAACCAAGGAGATGTTTTTATCAGTTCAACCAAACTCAACGATCATTTTGTGATACGAATGGCTATTCTTTCCTTCAGAACACACAAATCGACTATAGACAAAGCGCTTGAAATGATAAAACGCGGACTGAGTGAAGTCGGGGTTCACTCTTAATTATCTTTTTTCACCATTGTACTGCTCGCTTGTGCAGTGGGTAAAACGACCAAATCTGCGATGTTTACATGATAAGGTCTCGTCACTACAAAATGTATAATATCAGCAATGTTTTCTGCTTGCAACGCTTGAAATCCATCATAAACTTTACTGGCGCGATCAGTATCTCCTTTGAACCTTACTTCACTAAATTCTGTTTCAACTAATCCAGGATTAACCGCCCCCACTCGAATTCCGTGTTCGTTCAAGTCCATCCGCATGCCTTGATTTATAGCATCCACAGCATGTTTACTTGCACAGTACACGTTGCCATTCGGGTAAACTTCTTTCCCAGCCGTTGAGCCGATATTTATGATGTGTCCAGATTTTTGTTCAATCATTTTGGGAATAATTGCTTTAGACACGTACAACAATCCTTTTACATTGATATCCATCATCGCATCCCAATCGTCGGTATTTCCATTTTGGATTGGGTCTAGACCATGAGCATTTCCAGCGTTATTGATTAGAATATCTATTTTTGAAAAATCTTCTGGAAGTGAAATTATGGCTTCTTGAACGGCTGTTTTATTTCTTACATCAAATTCCAGTGTGTATACATCCGTTTTTGAACTCAGTTCATTTTTCAATGTTTCAAGTCTTTCTTTGCGACGCCCACAAATAATCAATCGAATTCCATCTTCTGCGAAACGTTTTGCTGTAGCCATCCCAATTCCACTCGTTGCTCCTGTGATAAGTGCTGTTTTTTTCATTGTTCATTAACTTTAACGTGATGTGAAACTTTGATTTCAGGATCCAAGGAGGCGCGAACTGAACAGTATTTGTCAGTAGAAATAGACACAGCTCGTTCGGCTTTTTTCAATTCGACTTGTCCCCTAATCAAAAACAGTATATCAATTGACGAAAAAGGGCTTGAAGTTCCCTTTTTAGTGCGAACACCGTTAACCTCTATTTTAAAATCTGTTATGGTTTGTTTTTGCTTTTTCAAGATACGAACAACTTCAAAAGCACTGCATGTAGCAACTGCTCCGAGTAACATTTCCATTGGACGCAGTCCTCCATTTACTCCACCAAATTCTTCTGAACCATCTATAAAAGCAGATTCACCTATGGGGTTTTCAATTTTAAAAAGAACGTTTTCGTTCTTTCTTGTTATGTCTATTTTCATTTACTTCCAACTTTTGGTTACCAAGATAAGTTGTTATTTGGAAATAGAAGATATTAAGACGGCAAGACTTTAAGATATTAAGACATATTAATTTAGTCTCTTAATACAGTTATCATAAACTAAGAACCTGAAAAAATATTCAACCCAGATTGTAAGTGCTCATTATCAAAATTAATTGTTTTCTACTCAATGACTTCATAAAACTGTAAGCCTTGATCATTAACTATAGTCAGTTTTCCTTCATGGAAACACATATTTCCATTTTTTTGTAAAGCATTTGGAATTCTTCCCAAATAAGTTGCAGTTTGCTTATCATAAACAAGTATATCAGTTTGAAACAGTGTGCCAATCCATATTTCATTTTGATATGATACAATACCGTGATCCCTGTCAGGAAGGCCCCCTGAAATTGAAAAAGGAGTTGCTCCACCACTGACAGAATTAATCGTGTATACCTCGTCTGTACCCGTGCTCAGCCAAAATTCTTCTCTACTTGAATCCCAATGAATGTCTGAAGGACCTAAGTTCGAAGGGCTACTCCATGTTTGCAAAATGCTGCCATCATCCGTATCAACTTTTACGATTTTATTTACAGTCCCAGAAACTGAAATCCAAACAGCATTATCATAATATGTAATTCCATATACACCTGTTCCTAACTCCTCTATAAGATTATTATAGGTGAAGCTTTTTAGTATCGAGTAATTATCTTCATCATAATATATCAAAGTGTTTTCACTAGCGTTATGTTCTCCACACATTATCCATAAATGCTCCTGATCAAATGCTACACCCGTGGGATTAGCTAATGGCGAGCCTATGCTATGTGAGAAGCTCAGTGAATGATTACTTATCAATTCAGTTGGTTCTTCAGTTTTCTCCACTTCCTTCTTACATGAAGTAAAGCCTATCAATAAAGTTAAAATACAGCTTAAAAGTATTCGTTTTTTAATATTCGTCTTTAATTGAAACTTAATAGGTACAATTTAATAATATTATTAAACTATTTGAAAGTTAGCTTATAGTTTAACACCTAAACACCCATATTTATTGTTAATACCACTTGCAAAATTTTCTACTCTCCAAGCCAACTAAAATAAGTTCTTAACAAATAATATCCTTCTTCGTTTTCTTCCAGCGGATAGTTCTCTAAATACAATCCTTGCCCTCTTCCATTTTCTACGTCGAACTTGTATTGGTGGACAGGGCAAACTACTTTGTCATCTTCTAACCAGCAACCATTCAGTTTCGCGCCTTGGTGAGGACATTTATTCTTGAAAGCATAAATATCTTCGTTTTCACGGACAAAAATAACCTCACCAAAGAGAAGTTTTTCTACAATCTGATGCTCCTCACCAAACTGATCAAGAAATTCTTGTTTTGAATCCGCAATACGATATTTTCTGGTTTTGTCTGAGAACATGATATAAATGTAGAGATTAGAAATTACACTATCAATATAAAAATCCAAACAACCATAGCGGAATCTTGTTATCCATACCGTATTCAATATTGTCAGCAGCTACAAAACTCTCCTTTGTGTTCTTGATTTGTTTTCTATTTTTGTTTCTTCCTCCCACCTCGAAAGTGTATTTAGAATCCACATAAAAATCGCTAACTGGACTACTCATTACTGGATAAACATTATTTACCTGGTTATAAAAAAAACTTTCTCGAATTGTACCCTGTTCACAGTTATCTCTTGTAATTGCTCGAATAATATTTGGATGATGGAGAAAAACTTTTTCTGGTTTTGCCATATGAGAGTCTGAAGAAGATTTGCTGTGCAGTAAGTTAATAATTTTCGACTCTTCGAGATAATTGAGATATAACATTATAGTATTTCTGGAAACTTCAATATCGCCAGCAAGCTTAGAGACATTAGGCTGAAAAGGCACTGCATGCGCAATAACATGCAACAATTTTTTAAGTTTATGAATGTATTTTATTTCAACGTGTCTCAAATAAGGCAAATCAACTTCTAACATTAATGTAATTGTATTCATCAATTTTCGGTGATACGAATTTTTGCTTTCCAGATAAAACGGATAATATCCATACATTAGATAGTCGTCAAAAAATGCTAATGGTTTAACCTCTTTTACAATTTTTTTCGCAATTGAAGTATGATTTTTGATGATCTCTGGTAATGTATAACTTTCGAATTCTTTGCCTGTTTCAATCTGCAAAAATTCACGAAAAGACAATCCATTCATTGTGTAGACGACTGCTCTTCTACTTAAATCTGCTTTTCCTGAAAAAATATGAAGCAAAGATGATCCTGTAAATACTACTTTTAATTTTTTGTATCGATCGTAGATATTTTTAAGTTCCTGCGACCAATTGGGATATTTGTGAATTTCATCCAAAAACAAATGCGTCCCTCCTCGTTTGGTCCAATCACCGGCGAATTCAACTAGCGAATGGTTCGAGAAATATATATCGTCTAAGCTGACATAAATTGCTTTGTCTGACTCGTGGAGTTTATGCTTGATGTGATTTAATAAATAAGTAGTTTTTCCAACACCACGCGCCCCTGTCAAACCAATTAACCGATCATTCCAATCAACCGAAATATTTCGATCAAAACGACATTCTAATTCTTCTATAATCCGATGGTGATTATCTAATAAATCATTCATTTCCGTTCATTTAGAAACAAATATATGAATTATTGTAATATACAAAAAACATTTACTAGAATTTTTGTAATCTATACATTGCAATAGCGTGTATTTTTTGATAAGTACAGATATCAATACCCTAAATTAGACCCCAACCATTTCTCCATCTCCTCAAAGGAGAACCCTTTACGCTCTGCCAAACTCTCCACCTGATCTTTAGCAATTTTACCCACTCCAAAATATTTAGATTCGGGATGTGCAAAATACCAGCCACTAACACTCGCTGTAGGAGTCATCGCCATACTTTCGGTTAAACTCACTCCAGTTGTTTCTGAGGCATTTAGAATTCTAAACAAATCGGGTTTTTCTGTGTGATCCGGACAAGCAGGATAACCTGGCGCAGGACGAATTCCTTGATATTTTTCTTTGATTAAAGCATCATTGTCGAATTTCTCATCAGCATCATAACCCCAGAATTCTTTTCGGACGCGCTCATGCATGCGTTCTGCAAAAGCCTCCGCCAAACGATCAGCAAGAGCTTTGAGCATAATAGAATTATAATCATCATGGTCTGCTTCAAAACGAGCGATGTGTTCTTCGATTCCTAGTCCTGTCGTAACAACAAATCCTCCAATATAATCTTTGAGTCCCGTTTCTTTTGGCGCAACAAAATCTGAAAGCGCAATGTTATCCGCTTTTGAAGATTTCTTTAATTGTTGTCGCATTGCGTGTTGCACAGAAAGTACTTCAGTTCTAGATTCATCAGTATAGATTTCTATGTCATCGTCGTTTACCGAGTTTGCAGGAAATAGACCTATCACAGCTCGAGCTTCCAACCATTTCTCATCGATGATTTTTTGCAGCATCTTTTTTGCATCTTCGAAAAGCTTTGTAGCTGCTTCACCAACAACCTCATCCTTTAAGATATTGGGATAACGTCCAGCCAACTCCCATGTTTGGAAGAAAGGTGTCCAGTCGATGTATTCTACCAACTCTGCTAAATTGTAATCAACAAATTCTCGCAGACCCAGTTGATTCGGCGTATAAACATCCTCCGCTTTCCAATCAATTTGAATCTTATTTTTTCGTGCTTCTGCCAAAGGCAAGTAAGATTTACTCGCACGACTTTTTGCATGATGTTCGCGCAATTTATTGTAATCCGCTTTGATATTCTTGACAAACTCGTCTCTTTTTTGTCCAAGCAAACTTTCCACCACGGTTACTGATCGCGAAGCATCTAAAACGTGAACCGTCTGATTGTTTTGATAATGTTCTTCGATTTTCACAGCGGTGTGCACACGAGAAGTAGTTGCTCCACCAATCAATAATGGAATCTTTAAATTAGCTCGCTGCATTTCTTTCGCCATATTGACCATTTCATCCAGCGAAGGTGTAATCAATCCACTCAAACCAATTACATCAACATTTTCTTCAATCGCTTTGGCAATGATTTTTTCTGCGGGAACCATAACTCCCATGTCTATCACATCGTAATTATTGCAGCCTAAAACAACACCGACTATATTTTTTCCAATATCATGTACATCACCTTTTACGGTAGCCATTAATACTCTACCGTTTGGTTTGTCTCCTTCTCGTTTGTCTGCTTCAATATATGGAAGAAGATACGCAACGGCTTTTTTCATAACCCTTGCAGACTTTACTACCTGAGGCAAAAACATTTTTCCGCTTCCAAATAAGTCTCCAACGATGTTCATTCCATCCATCAAAGGACCTTCAATCACTTCGATCGGTCTCTCGAATTGATGACGGCATTCTTCCGTATCCTCTTCAATAAACTCGACAATTCCTTTGACAAGTGCGTGTGCTAATCGATCGTTAACAGGTTGTTCTCTCCAAGATAAATCAACCTCTCGTTTTTTTCCTTCGCCCTTGAAGTTTTCTGCATATTCAAGCAAGCGCTCTGTGGCATCTTCTCTTCTATTTAGGAGAACATCTTCTACATATTCTAAAAGTTCTTTGTCGATATCGTCATAAACCTCCAACATGGAAGGATTGACAATTCCCATGTCCATCCCTTCTTTGATCGCGTGATACAAAAAAGCAGAATGCATCGCTTCACGAACGGCATTATTTCCTCTAAATGAAAACGAAACATTAGAAACTCCGCCCGAAACATGTGCTCCAGGTAAGTTTTGACGAATCCATCTCGTTGCCAAGAAAAAGTCGACAGCATTATTTCTGTGCTCCTCCATCCCCGTTCCAACTGGAAAAATATTTGGATCAAAAATGATGTCCTGAGGAGGAAACTTGACTTTATCAACCAAAATATCATACGAACGTTTACATATTTCAACTCGACGCTCGAAACTATCCGCTTGACCATCCTCATCGAAAGCCATTACAATTACGGCCGCACCATAGCGTTTTACTTTCTTTGCATGCGCAATAAACTGTTCTTCGCCTTCTTTTAAAGAAATAGAGTTTATCACTCCTTTTCCTTGAATACACTTCAATCCAGCCTCAATGATTTCCCATTTGGAAGAATCTACCATCACAGGAACCCGAGCAATGTCAGGCTCCGAAGCAATCAAGTTTAGGAATTTCACCATCGCCTCTTTTCCATCAATCATTCCTTCGTCCATGTTGACGTCGATGATTTGAGCACCACCTTGTACTTGGTCGAGCGCAACTTCTAAAGCTTCTTCGTAATTATCTTCTTTTATAAGGCGTAAGAACTTTGCAGAACCTGTTACATTCGTTCGTTCACCAACATTGATAAAGTTGGATTCTGGAGTGACTATTAAAGGTTCTAGGCCTGATAGTTTTAATGGGGGGTATGTTTTATTTTGGGTCATTTTATTAATATTATTCGTTCAAAAATCCTCCCCCTTGGTCCCCCTCCAAAGGGGGAAACGCGAAAAACTTGCTCTCTAAGAAAAAGATTACATCCGCGAACAAACAGTAAAGTAAAAATATATTTTTCAACCTTGGTCGGAATCCATCTCCCCCTTTGGAGGGGGAGAGGAAGCACTGCTTCCGAAGACCAAGCGTTAACGCAGGGAAAGGGGGAGGACACGCTATGTATTCTAATCTTCTTCAAAAATTTCATTTCAATTCAACTTCTCTGACTTCATACTTCTTCGCCAAATCAGCAATCACCTTAATGTGCTCAGGCGTCGTTCCGCAGCAACCACCGATGATATTCACCAATCCTTCCTGCAAGAACTCTTCTATTTGTTCACCCATTATTTCAGGAGTTTCATCGTATTCTCCAAATTCATTGGGCAAACCTGCATTTGGGTGTGCAGAAACAAAAAACGGTGCTTTTTCAGCTAAAATTTTAAGGTATTGTCGTAATTCTTTAGCTCCTAAGGCACAATTTAATCCTACGCTGAACAAAGGCATGTGAGAAATCGATATTAAAAAGGACTCTGTTGTTTGTCCAGTTAATGTTCTCCCTGAAGCATCTGTGATTGTACCCGAAACCATGATTGGCAAGTCGGTTCCAAGTTCCTCCTGCACAACATCAATCGCATAAAGTGCAGCTTTCGCATTCAACGTATCAAAAACAGTTTCTACCAACAACAAATCCACGCCACCTTCAATTAGAGCTTTCACTTGTTGCGAATAAGCTTCCACCAATTCATCAAAAGTAATGGCGCGATAACCGGGATCGTTTACGTCAGGCGATATAGAAGCCGTTCGATTTGTTGGTCCAATAGAACCAGCAACATACCTTGGTTTATTTGGTTCTTTTGCTGTAAACTCATCTGCTACTTCTTTTGCAATCTTGGCAGAATGATAGTTTATATCATAAACAGCATCTTCCAAACCGTAATCAGCTTGTGCGATTGTTGTGCCTGAGAATGTATTCGTTTCTGCGATGTCGGCTCCTGCTTCAAAATATTTTCGGTGAATATCTTTTATAATATCTGGACGTGTCAAAGAAAGTAAATCATTATTCCCTTTAAGCGATTGGTCGTGATCTTCAAACCAGCCTTTACGGAAATCATCTTCGGCTAAATCATGCCGCTGGATCATTGTTCCCATTGCGCCGTCAAGGACGAGTATTCTTTCTTTGATGAGTTGTCTTATGTCTTTTTTCATTTTTGTTTCATTACCCGGGCTTCGACTCCGCTCAGCCCTCGATCCATGCATAAACGTATTTATGCGCTCCGTTCGTCAGAACGAAGATTCGAGGGCTGAGCGGAGTCGAAGCCCGCTATTTATAAAGAAGTTAATGAAGAAACAAACTTTTAGAATCAAAGTTTTAGTCACTACTTATCTTTTTCCAACATATTTGAAAAAGGAATTGGCACCGAAATCAATTTTGAGATTGAAAGGTTGCCAAGGTTTCGTAGGGCCAGTCCCTCCACCTTTCTTTATAAGTATTTAATTACGTTAAGAACTTAAGGGCAAATGTAGGAGAAAATTTCTTATTTTTCACTCAAATTCGGAAAACTCCATGACTTATTTCATCGATCGCATTGCACAGTTTATTCACGAAGAAGATCTCTCTCTGGAGCACTTGACTATTGTACTACCTTCACAAAGAGCGAAAAAATATCTTCAGCGCGCATTATTTCAAACGTATGAAAAGCCGATTTTTTCTCCGAAGATTATCACAATGAATCGGTGGATAAAGGAATTATCACCTTTACCAATTATCGAACCAACGAGAGCACTTTTTAAGCTTTACGATGTTCATTTAGCCGTGGATAAAGAAGAACCTCAAACGTTGGATGAATTTTTAAAATGGGGAAAAACATTGCTCAGTGATTTTGATGAAATGGATCGTTACCTCATCAATAGTAAGGACCTGTTTAAGAATCTTGCCGATATAAAAGAAATCGAAAACTGGAGCTTTAATTCTGAAGAACTCACCGAGGGACAAAAAAAATTCATGCGTTTCTGGGATTTATTGTCGGAATACTATGAAAAACTCAACGAGCAACTTCAAAAAGATGGAGAATGCTATATGGGAAATGCCTATCGGAAAGTCGCTCAGGAAATTGATCTTGTTTTTAAGGAAGACAAAGAAACAAAATTCATTTTCGCTGGGTTTAACGCACTTTCTCCTGCTGAAAAATCGATCATGAAGCAATTGGAGAAAATGGGTCGGGCTAATATTTTTATTGATGCTGATTGTTTTTATCTAGATGACAAAAATCACGAAGCGGGAAGTTTTATCCGGGATTTAATGCATACGCTTCAAGTTTCAAAGCTTCCTTACATTCAGGATACGTTGAGTCATGATAGCAAAAACATACAAGTTGTAAATTGCGCTCAACCTACGGGACAAGCAAAAGTTACGGCCACTTTGCTCAAGGATAAAATTCCACCGACCGAACTTTCATCTACATTATTGCTTTTGGGCGACGAGAAAATGATTGTTCCAGTGATTAAAAATATTCCGCAATCGGTGGGTGAAACGAATATTACACTTGGTCTGCCTCTGAAACACACAGCGATTCGTTCTTGGGTAGATCTTTTGTTTACAGTTCAGGAACATTTTGCACAATTCAAGACTAAAACCATTTATCATAAAGACTTTATAAAATTCATAAAGCATCCATTTATCATTGGTATTTGTTCCAACGAAGACTTAAAAGCATTAGCCAAAATTGAACAAACCATACTAGAGAAAAACTGGTTATTTATCTATCCAAAAGAATTAAAAATAAGTGAGACACTTCTTCACATTGTCAACGAATTCTTTTCGGCGTGGCACCAATCTCCATTGGTTGCGACGGAGAAAATTCGCTCGATGAATACTTTTCTTTACAAGCACATTAATGCGAATGAGAAAGCAATTGAAAGTGCCATTTTATACCATTTTGATCAATCGTTAATCAAGTTAGAAAATATTCTCGAAGAGTTCAAACCAGATCTAAAACTCAATACGTTTAAATCGTTATTCAATCAACACTGGATTAACGAAACGATTGCTTATTACGGAAATCCTTTGGACGGTCTGCAAGTAATGGGATTATTAGAAACACGATTGATTGACTTTGAAAATGTCATAGTCGTAGGATTAAACGATGGAAGTATGCCGCCAACAAATCCGATTCAGACGATGATTCCGATGGATTTAAGGAAGTATCATAAGCTCCCAACTCCTCGAGAAAAACAAGGTCTGTTTGCACATCACTTCTACCGCTTGTTGCATCACGCTAAAAATGTTTGGATTACATATTCTTCAGCAGATAGCAGTATGGGAGTGGATGAGCCTTCGCGCTATATTCAACAACTCAAATTGGAGCTTTCGCGTGTTAATAAGAATATAAACTTTGAAGAAGTCGACTACACAATTTCAAACGAAGAAGAGAAAAGTCAGCCGTTGGTGGTTCCGAAATCTGACGCTGTTATTAATCGACTCGACGAGTATTTCCAAAAAGGAACTTCAGCTTCAGCGATTCGAACTTATTTAAGTTGTTCGTTGGATTTTTACTACAAATACCTGCTCGGATTTGGCGAAGAAGACGAAGTTGAAGAGGAAATTGAAGCAAGTAGTTTTGGTAGTTTTATTCACGATACGTTGGAAACACTGTATCAACCTTATGCTAAATACAATGACAAAGGAGAAATTCAAAATGATCCTCCAAGAGCGCTATCAGTTGCCGGAGTAGAACAAATGCTTGAACAACAAAAGTCACTTTTAAAACAAGGATTTGAAAAGCATTTCGAAAAGGACAAAAATGCAATTCTCGAAGGAAAAAATTATTTGAGTTTTGAAGTTGCAAGTCATCTTACCGAACGCTTTTTAAAAGCGGAGCGCAAATTACTCAAATCTCAAAAAGGACATCTTTTTATTGAATCTCTCGAGGAAAACATCACTAAAACAATCAAATTAGATATTGATGGATCTAAAAAAGAGATTTGCCTAAAAGGAATCATCGACCGTGTGGACCGATTTAACGACGGTGTTCGAATCATTGATTATAAATCTGGAAAATGTACTACTGACGATGTTAAAATCACGGCTAATCGGAAAAACAGTTCAAAAACAGATTTAGAACATCTGATTTACAATATTAAATCAAGAAAATACGTGCTTCAATTATTGGTTTACAATTATTTGTATCAAGAGAAATATGGCGTTTACCCTGAAAAATCAGGTATTGTTTCTTTGATTAATATTGAAGACAGTCCTTTTTATTTGGAGAATAAACTCACTGGTGATATCCCTTCGTTAATGGAGCTTTTTGAAGAGGCACTATTCGAAATCGTTCGTTCAGCTTACAATAAAGATGAGCTTTTTGAGCATGATATTTCTAGTAAATTTTGTAGTTATTGTGAAGGGTAGTATTTCTACTCCTTAATCACAGACAAAACGGGTAATTCTGAATTATCAAATACAACAGAATACACTCCTTTAGATAATTTAGAGATATCAATGGTTTGTTCTTTTCCATTCATGTTTCCTGATAGCTGTTCTCTGCCTTGAGCATCAATTATTTTGAATGCTGAGTTGATTACAATATCTGAAGCTATCATGAATGTTTTTGTAGTTGGGTTGGGGTAGATATTCAAAGTTAGTTTTGTGATATCTTGTAGTCCTGCATCATCAACTATTACTAATCCAAAATCAGGTCCTGAGGTATATACCTGAGGATCAGAAACTGTAAAAGATTGTGATACAGAACAGGTGGATGTCCAATTTAAGTTTGTGGTATCAATTGTTGCAGTATATGTTCCAATTGGCAGTGAATCGAGATACCACACACCAGTGTTATTTACTTCTGCAACATAACCACCTGGATTAATATTAATTGTTGTAACTTCTAAACCAATTTCAGAAGTTTCAAGAATACAATTTTCATTTAGATCATTATAAACTTTTCCAGATATATTTGGGGTGAATAGTTTTACAACCCAAAAATCCCTATCCCCATGGTTACCTGTTACATCTCCAATCCCATCAGTTGAATAAGAGGATCCAGCAACAATATATCCTCCATCTGTGGTTTGTTGAATTGAATTTGCATCATCATATTCAGAACCACCAAGTGATTTTTGCCAAGTGATATTTCCAGATGAATCAAGTTTAATAGTCCAACAGTCAGAGCCTCCATAATTCCCTGTAACATCCCCATCAATTGAAGAGTCAGATATTCCGGCAATAATATACCCTCCATCTGTTGTTTGCCGAATTGACTTTGCTTCATCATCTCCAGAACTACCAAGTGATTTTTGCCAAATGATGTTACCAGCAGTATCCAGCTTTACAACCCAACAATCAACTCCTCCATTATTATCGGTCACATTTCCATTATTGGAACTAGATTGCCCCGCGATAATATACCCCTCATCTGTGGTTTGTTGAACTGACTCTGACCAATCACCACCAGAACCACCAAGTGATTTTTGCCAAGTGATATTTCCAGATGAATCAAGTTTTACAATCCAACTGTCATAGCCTCCGTTGTTCCCTGTTACATGTCCATTATTCGAATCAGATATTCCAGCAAGGATATATCCTTCATCTGTCGTTTGTTGAACTGAGTAGGCTCCATCAACCCCAGAACCACCAAGTGATTTTTGCCAAATGATGTTACCATATGAATCAAGTTTTATAATCCAAGAATCACCCATTCCATAATTTTCTGTTGCATCTCCATTATTAGATGCAGAACCGCCAGCAACAATATACCCCGCATCTGTGGTTTGTTGAACTGAGAATGCCATATCGCCTGAAGAACCACCAAATGATTTTTGCCAAGTAATGTTACCTGATAAATCAAGTTTTACAACCCAGTAGTCTCTATACCCATTAAGTACTGTAACATCTCCATCATTCGATTCGGTACTTCCAGCAACAATATAACCGCCGTCTGTAGTTTGTTGAATTGAGAATGCCCAATCACTTTCAGTACCACCCAATGATTTTTGCCAAGTGATGTTTCCGGCCGAATCTATTTTTACAACCCAAAAATCATGAGATCCATTACTCCCGGTTACATCTCCATCACTGGAATCAGACTCTCCAGCTAAAATATACCCTCCATCAGTTGTTTGTTGGATCGACCATGCTATATCAGTTAAAGACCCACCTAGTGATTTCTGCCATTCAATAACTGGTTCCTGGCCAAAACCAAAACTTGAAACTAATAAAAGTGTTAGAAGTAATATTCTTTTCATAGGTTGTTTATTGAGATTATAAATAAAGTTGAAAGTTTACTCCTTAATCACAGACAAAACAGGTAATTCCGAGTTATCAAAAACAACAGAATAAACTCCATTAGATAATTTAGAGATATCTATAATTTGTACTTTTCCATCCATTTTACCTGTCAGCATTTCTTTACCCTGAGCATTAACCACCTTAAATCCTGAGTTGATCAACACGTCTGATGATATGGTGAATGAATTACTTGTTGGATTCGGATAAACTTTTAAAGTTTCTTTTGTGTTCTCTTTTAATCCTACCTTATCGATAGTGATACAATCTGTTGTATCAGTACAACCATTTTGGGTAACAATAACTGCATATTCTCCATTATTCGTTGCCTGAAAAAATTGATTGGTTTCTCCAGGAATCACTTGGTGGTTTTGATCACAATCTACCCATTGGTATTGTGCGTTGTTTGCATCAGCTTCCAATGTGATGTCATCTAATTGGGTAATTAAATTATTGACTGTATCTATAGTTAGGTCTAATGTAACTGTTGAATCACATCCAGAAGAATTGGTCAAAACAGTTGTGTATTGACCAGTTTGACTATAAGTTTGACCATTCGAATTCCAGGTATAACTATTACATGAAGTGATTGTTTCTGAGCCTGAAGTAGGTTGATTAATGGTAAGATCTAAAGTCGCCGTGCTGTCACAGCCATATTGATTAGTTAGAATTTCTGTATACTGTCCACTTTGTGTATATGATTGACCGTTTGTACTCCAAGTATAGCTATCGCATGAAGAGATCGTTTCAGATCCAGTAGTGGGTTGATTAATCGTAAGGTTTAATGTAACTGTACTATCCAATCCTACCTGATTAGTTAATACTTCCGTATATATACCCGATTGATTATACGTTTGTCCATTAGTGCTCCAAATATAACTTGAACATTCCGATACTGTTTGCACGACGAAATCTCCGATAGGATCGCTCTCAATCATGTCATTTATTAAATGATCTGTTTCATTCGTTATGATGGGAGCATTAAAATCGAAGTAAATATCGGCTTGATTATTAATCAACGTTCCGTTTGGAAGATCGGGAACCTGATCAACAGTAAATGTCACAAATCCATTACTCCCTGGTTCATCTGTTGTACTATCTGGTAGCATAATATTATCAAATGTCCATTCCAATACTCTTGGACCGTATTTTCTAAATGTATAATTATGACTCGATACCCCAGGTGCTACAGTAAAGATGTTAAGGTCTGTATCTAACGTATCTCGAATCACAACAGTAAAAGCAGTATCCGTCCCCGTATTTTGGAATCTTACCACGTATTGCAATTGTTGATTTGGTTGTATGTGATTTTGATTGGTTATACCTAGTGGGAATCCTCTTTTATCATTTGGATCATAACTTCCTGTTACGATTCCACAATAGATATCAACAACTGGATCTGCATCATCTAATGGTTGGTTGTTAACCATGTCTGGAATCCATTGTGTGGAATCAGATCCACACAACTCAACGTGTGCATTTGGATGAGAATTACCCGGATGTAGAGGATGTTGTTCTGCTGCTAAGATCCATGTCTCTCCGTTTGCGGGGTATGAGAAGTAAATAGTCTCCTGACCTTGTAGTTGAACCGAGTCTATATCCACTAAAGTATCATTCACATAGAGAGGCACTGGCGAATAACAATCCATATCGCCATTTACTAGATCACCTGTATTTGTAATCGAGAAATAAACGGAGTCTCCCTGACACCATCCATCGACTTGCAGGCTTGAATTATCCCAAGGTAGTGTACACGGTTGCGGCATGACAAGGTTCGGGTCATTTCCATAGTTTGGCGGTAGAGGGTTTGTTGGTATTGAATCTAAAGCACAACTGTCTACTGGATACAAAGTTGCATCCATACAAAGTGTTTCACCTAATAATGCATCACAACTAACTGTGGTGTTTATTGTAAAATCAACACATTGTCCTGGATTAAGGTCTCCTAGATCAAATCTATAAAGATCGTTTCCAAGACTAGTGTATGGTAGCGATGATGAAGTTGGCGTAAAAAGTGAATCTAATTCAACCTCTACGTAAGATAAATTTAGTGCGCCTGTTGCTGTTATTTCATTACACGCCTCAACATAAATAACTTGATCACTAAAACATCTTCTGAGGAAAGGTGCATGTATACTAATATCTGGACTGCTACAAGGATTATTATTTACCATTCCAAAATTAGGTCCGGGCGTATAACCTTGAGGGTCAGTAACTGTAAAAGACTGTGATACTTGACAGGTTGGTGTCCAATTTAAATTTGTGGTGTCAATTGTCGCGGTATAAGTTCCAATAGGTAAAGAGTCCATATACCACGTTTCGTTACTACTTATCTGTGTAATAAAGCCGCCAGGACTAATGGTCACAGGTATACCGGTTAAACCAGATTCAGAGTTTTCCTGAATGCAATTTTCATTTATATCTTTAAAAACGCTTCCGTAAATACCTGATATATCTAATTTTACAACCCAATAATCCCAACCACCTTGGTTTCCAGTTATATTTCCTGTATTAGAAATAGCATAACCAGTGACAATATATCCTCCACCTGAGGTTTGTTGAATAGAAAATGCCCGATCATCTCCTGAGCCGCCAAGTGATTTCTGGGATGTTATGTTTCCAAAATTATCTAGTTTTACAATCCAATAGTCTTGCAGTCCATTATTGAACGTTAAATCTCCATTATCTGAACTAGATCTTCCAGCAGCAATATAACCTCCGTCTGTTGTCTGCTGAATTGAACTAAAGCCTTCATTTCCCGAACCGCCTAATGATTTTTCCCAAATAATGTTTCCGACTGTATCTAGTTTAACAATCCAACAGTCATTTGCTCCAAGATTTTCTGTCACATCTCCATCATTTGATTGAGAGGCGCCAGAAAAAATGTATCCTCCATCAGTCGTTTGATGAATTGAAAATGCAATATCTAAATCAGCCCCACCAAATGATTTTTGCCAGTTGATAACTCCAGATGAATCTAGTTTAACAATCCAGCAATCAGAAAATCCACCATTATTAAAGGTTAAATCTCCATCTGTTGAACTAGACTGTCCAGCGACAATATATCCTCCATCTATTGTTTGTTGAACTGACCATGCCTTTTCATTATTAGAGCCTCCTAGTGATCTTTGCCAAGTAATGTTTCCAGATGTATCTAATTTTACAACCCAATAGTCTAGACCACCATTATTTCCAATGACATCTCCGTCAATAGAATTAGATTCTCCGGCAACGATGTACCCTCCATCTGTTGTTTGTTGAATTGACCATGCCTTTTCACTATCAGAGCCACCTAGTGAATTTTCCCAAGTAATGTTTCCAGATGTATCTAATTTTACAACCCAATAGTCTAAACCACCATTATTTCCTGATACATCTCCATCATTTGACTGAGAGTATCCAGCAACGATATACCCTCCATCTGTTGTTTGTTGAATAGATTGTGCCCTATCAGATAAAGAACCTCCCATTGAATTTTCCCATGTTATATTTAACACTGCGTCTAGTTTGACAACCCAATAATCATAATCTCCATTATTTCCTGTTACATCTCCATCATTAGAATTAGACCATCCAGCAACGATATAACCTCCATCTGTTGTTTGTTGAATCGAATTTGCATAATCGTTACCAGTACCACCAAGTGATTTCTGCCATTCAATAACTGGCTCCTGTCCAAATATAAAACTTGAAATTAATAAAAGTAATAGAAATAATATTCTTTCCATAGGTTGTTTATTTATAAGAATTGTAAAGATAGTTGTATTTGGGTTGTTGACCAAATTTGAGTTTTATTGGGCTTTTTTATTTTCATTCTATAGAAGTAAGATCAAAATTATTTTTTTGGTCTGATTAAATTAATTCGCAAACTATCCGTGTTGCAACTGTGTTATTTGGTGCATCTAACTTTCTGTATTCGTCACTAAGAATGGCTCACCATTCGCTGTCACTATGTCACTCGTCACTATATTTTTCCCTATCTTTGTTCTATATGTCTGAAAGGCTCGATAAATTAAAAGCTAAAATCAAAACACTCCCCGAAAAACCAGGGATTTATCAGTATTTTGATGAGTTTGGGAAGATTATTTATGTTGGAAAGGCGAAAAGTCTTAAGAAAAGAGTCAATTCTTATTTTACGAAAAATCACGATACAGCAAAGACGCGGATTTTAGTTCGTCGGATTCATGATATTCACTACATTATTGTGGATTCTGAGACGGATGCGCTTTTGCTGGAAAATAACCTCATCAAAAAGTATCGTCCGCGTTATAATATTCAGCTCAAAGACGACAAAACGTATCCTTGGATTTGTATCAAAAATGAGCGCTTTCCTAGAATTTTTAGTACGCGAAGAGTGATTAAAGATGGATCAAAATATTTCGGTCCTTATCCATCTGTGAAAATTGTAAATACTTTGCTAGAGTTGATGCGTGAGCTTTATCCATTGCGCACTTGTCACTATGATTTAAATGAAGAAAGTATCGAAAAAGGTAAATTCAAGGTTTGTCTGGAATATCACATTGGAAACTGCAAAGCACCTTGTGTTGGTAAGGAAAAGGAAGAGGATTATCAAGAATACATCAATCAAATTGAGCATATTGTAAAAGGGAATATCGCTTCTGTGATTAAAATGCTCAAAGAAAAAATGCACGTCGCTGCGGAAAAATTTGAATTTGAAGAAGCAGAAAATCTAAAACAAAAAATCAATTCACTAGAAAAATATAGAGCTAAATCAACTGTGGTTTCTCCTACTATTCATCAAGTTGATGTACTAACTTTAGACAAAGGAGAAAACAATGCATTCGTAAATTACTTGGTCATTAATAACGGAGCGATTATTCACGGTCACACAGTTGAAGTAAAGAAAAAACTTGATGAATCCGATGAGGAGATTTTGACTTTTGCACTTCTCAATATGCGGGAAAAATTCAATAGTCAGTCGACGGAAATATTAGTTGAAAACACCAAAGGATTAAAAATTGAAGGACTAAAATTTTTCAAACCTCAGCGTGGAGATAAGAAACATTTACTCGATTTATCAAAACGAAATGCGAAATTCTACCGCCTGGAACGCCAAAAACAGGAGCGATTAAAAAATCCTGAGGTAAAATCTGAACGTATACTCAAAAGCATTCAGAAGGATTTTCGTCTGCAAGAACTTCCTGTGCACATGGAGTGTTTTGACAACTCCAATATTCAAGGTACAAATCCTGTTTCTGCCTGTGTAGTTTTTAAAAACGGTCGACCAAGCAAAAAAGATTATCGCCATTTTAATATAAAAACCGTCGAGGGACCAGATGATTTTGAATCCATGCGTGAAGCCATATATCGTCGCTACAAAAGAATGACGGAAGAAGGGCAATCGCTTCCGCAGTTATTAATTGTTGATGGAGGGAAAGGACAACTTAGCGCAGGAGTTGACGCACTTGAAAAACTTGGTTTGAGAGGCAAAATTCCAATTGTTGGAATTGCAAAACGATTAGAAGAAATCTTCTTTCCCGGAGATAGTATTCCGTTGTATTTAGATAAGAAAAGTGAAAGCTTGAAAGTGATTCAATACATGCGAAATGAAGCGCACCGTTTTGGAATTGAACATCATAGAAATCGACGAAGTAAATCATCTCTTGTTTCCGAACTTATTCAAATCAATGGAATTGGTGATAAAACGCAAGAGCAATTAATGCGCCATTTCAAAACTGTTTCAAAGATTAAAAGCAGCACCCTAAAAGAACTTGCTGAAGTTGTTGGTTTGGCTAAAGCACAAATTATAAAGAAATATTTTCAAGTAAAGGACGATTCTAAGGATTAAAACCATAGAGCCTATTTAGATTTTAAGTCTCATTACTACAAAATTCAAAAAACTGGTATGACCATTGCTGTTTTATTGCCAAATTAAGCTATATTTGGTAACAATGGATGTAATGAAGTCAAAGCTATTAGATTCTATTCTCAAGAAAATTTCTTTTTTGGGTATTCTTCTTCTTTCAATATCTTGTTTCGGGCAGAAAGATGATACATCCAGCACATTGCAACTTAAGTTTATTTGTGATCACTCACAAACCACAATTATTGCCGATCAAAGCATAATAATTTATATTATGTCCTTAGATCACAAGTTGTTAGTAAAAGAAATTTCTTATTGTTCAAGAAAAGAATTAAAACTCCCCAAAGGAACCTATTCGGTGATTATAGAAAGCTCGAAATATTGCACACATATCATCGATAACTATGTAGTTGCTGAAAAAGAACAAAAAATTGAGCTTAATTTACTCAAGGAGTCAGATCCAGAGTGCAAAAACGAACAAAATTTTGAACCTCATCCAACTCGATTTAATTAAAGTTTGTCATGAAAATTCTATTTATTGACACCGTTCACGAAATTCTTGAAGAGCGTTTAACCCAAAATGGACTCAATTGTATTGATGCAACAAAATGGTCACGTGATGAATGTATAAAAGCACTCCATGATGTCGAAGGAATTGTTGTGCGATCTCGTTTTCCAATGGATGAAAGTTTTTTAAAACATGCTCCAGAATTAAAATTTATAGCCCGAAGTGGCGCTGGAATGGAAAACGTCGATTTGGATTATACTTTTGAAAAGAAGATTGTATGTTTTAACGCACCTGAAGGCAATAGAAATGCAGTGGGTGAACATGCCCTTGGAATGTTGTTGTCACTATTTAACAACTTGTGTCGAGGCAATTCAGAAGTTCGAAATGGAATATGGAAACGTGAAGAAAATCGCGGTGTTGAACTGGATGGAAAAACTGTAGGTATAATTGGTTATGGAAATAATGGGAGCGCTTTTGCAAAAAAATTAAGTGGATTTGATGTAGATGTAATTGCTTACGACAAATACAAAATAAACTTTTCTGATCAATATGCTCGCGAAGTAATGATGGATGAAATCTTTGAAAAGTCTGATATTATTTCTTTTCACATTCCGCAGAACGAAGAGACTATTTTTATGGCTGATAAAACGTTTTTTAAACGTTTTGAAAAAGCTATTTATGTTATCAATTTGGCGCGAGGAAAAATCATCCGTACCTCTGCCCTGCTGGAAGGTTTAAAAAATAAAACGATTCTCGGAGCATGTTTAGACGTCCTCGAATTTGAAAAGGCTTCATTTGAGAAAACTTTAGAAGCAAATGAAAATCCAGAATTTAAATCTCTCTTGGAAATGGACAATGTTTTATTTTCACCTCATGTTGGTGGATGGACACATGAAAGCTATTTTAAGCTAAGTGATGTTTTAGCCGATAAGATTTTGGCTGAGTTTGGAAGTTTAGAGTAAAAAAACACTAGTGTCCAGGGTAATATGTAGGGACGCACGGTCGTGCGTCCCTACATATTACCCTGTGAGGTCACAATTCATCTCGGACAATAGTGAATAAAAAATGGACAAATTCAGAATCCAATTCCTGATTTTACCTTTTTTACAAAGATTTCATCACAATCCTAGCTGTCTGTCTGGTTTTCTGTTCCATTAAAATCTCTTTTTCTGCTGTTACTCTATCAATTGTAGCTTGATCATAATGTCTAATAGTAACCAATTCAAGTCCGTTATTGTATTTCACCACATAATCATCACCTAGCAAATCAACCAGTTTATTTAATCTGAGCACATCAATGTCTAGACAAACGGTAAAACTAACCGCAGAATTTTGCATGATATTAATATGACCACCAGAGATAGCTAATTTTGCAAAAATATCACTCAAATTTTCTTCTACGATAAAAGAAAAGTCCTTTGGTGTAATGGAAAGCAATACTTGATTTATCTTAAAAATAAAGGAAGGAATCAAGTGATCATTCTCAGTTGAATTCTGAATAATAGTTCCAGGCGCTTCAGGATCGACAAATGACTTTACAAAAAGTGGAATATTCTTATTCTGTAACGGTTTTATTGTTTTTGGATGAATTACAGACGCCCCAAAATAAGCGAGTTCTATTGCTTCTTTAAATGATATCGTTTCTAATTTAACAGTATTGTCAAACCATTTTGGATCGGCATTTAGCATTCCTGGAACATCTTTCCAAATAGTGACACTTTCAGCATTGGTACAATACGCTAAAATTCCAGCTGTGAAATCAGATCCTTCACGCCCCAAAGTCGTAGTGAAATTTTCATCTGTATGTCCTAGAAAACCTTGAGTGATGATTACATTTTTATCAGCATGACCGGTTACATATTCTTGAACCAGCTCCTCTGTTTTTCCCCAATCAACTTCCGCAGCACGATAGGTGTGGTTTGTTCTAATGAGTAATCGCGCATCAGCCCAAATAACATCATCATTTTTTTCTTTCAAATAAGCTGCAATAATTTTGGTGGAAACCACTTCACCTAAAGAAACGATCTGATCATATTCAAAATCATAATTCTCAGCAATGT
>Ga0114916_1000538_pt1 | contig 25079 bp, 25 predicted proteins | sample MalvirAntarct_66_FD_83501 | JGI IMG/M metagenome (GOLD analysis project Ga0114916, IMG submission 83501) | Marine viral communities from the Global Malaspina Expedition - Malaspina viral metaG Antarct_66 | ecosystem: Environmental > Aquatic > Marine > Oceanic | place: West Anvers Island... | reverse complement strand
TTAAGTTGGCTAATTCCAGTAAAATAGAAGAGGTGCTGCTGAATTTTAATGCGAAATTCGATCATAAAAAAATCACCATTAATACGGATGGCAAGTTGATTTTTTTGGAAGCAGAAGAAATTCTATTTGTGGAGTCTGATGGAAATTATTGCACCATCATTATGGAAAATGCCCAAAAGATTGTCATCACTAAGAAATTGAAAGAAATGAATGCCATTTTGCCAGCAAATCAATTTTTTAGAATTCATAATTCTTATATCATTAATCTAAAGAAGATAAAAGAGTTTATAAAAAGCGAAGGTTACGTCATTATGGAATCAAACCATAGAATTCCGGTAGCCCGCCAACGTAAATCGGACTTTCTAGAGAAGTTGTAATCCAATGAAATTCTTTCCTACACCATATAATTATCCTCTGCAATGGTCTCTCAAAATTTTAATGGGATTGCTAATTTATTGTGCGATGCCTTCAGGACAAGCTCAAAATGAAGCGTCGATTAATTTGGAGCAGACCCTGCAAAATCTTCAAGGAACGTGGCCTAAACAGTATGAGACGATAGATTCTGTATTTCTGAAATTCAAAAATGATAGTGTGGCATTAAAGACATTGATCAAAAAGGCCGAAGCTAAGCATGCCCTAGAAGTTGAAAGTTATGCTTGCAATAAATTAGGCGAGTTGTACCGCAACCTATCTCAGTATGACGCGGCTTTGAAGATGCACGCTAAGGCAGAGAATTTGGCCATTGAAGCCCGTAATGTCCAGTTGGAAGTCATCAGTCTCAACATGATTGGCGTGGTGTACCGTCGGATGGATGTTATCAAACCTGCCTTAGATTATCATAAAAAAGCCTTGGATATTGCCAATTCCATTGCCGATCCTACACCACAATTAAGAGCCAGTATTGCAGTGTCCCAAAACAGTATGGGCAATATTTATCTTACCCTAAAACAGTACGATTTAGCCATTGCGCAATTTGAAAAATCTTTGCTCATTGAGCAGCAATTGGGTAATAAATTAGGTCTGGCCATTAACTATCATAATTTAGGCTATGCCGATGAGGCCAAAGGACTGCTCGACGTTGCCTTGCAAAATTACAAGCGCTCTTTAGAGTACAATGAACAAATTGATTCTGAAGTTGGCCGGGTGATCTGTTTTAACAGTATTGGACAAATTTATATAAAACAGGGTAAATTTACAGAAGCCAAAATTATCATTGAAAAGGCACTGGAAAAAGCGTTGCGTCTTGAGGATCAATTTTATATTTCCTATGCTTATATCAATTTAGGGTGGGCTCAGAATGAATTGAATTTAAATGCGCTAGCCGAAGCCAATCTGCAAAAAGGCTTGGAAATCTCTGAAAAATACGGCTTAAAAACTTCTATCGTTGATGCCCATAAACACCTGTCCAATTTATACGAAAAGCAGAAAGCTTATCAAAAGGCCTTGTTTCATTATAATCAAGCGGTAGAACTAGAAAAGACCATCTACACAGAGCGTAACATGCAATATGTAAGTGATATTATCATTCAATATGAGAATCAAGCAAAAAATGACCAGATACAGCAGTTGGCCAATGAAAATGAGCTGGTCAAATCTCGAATGCAGCGTAGTCAAACTATCTTTTGGTTTGCCATATTAGCACTGGCCATTACAGCTGCGACCATGATCGTGATCAATAGAAATAGGCAGCTGCGTCATGAAAAGCAAATTCTGACTTTAGAACAGGACATGTTGAGGAGTCAGATGAATCCACATTTTATCTTCAATTCCTTAAACTCTATAAAACTTTATATTATCAATAACGAGAAGGAAAATGCTGTTTACTATTTGAATAAATTTTCGAAATTTATCAGGAAAATATTGATTGCCTCGACGGAAAAAGAAATTCCTTTGGAAGATGAATTGGAGACCATGAAATTGTATATGAATATTGAAAACATTCGTTTTTCCAATGAAATCCGGTTTACTGTAGATGTAGCCGAAGGCATCAATACCGCAAATATCAGGGTGCCTTCGCTTATTTTACAACCTTTTCTTGAAAACGCTTTATGGCACGGACTGTCTTCTAAAAAAGAAGATAAACAAATTGAAATGAAAGTATATCAAGAGCGTCAGGACTTTGTGACAATTTCCATAACCGATAATGGGATTGGTAGAAAAGCGTCCGCATTGATTAACCACAATAGAGTGCTGAAAAGAAAATCGGTGGGTTTGGCCATCACGAAAGCGCGTTTGACCAACTTCTCAAAGGGGTTTACAACAGATTATAAAATGGAGATTGTAGATTTGATCGATGAGCAGCAACAACCTGCCGGAACACGTGTTGTGGTAAATATTCCTATACGGGCCAGTAATTTAAAGAGTGCCTAACAAGGCAGCACCGTAATTGTAGAAACCAAATTAACGTTATAGACCGAAGGGTTGCGCTGGCAGTTTTAGTTCCCAATCCTTACCGTATAAAGAGGTTAAATACGCCGCTATAGCTTTGTTATTGTTTTGGGAGGTTTTGTAAGTCAGCGCATCAATCACACAATTTTCACTTAAAAATCCTATCCCATATTCTTTTTTAAACGCTTTAAAATCATCTGGATTGATGGCAACTAATCCGTGAATTATAAAGTTGACTCTGCCCGCGGTAATTTCTCTCTTTAGGTCGTCGGGTGAAAGCTTGCTGATGTCTTTTGTGGTGCCCGATGCCCGTATGAAGTTATTTTTTTCACCTTCAGGTTTTTTCAATAATCTGATGGTTATGACGTTGTTTTTTTGGGTGATTTTAGAAGGATAGGAGGTGAATGCTGTCGCATCTTCGGAATGAAACCTAAACTCATAGTGCCCTTCTTTTGGAAGCTCTACATCAAAAGTGTCTAACGAATTCACCGTATATTGTTGATTGGTTTCAGTAATGTAGAAGATACCATGCACGGTGCTTTGGTTGGTAAAGTTTTCAAAAATTACGGTAGCTGTAATCGGTTCAGCAATTGTGCCGTTAAAAGAAAGTATTGTGAAAACTAGGTTTATAATAAGGAACATGGACGGGTGTATTAATGTCTGTCTAAAATATAAGAATGTTCTGAAAGCAACTAATTTCTACGTAAAATAAAGGCCATCCACTAAAAGATAGCCTTATGAATTTATGAAATATCGTTTAATAGTTATTTGCCAAAGCCCCCAAACATAGAACCATATTCTGAAGTTTGGAGCGAAAAATTAGTTTCGTCTACACCAATACATTCCATAGTCATATTGTTTTTATCTTTCTTTTTGTCCACATAATGCATTTCCATCATCAGCGCGTTTTCGCTATATTTTGCCATCCAAGCGGGATTAAATCCTTTGGGAAGCTTTGTTTTTCCATTGTCCCACATTTTACTGAAACTTACCGGCGCTTCATTGGTGACGTAAAATGTTACTTTAGTGTCCTTATTTTCGCCAATAAACCCATCACAATGGTATCCTAAAATAGTTTTAGAATCGGTTTTGGTAAAACTATAATCTGAATTTTCGGCTTCATCTGCGAAATCGTCCAACTTAATTTTGGAAGACTTCACAATCTTTTTGCCCATCACCTCCATAAACATGCCAGTTATAGCGTTCGCGTTATCCATAATGGTAAACATCTTCATGCCTTCTTGACCTTGGGTCATGGAAGCGATATCAAAACCGAAATAATCTGCATCTTTCTTAAGATAATAGTCGAAAATTATCTCGTCTTTTTTATGGGTCATTTTGAGCTTGTAGATGTAATCAAAATCGTAGGCGTTTCTTAGTTCTTGCGACTCACCTTGAGCGAAAACAATAACTGTAGAGCATAGAAAACTGAGGCTTAAAAAAAACCTAAGAAAAAGTGACTGTTTCATTTATTTTTAAATTTAAAGGGTTAACGTGTTGCTAGCCTTTAATTTACAAATATTAAAACGGCAAAGGTGTAAGATTGTATAGTCAGTGGTAAATATTGTGTGTTTGGTGAGGAAATGGTCTTATTTTCGGTTTTCTGCCACCTTTTCGAGTTCCATATACCAGTCTTCTCCAAATTTTCTGATCAGGGCTTGCTTCACAAATTTATAGACCGGCACTTGAAGTTCTTTGCCCAAGGTGCAAGCGTCGTCGCAAATTTCCCATTTATGATAATTTACGGCAGAAAATTCAGTGTAGTCTTTCACACGAACCGGGTATAAATGACAGGATACAGGTTTTTTCCAATCAATTTCTCCCTGATTGTGCGCTTCTTCTATAGCACAAAGGGCGGTTCCTTTATTGTCAAACATCACATAAGCACAGTCAGCACCATCAATTAATGGTGTTTCAAACTCGCCATCTTCATTTGTAGTAAATGTGCCTTGCGCTTCAACGGCATCAATTCCTGCCTGGCGCATAAACGGTTTTACTTTAGGATAGATGTCTTGTAAAATCTTAGTTTCTGCCAATTCTACGGGTGCACCAGCATCACCATCAATGCAACAAGCGCCTTTGCAGGCAGACAAATTACAGACAAAATCCTTCTCGATGATGTCTTCTGAAACAATGGTTTTTCCTAACTGAAACATAATGTATTGGCTTAAAAATGAGGTGATTTTTGATTAAAAAATGGGTGACAAAAGTAACCAAAATTTAGAGTTATTTAGTATAATAAATCGATATTAAACTTCTACTTTTGCAAAAAATTAAAGCTTAAGCATATGCAACTTGATTTTAAGGAAATTTTTACAGCATTTATGATTCTTTTCGCCGTAATTGATATTATTGGAAATATTCCAATTGTCATTGATTTGCGAAAGAAATTTGGACATATTGAAAGTGGTAAGGCCTCTATTATTGCGGGTATCATTTTGATTATCTTTCTTTTTATAGGTCAGAATATTTTGTCATTAATTGGGATTGATATCAACTCGTTCGCGGTAGCTGGTGCATTTATCCTGTTTTTTATCGCCATAGAAATGACCTTGGGTATTACCCTGTATAAAAATGATGAGAGTAGTAGTATGACAGCAACGGTCTTTCCGCTGGCATTTCCATTAATTGCCGGTCCTGGTAGTTTGACCACATTATTATCTTTACGAGCGGAATATGCCGTAGAAAACATCATTGTTGCGGTTTTAATGAATGTTGTTGTTATCTTTATCGTGTTAAAAACATCATCAAAAATTGAACGATTTCTTGGTCCGAGTGGTATCAATATTATTCGAAAAATCTTTGGAGTTATTTTATTGGCCATTGCTGTAAAATTATTTGCTGCCAATATCAAGACCTTGTTTGAACTTGTATAATACCTAAACTATGAAAATAGCAACCATCATTTTATCTTTAATTGCATTAGTGTTTATTGGTTTTAATGTCACTAAACTCAATTTCAATTCTCTTTTTCAAGGCGACAGCATGGTAGCACTGATTACCATTTTTACTGCGCTTTGTGCGATTGTCCTCTTGCAGATTCTCAGAATTTCAAAACGTATAGAGAAACTTTCTAAACAAAAGGGCAATGCATGATGTATTGATTGTGGGAGCTGGAGCCGCAGGTCTATCGTGTGCCTTAGTTTTAGGCTCCGCTAAACCGAAACCGTTTGCCGCGGATAAACGGATTGGGTTGATTGCACACCAAAGAACTTCTCATTTGCAGAATGCCGTATTTAATAATGTCTTAGGCTTAGAGGCCGGAACATTAGGGGCAGATATTTTGGTTCAAGGTAAGTCGCAATTGGCAGCTTTGTATCCACATGTCAATCAGATAGCGCATGAGAAAGTTAACTCAATTGTGAAATCTTCTGAAGGGTTTAGGGTCAGCACTAACAAAGCGACCTACATTTCTAAGCTTGTGGTTATTGCGGTGGGCTATACCAATTTGATTACCATTGAAGGCTTAGAGCCTTATATTGAAGCCCATCCAAAGGCAGCACCAGCAAAGGAACGTATTTGGTTAAAAAACGAGAATCACTTGGTTGCACCGGGACTTTTTGTGGCGGGCACTTTAGCAGGTTTGAGAAGTCAATACGCTATTGCATGTGGAAGTGGGGCGCAAGTGGCCACGGATATCTTGACGCTATGGAATGATGGGAAAGATACCCATGTTCACGATAAAATATAAGGCGTGTTTTTCTATAGTTTTAGAAGTGGAGCGCTTTTTGTCAGTTACCTCTTAGGCTGTACCAATTTTAAGACTTCCTCAATCATATCATCCGTAGCATTCAATATTTCCTCAGACGCGTTAGAACTATAAAGTTGATCGGCTAAGGCTGCTTTTATTAAGGTTTTCATTTCTTGATGATACGCCACAAACGTAATGCGCTCTCTCTGTTTTTTGTTGATATAATCCTGAAAACGCAGCACAATATCATCGCTCACTTCAAAATTGGCAATAAAGTCATTCTGAGAGACATTTAAATAATTTTTGCGATCCTTATCCAATTCTTCAAAAACAAAGTAATTGATCAGACCGCTATATTTTATAAAGTTTAGAGTTTCGTTTTGCGTGCTCGGGTCAATAGGAACAAAAATATCAGGTATAATGCCGCCGCCGCCATAAACCACCTTGCCTTTAGGCGTGGTGAATTTAAGTGAATCTGCAACTTTGATGTTGATTTCATCGTTGAATTCGCCACTACTTCTACGTTTGTAATAGTCGTTATAATATTCTTGGTTGTGGCCATTGTCGTACGGGCGCTGAATGGAACGCCCCGTTGGTGTGTAGTAGCGCGACACCGTCAAGCGTACGGCACTCCCATCGCCTAAGGACATTTCTCGTTGCACCAATCCTTTACCGTAACTCCGACGGCCAATAATGGTGCCTTTATCGTTATCCTGTAAGGCGCCAGCAACAATCTCACTTGCAGAAGCTGAGTTTTCATTGATTAAAATAAAGACTTCGCCTTCTTCAAAATCGCCGCGTTTGGTGGCAAAACTTTTCTCAACACGACCAGATTTATTTTTCGTAAAAAGAATTAATTTATCATCTTCCAAAAACTCATCGGCAATCTGTTCCGCAATGGCTAAAAATCCTCCCGGATTATCGCGAAGGTCCAGAACTAACTTTGTGGCACCTTGGTCTTGCAAATTGTCTAAGGCGCTTTTAAATTCTTTATAGGTCGATTCCGCAAATCGGTTAATTTTAATATAGGCCAGTTCAGGAGTGAGCATATACGCTGCATCTACACTAATAATGGGAATGCTTGAGCGTTTCACCTTAAAATCGATGAAACGGTCTTCACTTTTGCGATATATTTTTAAGCTTATTTTGCTGTTTTTATCACCTTTTAACTTCTGAATGATTTGATCATTGCTCCACTCACGGCCAAAAATCGAATCGCCATCTGCCATGATGATGCGGTCGCCACTTTTGATGCCTGCTTTTTCACTAGGGCCTCCGGCAAGGGGTCTGATGACCGTAATGGTGTCTTTGTACGTATAAAAGCTGACACCAATACCTACAAAATCACCTTTCATGTTTTCGGTTACCCGCTGTAAATCGCGTTTAGGAATGTAGGTGGAGTGTGGATCGAGTTTGTCTAAAATGCCGTTTACCGTCACATCAACAATACTATCGGTATTAACGTCGTCAACATACTCGTAGTCAATGTAGTCAATGAGACGGTTCAGTTTGTCTTTTTTACTATTTGAAGTGAATAATCGATCAGAATTATCCGTAAAATTAAGTTTTCCACCAATAAAGACTCCTGTCGCTACAGCAACGCCAATAATCAGTGGAATATATTTTTTTTTAAAAGCCATTAGGAGCTTAAATCGTCTATGTGTTGTAATTCGATGCCCGCTTTGGACAAGAATTCTAGGCCAGAATCATCTTTATAGCCATCGTGGTATACCACACGAATAATGCCAGCTTGATGGATCAATTTACTACATTCTTTACAAGGGGAAAGAGTGATGTACAAGGTAGCCCCTTTACAGGATTGAGTGGAAGCTGCTACTTTTAAAATGGCATTGGCTTCAGCGTGTAGCACGTACCATTTGGTGTAGCCTTCATCGTCTTCGCAATAATTTTCGAAACCGGTTGGGGTACCATTATAGCCATCAGAAATAATCATACGGTCTTTTACGATGACGGCGCCAACTTGTTTGCGTTGGCAATGTGATAATTTGCCCCATTCTTTTGCAATTCTTAAATACGCTTTATCATAGCGCAACTGTTTTTTATTTGGCATTTATAGTGTTTACGATGTTGAAGTGAGATTTAGTAATAAGGGTAAATTGAATGAAACAAAACCTAGTACGAATATAAATGCTTCGTATTTTAATTTGTATAATTTAGAGTTAAACTTTACAGATTTATGCAAATAACTCACTGTTTATCAACATAGGGATGACTAATCCTACAACTACTGCAGAAAGTACCACAATCCAATCGCGTTTGGTGATTCTGAACATAGTCTGGCAGATAAACCCTAAGACGAGCACTATAAATACGACGATAATTTGTGCCAATTCAATGCCCAGTGCAAACTCCACTAAAGGGAGGAATTTGTTTTCCGCTCGTCCTACAAACATTCTGAATTCGCCCGCAAAACCAAGGCCGTGGATCAATCCGAAAAACAAAGTCGAAAAAAAGAGCAGGCCCATTTTTTCGCTTGGTGCTTTTTTGCCTGAGGTAAAAATATTGTAGAGCGCGACCACTAATATGGAGATGGGAATTAGAAATTCCACCAACTTAGCGCTAACGCTCACCACTCCGTAAACTGCAAGAACTAAACTCACCGTATGGCCTACCGTGAACATGGTGACTAATAGTAATACCCGTTTCCAATCCTTAAACATGTAGGGTACGGTAAGTACTAACAAAAACAGGACATGGTCATAGGCATTGATGTCCAATACATGGTTCATGCCGTAATGTACGTTAAACCAAAAATCGTCTACCATAAAATTCTTGTTTGGATAGTCTCAAAGGTACGAGGATTGCTAGGAGTGGCAAAATATATTTTGGGTAATGGGGCGTAGTAGAAAAGTGATAATAGAGAAGAGAAAATAGAGAAGAGAAAAGAGAAAATAGAGAAGAGAAAAGAGACGTTAAAATAATTAGATGCTTTATTTGCTTGATAGTTCGAGTGTTTTTTGTCACACAGTTTTCCTGAGTTATAAAAAATGTATCGAGAACCGAGTTCAGATTTCGATACAATTCTAAATTTTTTAGAAGACCTTTTATTTGATGGCCTTAAGTAATTATTCAATTATTTCGGTAGGCTTGTCAGTTCGAGTGTTTTTTTGCCACACAGTTTTTACTGTATTGCGAAAAATGTATCGAGAACAGTTTCGGAATCTAAATTTGATTATTGACACATTTTTCTATACTCTTTTTAGTGATGTGTATAAGAAACACTCGGTTCTCACTGTATTTTTTTTACTCTTTACACGGATACACTCAGGTCTCAATACATTTTTAAATACCGTTTTTTAAGGTATTTAAAAACACTCGAACTGACTAAATCATCATTTTATAAAATTAACTATTATATGTAGTCAGTCTTGCTTATATTTGTAGTAAATTATAGGATCAAGAACCAGGAATTAAGACTTAATTTTAATACTGTATGTGTAGTATAAAGAGTAAAATGAAAAACATCCAAGCCAACATAAAACACCTTCGTTCCTTAAAACAACTCTCTCAAGAGCGTTTTGCCGATGAGCTCGGGTGGTCCCGTTCAATTGTAGGGTCGTATGAAGAAGGGCGTTCTGAACCGCCTATTGACCGATTGATCGATTTGTCAAATTACTTTATGATTCCAATTGATATCTTGGTCAAAAATGATTTGCGCATGGCCAAGGACACCTCATTTATTGATATTGGGAGCAAGCGTGTGCTGTTCCCCATAACTGTGAATGAAGACAATGAAGATCTCATTGAAATTGTGCCGGCAAAAGCTTCTGCGGGGTATTTGGCGGGATATGATGATCCTGAATATATTGAACAGCTGCAAAAAATTAAGTTGCCTTTTCTTCCTACAGGAACCCATCGTGCCTTTCCGATTAAGGGCGATTCCATGCTGCCCGTAAAGGACGGCGCTTTTGTGGTGGCAAAGTATGTGGAGGACATTCAGGATGTAAAAAATGGACGCACCTATATTGTGCTGACTAAGGATGATGGCCTGGTATATAAACGCGTGTACAATTTAATTGAAGAGAAGCAGACGTTGATGCTCAGCAGCGATAATAAAGCCTATAAACCTTACGAAGTACCTATTGAAAATGTGTTGGAACTTTGGGAATTTACCTGCTGTATCAACACTCAGGAATACAATGAAAAGGAGTTGAAAATGAGCAGTATTATGGCGATGTTCCAAGAATTAAAAGTAGAACTGGAAGCAGTTCAAAAAATGGCCTAATGGGAAAAACCAAAGCAACCTATACAATTATTGACGTTGAAACCACCGGACGTGGCAACAAAATCACTGAAATTTCCATCTTTAAATATGATGGCGACAAGGTGGTTGATGAATTTACCTCGCTGGTCAATCCGGAGTCTTTAATTCCTGATTATATTACCGCATTAACCGGCATTGATGATGCGATGGTGGCCAATGCGCCAACCTTTGCAGAGATTTCAGAAGCCGTTCTTGCCATTACTGAAGACACTATTTTTGTGGCCCATAATGTCAATTTTGATTATAACGTGATTCGGAATGAATTCAAAGCCATTGGTGGCGATTTCAGACGGCGTAAATTATGTACGGTGCGGCTGTCGCGTGCCTTGTTCCCCGGGTTCCGATCGTATAGTCTGGGAAAATTGTGTGCCACCATGGAGATTGATTTGGTAGACCGGCACCGGGCGCGGGGTGATGCTGAAGCCACCGTAACCTTGTTTAAAAAACTTTTGGCTCATAAACATTCGGAGACCGTTTTTGCGGACTTTTTGAAAAAAGGCTCGAAAGAAGCAACTTTGCCATCGCACTTGCCTAGCGCTATTTTTGAAAGCATTCCTAATGGTCCGGGCATCTATTATTTCAAAAACAAAAAAGGAAAAATTATTTATGTTGGCAAGGCCATCAATTTAAAGAAACGCGTTTTAGGCCATTTCTATGATAAGAAAGAAAAGGAACTGAACCTTTGTAGAGAAACGGCCCACATTGATTATGAACTGTCGGGTAGTGATTTAGTGGCGCGATTAATGGAAGATGCGGCCATCAAACATCATTTTCCGCTCTATAATCAAGCCGCCAAACGGGTGCCAAAACCCTATGCCGTTTTTAGTTATGAAGACCGTCGTGGCATTCAGCATTTGGCATTTAACACGCTTAAAGCGACTCCGTTTCCTTTGCAAGTTTTTCATAGCATTCGCGATTGCCGATTGTATTTAGAACAAGTGTGCGAGAAGTTCGAATTATGCCCTAAATACTGTCACCTACAAGAAAGTGTCTGGACCTGTTCACATTACAAATTGACCACTTGTAAGGGCGTTTGTAAAGATGAGGAATCGGTGGTGGAATATAACGAACGGGCGAATCTGGCCATTGAATATATGGCAACGTCCAATCAAAATATTGTCTTAAAGGAGAAAGGACGGCATCAGGAAGAGGAAGCTTTCATATTGATAAAAAACGGACTCTATCTTGGCTATGGTTTTGTGGAAAAATCGGCACAAATTATGAACACAGACGATTTTGAAACCTTCCTCATTCCGCAAAAAGAAACCATGGAAGTCCAAGGGATTTTGAGAAAACTGCTGTTGCAGTCTACAACAATTGATGCTTTAGAATTGCACTAATTTTGTAATTTTTAATAAAAAAAGAAGCCGTCTCAAAACTAATTGAAACGGCTTTTTTTATGTTTTTCTATCGGAAAGCTGTCCGAGAATAGTTCTCAAATATTCAACTCTCAGATAGGTTGTATAAGTATTGAGACACATTCTTTCGTTTTTTAAGTTGGAATTGTTATTCCGTCACCCGAAACCATTTTTGAGTTCTGTAGAAAAAGGCCACGTAACCACGAACGTTTAAAGTGTTGGGACTGTCTTTATCAATCCACATTTTACATTTGTATTCCTTGCCTTTCTGCGGATCAAAAATTGTTCCGCCTTCATATTCATTAGCGCTATTTTTAGTCAAACCTTTTACAATGACCAACCCTTCAATAGGCTTATTGTAATCATCTCCTTCGCATTTAATGCAAGGTTTGCCTTGATCTTCGGGCAGCAATAATTTGGCAACCTTACCGTAAATTTTCCCATTGTGCATATACAATTCAACGATAGATTTGGTTTTACCCGTTTCATCATCGACGGTCTTCCATTTGCCGGTGAGTTGCTGTGCTTGCGCCAACGGCATGCTTAAAAGCATTCCGAGACAGATTATAAATGTGGTGAGCGTTTTCATAAGCTATGTTTAGAGTGTAAACCTAACGCCTACATTAAATCCTGTACCGCTCGCATTAACAAACTGTGTTGGGATTTTTCTAGGAGCATTTTGGTTAGGTGGCGTGGTGGTGCTTTGATCAAATTCGTCAGAAAACTCAAATTCCTTTTCGTAAACCGGCAAATCGGCCAATTGTTGTCCTGGGATCAATTGTGATTGTCCTCCAGTAATTGCTGTGGTAGAGTATTCTTTAATTTTTGCGGACTTGCTTTTGATGCTTAAGTTCTTAATTTCTAATTCTCCAAAAACACTTAAGTTGTCACTGATAGGATAGGAAATACCCATAGCTCCAAAATAACCAACGCTAAATTTAGCTTGAACTTGACTGGTGGCTTGTACTAAAATATCCGTGCCTTCACCACCACCATTTTTTTGTCTGGCTATTGTTTCAATAGTCAAATCTCCAGCTACGGGAACAATTAATCCTAAACGTGCATAAGGACTAACGGTTTTAAAATTTGGAGTTAAGAAGATTCCCGGAGCCACATCAAAACCTCTCAAATAGGTGTTAGCTTCAGAATTGACTTGCGGACTTCTCAAACGTCCAATCATGGTTTTATCACCATGAAAATAACTGATTCCTAATTCGACACCAATATAAGGGTTAAACATATACCCACCAGTGACATTTGCTTTTATCCCAGCGCCCGCTGTGCCCGTTAATGATTTTACGTTAAGAGAGGAGCCGTCAGCATTTACGGTAATGTCTGTTGATTGTTTAATTCCTGTAAGTTCATTTGGATCCGCATTGTTGAATTCCGTTTTTCCAGATTGAAAACTGTAACCCGTACCCACGCGAATGTAAAAGTTGGAGTCTTCAATAGGAGTCATGTCATTTTGAGCTTGTGAAACGTAAGTCGTTCCCGCCAGAACACAAGCCATTAAAGTTTTTGATATCATTTTCATAAGTCTTGTTTTATATATATTTTATATGATTTGGATGTGGTTGAGGATATAAATCCTCTTAGCCACAGGTAAAGTTACGCAGAATAAAATACTATTATACGTTTTATGCTGACGCATATCAGACATGATAGTGAGATTAAAGGCAGTGTTTTAAACGAAATGACTCAGATACAGATAATTGGGATGGCTTCATTTTTTTTAGATGTTTTAAAGTGAAATATTTCAATAGGAATGGCGATTTGACCATAAATGAAATAAGCCTGTTAAGGTCGGAACTGTTTTATTAATCTCACAATTTAACACCAAATATGTGTTGGTCAGACTACTGATTGCAATTCAACTAATTTATAAAACATTCCATTATCAAATTTAACTACTAGTACCTACCAGTTTGTGTATGTGGAATTTTATTCTAAATTTGTTGCATGAGCATTGTGACCATTATAGCCGATTCTAGCATTCCGAAGTATAAACAAATTGTGGCGTCCATTGAAGCAGCTATTGTTGCCGGAAGTCTAAAAAAAGGAGATCGGTTACCCTCGTTAAATACCATTAAAACCCAACATTCCTTGTCCAGGGATACGGTGCTCACGGCATTCAATGAGTTAAAGGCGCGTGGCATCATTCAGTCCATTGTTGGAAAAGGATATTATGTAAACAGTGAAGACGTTGAAGTCAATCACAAAATATTTCTTCTCTTTGACGAATTCAATTCCTTTAAGGAAGATTTATACAACTCTTTCCTTTCCAGCTTGGGAGACCATATTCAAGTCGATATTTTCTTTCATCATTTCAATCAAGATATGTTTGCAAAACTAATTAATGATAATGCAGGAGATTACAGTGCCTACATCATTATGCCAGCACATCTCAAGGATACCGCAAACATTATAAAACGATTGCCAGAAGAGAAGGTTTATATTTTAGATCAGACCCACCCCAAGCTCAAGCACTATCCTGCTATTTTTCAAAATTTCAAGAAAGATATTTATCGAGGTCTAGAGGTCGCTATAGACCATATAAAACGCTATAACAAACTTGTCTTGCTCTATCAGCCGGCACGCCAACCGCAGGGCATTAAAGATGGATTTCAGATTTTTTGTAAGGATCATAACTTGGAATTTGAAGTAATTGATAATTTTACCAATAGGACCTTATCAGTAGGAGAGTTATATATCGTATTAGATGATAAAACTTTAATTCGCATTATAAAACAAATGAAAGAGCGGGACTTAACCCTAGCCAAAGACATCGGAATCATCTCCTATAATGATACGTTACTTAAGGAAATTGTTGAAGGTGGCATCACAACCATATCTACCGATTTTAATCTCATGGGCCAACGACTGGCAGAAATGATTTTGAACAAAGAAGTTGCACAAGTTGAAAACCCTAACCGTTTAATTATTAGAAAATCATTATAATCACGTGTATACACTCACCAAAACAGAAGCGCAAGGGTTACAGTTCATAGAGCTAAGTAATGCGGACCAAAGTACGAAGGCAACATTATGCCTTACGCAAGGCGGACGATTAAGCGATTTGCAGTTCAATGGTATAAAAGTGCTGGCCGATTATGCCCCGTCAACGTATAAAGATAATTATGCCTCCGCCATTTTATTTCCTTTTGCCAACCGCGTAAAGGATGGTGCCTACACTTTTGATGGGCAAGATCATGCTTTAGAGCGTAATGAAGTAGAGAAAAACAATGCATTGCATGGTTTGGTTTACGACAAGCATTTTGGTTTAAGTGGTTCTAATCTGCAAGCAGATCAGGCTGAGGTAACCATTAATTATAGTCATGATGGTTTAAGTATGGGATTCCCGTTTAAGTTTGACATGGCGCTGACTTACAAATTAACCGACGGTAATTTAAGCCTGTCCGTTACAGTTACGAATACAGACACTAAAGCCTTTCCATTTACGCTAGGATGGCACCCTTACTTTATAAGCAAAGACCTAGAGCAAAGTAGTTTGATATTTGAAAGTGACACGCGATTTCTGTGCGACGCCCAACAAATTATTTCGGGGTCTTGTCCGTTTGTTATAAGCATGCCTTATAATTTAAAAGGCGTCATTTTAGATGATGGCTATGAACTCCAAAAGCCTAAAGTAGAATTCCATACGCCGGAATATATTCTAAACATAGACAGCACATCCAAAGAAAATTATTTACAATTGTACACCCCAAAAACGCCAAATGTGATTGCCATTGAACCCATGACGGGCGCCGCTGATAGTTTTAACAATACGATTGGCTTACAAATATTGAAATCCAATGCGTCTTATGGTGTAACTTGGAGCATCGAAATTACAGATCAAAAACAACCAATACATACTAACACACTAATCAGATAATTATGCAATTTTTAACCTTTATTGGGTTTACAGTAATCGTCGCCGTAATCTCATATTTAAAAACCAGAAAAACAGATGAAGGCACTTCAGATGGGTATTTCTTGGGTGGACGTAGTTTAACTGCCGGCGTTGTGGCGGGATCGTTATTATTGACCAATTTATCTACGGAACAGTTGGTGGGCCTTAATGGATCTGCCTACCAAAGTGGATTGTCCGTAATGGTTTGGGAAACCGTAGCCGCCGTGGCCATGGTCCTGACCGCAATTTTCTTATTGCCGCGCTATTTAAAAGGCGGGTTGACCACTATTCCGGGGTTTCTGGCGGAGCGTTTTGACGTCACTACCAAAACCTTAACTTCTGTTTTATTTCTTTCTGGTTATGTTGTCGTGTTGCTTCCGGTTATTTTATATTCTGGTTCTCTGGCGATTAGTGGCATGTTTGATGTGCCGGAATTGTTAGGAGTTACCCAAACCCAGTCTATCTGGATCTGTGTGTGGGGCATTGGAATCATCGGATCTATTTATGCCGTATTTGGTGGCCTAAAAGCCGTTGCTGTGTCCGATTCCATCAACGCTATTGGCTTGCTGATTGGTGGTGTGTTGATCCCGATTTTCGGGTTGTTGATGATTGGTGATGGGAGTCTATTAGATGGTTTATCCATCCTAACTACTGAGAATCCTGAAAAATTTAAGTCAATGGGCGGCCCTACGGATCCCGTACCATTCTATACCATATTTACAGGAATGATGTTGGTGAATTTATTTTATTGGGGAACCAACCAACAAATCATTCAAAGGGCTCTTGGTGCAAAGAATTTAAAAGAAGGCCAAAAAGGCTTATTATTGGCCGGGTTTATTAAAATATTGGGGCCAATCATCGTGGTACTACCGGGATTGATTGCTTTTCACATGTTTCAAGGGACTCTAGAAAATGCGGATAGTGCCTACCCGTTGTTGGTTAAGAAAGTATTACCAACGGCTTTTGTCGGCTTCTTTGCTGCAGTAGTATTTGGTGCTATTTTAAGCTCATTTAATAGTGTGTTAAACAGTTCGGTCACTTTATTCGGGATTGACATCTATAAGCAACACATTAACAAAGATGCCACTGAAAAAACGGTAGTAAAATACGGGAAAACTTTTGGAGTTGTTTTGGCGATTGCTGCTATGTTCATTGCGCCACTGATTGCCAATGCGGGCAGTTTATTCGCTTATTTACAAGAGATTAATGGAATTTATAGTATTCCAATCTTAACCATTATTGTGGTGGGCTATACCACTAAATATGTGCCTGCCATTGCCGCAAAAGTAGGTTTGGTATCTGGGTGTGTGCTCTACATCATCAGTCAATTCTTTATGAAGGACTACTTTATTGGGAAAGCGCTTGCTGAGGCATCAGCGTCAGGAGTTAGGGATAAAGCAGCACTAGCGTTGGTTGAAGCGCAAGCATATCCTCACTTTTTAGATATCATGGCCATTTTATTTGTTTTGAACATTGTCATCATGCTAATCATCGGCAAATTACGACCTAGAGAAACACCTTTTGTACAGGAATACACCAAACAAGTGGACATCACCCCTTACAAACACGTGAAGTCAGTGGGTCTGGTTATTTGCTTGTTAGTGATTGGTGTGTATATTTATTTTGCTTAATTATGAAGAATAAGAAATTAATAAAAGACGTTAAAAAGCGTTTTAAAGAACAGTTTAAAACCAAACCCTTGCTTGTCTATTCTCCAGGACGCATCAATTTGATAGGAGAACATACGGATTACAACGAAGGTTTTGTGTTTCCTGCCGCAATCAATAAAGGTATTGCATTGGCCATTCAAAAGAGTGACGCATCCACCAGTCAAATTGTTGCCTTAAACATGGAAGAGTTATACGAATTTGGGCTGGACGCTTTAAAACCTTTGAGTGATGGTGGCTGGCGAAATTACATTTTAGGGGTGGTTGCAGAGTTACAGCAGTTAGGGAAATATCCTGGAAACTTTAATAGTGTGTTTGCAGGAAACATTCCTGGTGGTGCCGGCATGTCCTCATCAGCAGCCCTTGAAAATAGTTTTGTATATGGGCTAAATACGCTATTTGATCTTGGTTTGACTAAAGAAGAGATGATTTTGGTATCCCAAAAAGCAGAACACAATTTTGTGGGTGTACAATGTGGTATCATGGACCAATATGCCAGCATGTTTGGCATTACAGACAGCGCATTGCTGTTAGATTGTAGAACGGTGGAATCGAAACCTTATACCATCGATTTTAAAGACTATGAATTGATGCTGATCAATACCAACGTTAAACATGATTTGTCTGAGAGTGCCTATAATGACCGACGTTCTGTTTGTGAGCATGTTTCAAGACTTTTGAACGTGGCTGCTTTAAGAGATGCCACAAAGGAGGATTTAGATGGTTTGAAAGATAAAATTAGTGAAGCAGATTATCAAAAAGCGCTTTACGTCATTCAAGAGAATAACCGCGTACAGCGTTTTGCCAAAGCAATAGAAGCAAATGATGTTGAAACTCTTGGGAATTTGCTTTATCAATCTCATGAGGGGTTGAGCACGCAGTACAAAGTGAGTTGCGCTGAGCTCGATTTTTTAGTGGATCGGGCTAAAGAAAGCCCCTATATTGCTGGTGCCCGTATGATGGGTGGCGGATTTGGCGGCTGTACCATCAATCTGGTACTGAAAAGCGATTTTAAAACCTTCAAGAAAGAGGTTTCCAAGCAATTTAAAAACGAGTTTGGTAAAGAGTGCTCTGTCTACAAAGTGAAATTATCGCAGGGAACACATATTATTAAATGAAATATTACAAAACGATGAATTCAAATTTACAAGAGTATTCACACAAACGATATAATATCTTAACTGGCGAATGGGTGCTGGTGTCGCCACATAGAGCCAAACGCCCGTGGCAAGGACAAAATGAAGCGGTGGCCATTGAAAACCGTCCAGCCCACGACCCGGATTGTTATTTGTGTGCGGGAAATACACGGATTAATGGCGAAGTAAATCCGGATTATAAAGATGTCTTTGTTTTTACCAATGACTTTGCAGCTTTGCAAACGACCTCGCCTGTGTTTTCAGTAAATGAAGGTTTATTTAAAGCGGAAAGCGAGCAAGGTATTTGCAAGGTGATTTGCTTTAGCCCTGACCATTCCAAAAGTTTAGCCGATATGGCGGTTGAAGACATTGGGGAAGTGATAAGGACTTGGCAAGCAGAGTATGAATTGTTAGGCTCCAATGAAGCGATTAATTACGTGCAAATTTTCGAAAATAAAGGTGCCGTAATGGGCTGTAGCAATCCACATCCACACGGTCAAATTTGGAGCCAATCAACCTTGCCCAACGAGGTGGAGAAAAAAGATTTACATCAAAAAACCTATTATCATACGCATAAAAGCAGTCTTTTAGGCGATTATTTAACCCAAGAACTAGAGGCAAACGAGCGTATCATTTATCAGAATGAACACTTTGTAGTGCTCACGCCATTTTGGGCGGTTTGGCCTTTTGAAACCATGATTGTTCCGAAGTACAACTACACCAATATTTCAGAATTATCAGATGCTGAAAGCATAGCTTTTGCAGATGCTATTTCTAAAATTACCAAAGCATACGATGCGCTGTTTCAAGTGTCATTTCCGTATTCTAGCGGAATTCATCAAGCCCCTACCAACGGAGAAGATCATGGCCATTGGCATTGGCATATGAGTTTTTACCCACCACTATTGAGAAGTGCGACGGTGAAGAAATTTATGGTAGGCTATGAAATGTTTGGATCGCCACAACGTGATATTACTGCGGAGCAAGCGGCTGATAGGCTAAGGGCGTTGATCGTTTAGACTTACAATATTATTCAAAAATAAAAGGCTTCAATTAAGTTTTGAAGCCTTTTATATATGCTAAAATTTCCTTTAATATTTCAACCCAGTCACTAAATCTGCAAATCCTGCAGCAGGTTTCCAATCGGATTCTGGTTCAAAATAATTCCACAAATAGGCTGCAATGCGTCTCTGTAATTCCCAAGCTTTATTGTCAAATCCCCAAGAAGCATCGGCATTGTTTTTAGTAGCGATGTAAAATACGTAATCGCCATTTGGGGCGTTCACCATTACTAATTCAGAACGCGATTGGTCTACCATGCCTTGTTTAGCAGCAGCCTGAACGTAGGGTGGAATTTGGGAAAGGGAATAGTCCGTATAAAAAGAATTGCTCATAATACGGTACATTTCGTCACTCGCAGCGGCGTTGACCAAAGTTCTGTTTTTCATTTTTATGAGCAAGGATGCCATTTCTCGAGGTGTGGTCTGGCCCCAACCATAGGTCTCCCAATCTGCGGTTCTGCCTTCAGTTCTACTGTTCACCCTGGTGTGTTCCAAACCCAGGTTTGCCATGGTTTTATTAATGGTTATACCGCCTCCCACAAGTTCCTGACACCATAATGAGGTGGTGTTGTCGCTCATGGTGATCATTAGCGACACTAAAGTTCGGAGGTCTGTAACGGTGCCATCCTTATAAAATTGCATGAGTCCCGAGCCGCCGTAAACACGTTTTGCATCATAAACTAAGGTGTCGTTAAGGTGCAAACTCCCTATTTTGATTTGATTGAACACTTCAATTAAAATCGGCACTTTAACGATGCTCGCCGTCGGGAAAATCGTGTCGGCATTGAGGGCCGCTTCCTTTTGGGTTTTAAGATTGTAAACATAAATACCAACATCGCCTTCAAAACCTTTGACGAGTTCCGCCAGGCCGTTTTCCAATGTTTTATCAGTGTCTTGTGCCGACATAAAAAATTGACATGAAAATATAAACACAAAAGCAAGTAAGAATTTCGTTTTCATATGTAAGCGGTATAGTTTGTAAGCAGGTATAATTTACAAAAATTATGATTAGGGCACATAACTTTAAAATAAGGAAATAAACTAAGGAAAACTTCTCAGGAATTGTGGTGGCCCTAACTATGTGTAAGGCTAGGCTTCCAACTCCATAATGGTTTGGGACGTATAATAGCCTAGTAAACTCAACTCACGCACCGTGGTCAGAAAAGTATATAAATGGTAGTCTGGTTTGATAGCATTTGAAAGCGTATGATAATCGGAGTCGAGCATTTTAAAAATAGCTTTTTCTTGATCTTTTGAAATGTCAAAATAAGTGCTGAGCATTAATTCATAATCTTGTTGAGTACCTTCAGTGGTTGAATTGCCCGTACTTTTCAAAAATCGTTTGGAGAATTCAGCAACACCCCGTCTCATTTCCTTTTGCTGTTGATCATCTAACACATGCTGGCACATCTGGTCAACAAAATGTGGAATGTTGAGGTCTTTCGCGCCTATAGTAGATGTTTTAGGTAATAAAAGATCTACTAACTGCGTGATGCTATACATTTCAGAAGCTTTAAAAAACTCAGAAGTTACCGTTGTTTTTTCATCGCTGCAGGAATTGAACACACTGATGACAGTGGCGCCTGAAACTGCAAAACCAAAGGAAAGTGCCATATTTTTAAGAGCCGTTCTTCTATCCATCGTTACAATAGGTTTTGTTTTAATTGTTTTACCGCATGGTCTACAGCTCGTGCCGTAAGTGCCATATAAGTTAGGGACGGATTTTGATTTCCGGAAGAGGTCATGCAGGCGCCATCCGTGACATACACGTTGGGAACCGCGTGAATTTGATTAAACTTATTGAGTACCGATGTTTCAGGGTCATGACCCATTCGTGCAGTGCCCATTTCATGGATGGCATGCCCCAAATAGAGTGCGGTATCAAAACCTTTAACATCTTTAAAACCTGCTAGCTTTAGCATTGTAATGGCTTCCTGCTGCATGTCTTTACGCATCTCCAACTCATTTTCTTTAAACTCCGCATCAAAAGTGACGGTGGGGAGTCCCCATTGGTCTTTTTTAGTGTCATCGAGCGTCATTTTATTCTCATGATAAGGTAAACATTCGCCAAAACCAGTCATGCCAATACGCCATGGCCCTGGTTTTAAAAGTTCGTCCTTAAGTGTTTCTCCGTAGCTCAACTCTTTAATGGCGCGGCGCCAATCGGTTCGGCTGGCACTGCCTTGAAAGGAATACCCTCTTATGAAATTAGGCTGAGGTTCCGTGTCTTTTAAATTTCTAAAACGCGGAATGTGGAAACTTGCAGGACGGTTATTAGTGTAAGGCACCTGTTTGAATTTGGTGGTAATGCCCGATGCGCCTACTCGAAAATGGTGGTCCATTAAGTTATGGCCCAATTCGCCACTGTCATTGCCTAAACCGTTTGGAAAGCGTTCAGACTTGGATTGTAATAAGATGCTGGTTGTGCCTACCGTAGAGGCGCAGCAGAAGATAATTTTAGCGGTAAACTCTAAAGTTTCGTGAGTTTGGGCATCAACAATTCTCACTCCCGTTGCTTTTTTGCTCGTGTCGTCATAAACAATTTCGGACACGATGGATTGCGGTCTTAAGGTCATATTGCCGGTACGTTCGGCAGCAGGTAAAGTGGACGAATTACTACTAAAGTAGGCACCTAACGGACAGCCCCGCATGCATCTGTTTCTGTACGCGCAATTTGCTCTGCCTGTATGATGGGTATCGCCCGTAAGATTGGCGAAGCGCCCCATAGTCAAATAACGGTTCTTATAATGCTTGGAAATCTGATATCTAAAATCTTTCTCCACCTCATTTAAAGGCATTGCAGGCGATAGATGGCTGTCAGGCAAGTGTGGCAAGCCTAAATTTTCACCACACACGCCAATAAACTGTTCCACTTTAGTATACCAACGGGCGATGTCCTTATAACGAATAGGCCAATCTACGGCAATACCTTCCAGTTTGTTTGCCTCAAAATCGAGGTCGCTCATTCTTAAAGCTTGCCGTCCCCATGTGAGGGAGCGTCCGCCAACATGATACCCTCTGATCCAATCAAAACGTTTGGTTTCGTTATAAGGGTGTTCTAAATCGTTAACAAACCAATGGGCAGTAGTTTCTTGGGTTACAAAACCGGTGCGACTTTGTTTGAGTTGCTTCGCATCCGCATCGGCGCTTGATTTACCGCGGAATTCGAAATCCCAAATATCTTTAGTGGCTGTCGGATACTCGCCGTGGTTAACCATTCGTCCCCGCTCAAGGACCAAGGTTTTGAGTCCGTGTTCACATAATTCTTTAGCCGCCCAGCCTCCCGAAATTCCGGTGCCAATTACGATGGCATCATACGCCTTATTCAATGTATTATGCTTTTAATGTAGATCTGTGCAAATGTAATCTTTACATAGGACTCACAAAGAAAACCAATTTTTAGGAGTTGCAATGGGGGATATTTTGGCTAAATGGAGGAATATTTTAAAATGTTATGGGTTATACGGATTATGAAGCTTATTTTCAGGGTGTCTTGGTTTTAAAGATATTCTTTTTAAGCAGCCGTCCGGTAAGTTGTCGGGCACAATTTCACAAGAATTTCAACCAAGAAATCAAAGGATTTATTAAATTTACAGGTATAGGGCAATTTAGATTTTAAATCTGAATCCATCTCAGTTGTTATAAATCTGTCAGAATTATGCCCATAACAAAGGAAAACTTACAATAATTTATGCAACTGATAAATTGCTTATACTAAAAAAGTAAATGTATGAAAACAGAATATATTGACATCCCATTAGTTAAGAACGAAGAGAAAAAACGCTTTGAAATTGAAATTGATGGGCATTTCGCTTTCATCGATTATAAAGCACCTGGCGATAAAATAGCGTTGATCCATACGGAAACAGATCCGGAATTAGCGGGGAAGGGTGCTGCCGCGGCCGTAGTGGAGAAAACTTTGCAGTATTTAGATGAAAACAATATCACCTTACTTCCTTATTGTCCTTACGTGTTTGCCTACATCAAGAAACATCCAGAATGGAAACGTATTGTAAGTCCGAAATTTGAGGGGTATGACAAGCTCTAATTTATATATCATTGTTGTCCGATAAAGAATCAAGACCCTGCCTCATCGGCAGGCAGGCGCTGCGCTGTTGGAATCAAGAATAAGGACTTGCTTGCCACTAACTGACAAATAACGATCATTTAAATTCAAATCACCAAATCACTCTAAGTAGAAAAAGTTTTTAAAAAGTAAGGTGTCAATTCGAAAATCTCTTTATGCCTTTTGATTTAAAGGCGTTTTTTAATTAAAATATATTTTATCGGACACTAATGTTTATATATATCATCTTTTTTGAGTGTACCGCATTTTTGGAGGCGCAAACATATGCCAGCTCAGTATTTAGACCTAAAGGTTACTGAAGTGCAAAGTTTTTATCAATCCATTCGAACATGGTTTTATAGACCTGGGCTCTAACTGGTTTTTTAGATAAAATTAAATCGTGCATTCCATTTTCGATCTCACAAGTGGTCACATTTCCAATGATTTTGTTGGCATAGTGCTGAAGGTGCTTGACGTTTAAAACAGCATCAGCTTCCATAAATTTATCCGACCACTTTTTGTCAAACACTGATTGACTACTGTACATGACAAGCAATGGTACATCAATTTTTAAATTGTTTTGAATGTTTTGATGCCCTTTGTGGATGGCATCAATAAAACTTATATTAACATCCTTAATAGCATGAGGTTTCCAAGCCAGCGAGTAATCCCACTCGCCATAATTGTCTTTGTGAAGGCTATAGCCATATAATTTTGAAAGTCCGGCCGAAATTTTTTTGTTTGGGAAATAGGTACTCAAAGCTGAAAGCAGCGGAATTCCAATTTTTCTCTCAAATGCATTAAGATTAAACTCATAAAATGGGCTATTGCAGATGACTCCGTGAAAGAAATTGCTGTTTAGATTTTTCCCTGCATAATTAGTTACAATCAGCCCCCCGGTTGAATGTCCCATCAAAATTACCTGAGCGTTTTGCTCTGATTTTAGTAGTTGCAGAGACAAATTCAACTCCTCGTCATATTCTTCTAAAGACCGTACATTATTTAGTTTTTGATGGCTCAAAAAAGAGCGACCGTATTTTCTTAAGTCTAAAGCATAAAAATTATAGCCATTATCATTAAATTTTTTCGCGAGCTCCGTTTGAAAAAAATAGTCATTAAACCTGTGAATGTATAAAATAGCTTTATTAGATAGGTGTTCAGGTTTTCTGCGTACTAAAGTTGCAATGACACGTCCTTCGTAATCGTCTTTTAAGGGCAAACGCATTTGCTGAAAACCGTCACCCAATATATCCGGGGAATAGGTTTCACCATTGTTTCTCATAATAACTTCGTGTTAGTTGGCTTCAATTTTAATTAGAGTAGACCAATAATTAAGAATTGTAACGTAGCAGAAAAGATAATAAAACAACTTCAAAAGTAATTATACTAAAATAAAAAAGGCTCCAACATTTCTGTTGAAGCCTTGTGTACTCAAGGCGGGAATCGAACCCGCACTCCGAAGAACTGGATTTTGAATCCAGCGCGTCTACCAATTCCGCCACTTGAGCAATTAGGAC
>Ga0114916_1000537_pt1 | contig 25125 bp, 22 predicted proteins | sample MalvirAntarct_66_FD_83501 | JGI IMG/M metagenome (GOLD analysis project Ga0114916, IMG submission 83501) | Marine viral communities from the Global Malaspina Expedition - Malaspina viral metaG Antarct_66 | ecosystem: Environmental > Aquatic > Marine > Oceanic | place: West Anvers Island... | reverse complement strand
CTAATTTATCTTTTGCAGAAGAAACATTTGAACTCCATCTAGATGCAACTATCCCTATCACAGAATTAAAAGTAAATGTTACAGACATACAGTTTGAATATAATTACGAGGAATGTGCAGCGTGTGTTACTAATCCTTCACTTTGGGGAAGTATCATAAGTACGGATAATACCATTGGCACCTTGCCAAATGCCCTTACACAAAATCCAAATTGGAATTTACCTGGATTAGCTAACCTAACAGATAATGGTATTAACCAAAGAGAAATTCTTTGGGATAACCCTAATGGTGCAATGTTAAAAAGTGGCGATACATTTAAAGTGTCTTATCTTCTACCTCCAGCATCAGCTATTCCTTGTTGTGCAACCAAAGTTAAAATTTGTTCTAAAATATCATGGAAAGATGCAAATTGCAATGTTTGTGAGATATATACGTGTTCGAATATTGCATTAGATAATTCAATTAAATCTTTAAGTGTCGAAAGTAAATCTAACGGATGTTGTGAAAGAACACTTACAGCCACTTCCGACGTTCCTTCAACTTACGTTTGGAATACAGGAGAAACATCTCAACAAATAAATGTATCTCAAAATGGAACTTACACAGTTACAGCAACGGCAGGGGGAAACACAATAACTAAAACCATTATAGTTAACAATATTCCATCAGGCAACTTCCCTGTATTAGACCATTCCTCAAGATTCGACCCTACTGGTAACACAACAGGAATTCATGATAAATTCTACATATTTGATTCGCAAAAATCTTTAAGTGCTGGCAATGCCTATAATGCAACCAAATACAAACTTTGGATATTTAACAGATGGGGTGAGTTAATTAGAGAATATGAGAATGAAAACTGTAATGGGTTTAAAAATTGGTCTATACAATGGGATGGAAAAGATAGGCAAGGTAATTATGTTCAGGATGGCACATATGAATGGCGCTTTTTTGTTCAAAATTGTAAATATAAAAATGACACTCAAGTTTCATTCAGAACAGGGTTTGAAAAATGTGGATGTAAAAGAAAATTTCTAGGTATTTGTTTGAACTGGAATTACTGCCCTAAAGTAGAAAAAGTAACTGCTGGACATGTAAATGTGCTGCGATAACAAGCACGACCGCACAACAATGTATGAAAACAATAATGGGTTTGTCGCTAAACCAAAGGTAGGTAACTATAAAAAAGGTTTGTGTTTAACTAAAAATTAGTGCCGTTTTAAACAGCTACTATTCTTATGCTAGACCGTTATAAGCTAGTTTTGATAAACAGCAACCGACCCATCAGTAACACATTAGATCATTCCGGCAATTTCCGGTAATTGGAAAAATACAAATTATAAATCGCCATAAACTATCGGTTTTCTTATTCGCGACTGATAACGCTAGTTCAATACTGCTGTCTAAAAGGTTGAAAATAATATTAATTGATTCTTCATTTTTAATATTGACTTCTAAGATTTACATTTGTTGAAAACCAATCTATGGCTGGCAATTCCTTCGGGACGATTTTTAAGCTTACTACTTTTGGCGAATCTCATGGAGAAGCTATTGGAGGAATTATCGATGGCTGCCCAGCAGGGCTTGAATTAGATTTCGAAGCAATCGAAAAGGAAATGCAAAGGCGCAAGCCTGGTCAATCTTCAATCGTTACCCAAAGAAAAGAAGCAGATACTGTTCAATTCCTTTCGGGTATTTTTGAAGGCAAATCTACAGGAACTCCTATCGGTTTTGTTATAACAAACGCCAATCAGAAATCACAAGATTATTCACATATCAAAGAAACATACAGACCTTCGCATGCTGACTTTACCTATGACAAAAAGTATGGCATACGGGATTATCGCGGCGGCGGGCGTTCTTCAGCACGTGAGACCGCGTGTAGGGTAGCGGCTGGTGCTATTGCAAAACAGCTTCTGAAAGAGATAAAAATCACGGCCTATGTGTCACGTGTTGGCACATTATCTTTAGACAAACCCTTTGCGGAACTGGATATTTCAGAAATAGAAAAAAATCCTGTACGCACTGCAGACGCTGACATGGCGTTAAAAATGGAAGCCTTTATAAAAGAGATTAAAAAAAATGGTGATACCGTTGGAGGCACTATTAGTTGTGTGATTGAAAATGTCCCAGTTGGGTTAGGAGAGCCAGTTTTTGACAAACTGCACGCACAATTAGGTAAGGCCATGATATCAATCAATGCCGTGAAAGGTTTTGAGTTTGGAAGCGGTTTTGCCGGAACACGAATGAAAGGAAGTGAGCATAATGATTTATTCAACGAAGACGGATCAACCAAGACAAACTATAGTGGGGGAGTTCAAGGAGGAATAAGTAATGGTGCGCCAATTTATTTTAATGTGGCGTTTAAGCCTGTTGCTACCATAATGCAGAAGCAACAAACTATAAATAGTGACGGAGAAGCTTTAGAAATGCAAGGCAAGGGAAGACATGATCCATGTGTAGTGCCCAGAGCGGTTCCTATTGTTGAAGCTATGGCGGCTTTAGTTATAGCCGATTTCTGGTTACTGAATAAATTGTCTAAATTGTAAAAAATAAGATCTAACTAATCATAGCAAACAAAAGAATCTGAAAAATATGAAAAAACTAGCGTTACACTGGCAAATATTATTAGGAATGGTAGTCGGAGTGCTTTTCGCACTATTGATGACTCGTTTTGATTGGGGTGCCGATTTTATCGGCGACTGGATTAAGCCTTTCGGAACCATTTTTATCAATGCCTTAAAATTGATCGCTATTCCATTGATTCTAGCTGCGCTTATTAAAGGAATCACCGACTTAAAAGACATTTCAAGCCTTTCCAAAATGGGGTTTCGAACGATTATGATCTATGTAGTGACTACGGTGCTTGCCGTTTCTATCGGTCTTATAGTAGTGAATGTTGTTAAGCCAGGTGAAAGCATTAACGAAGACACACGCACCGAGCTTGTAGAGGCATACGGTGGAGATGCCGAAATGAAAAAACAAGCTTCTGATATGCAAAAAGATGCCGGCCCTTTGCAGGCCCTAATCGACTTGGTGCCTGATAATATCTTTAAGTCTGCTTCTAGCAACGGAAACATGTTGCAAGTGATATTTTTTGCTGTTTTCTTCGGAGTTGGTCTCATTTTGATACCCGAAGAAAAATCAAAAACCGTAAAAGACTTCTTTGATGGTGTTAATGAAGTAATCCTGAAGATGGTGGATCTTATAATGCTTGCGGCGCCTTATGGTGTTTTTGCACTATTGGCCGCTCTTGTAGTGGAAGCTCCTAGTCCCGATTTGTTTGCCGCACTTGGCATGTATGCGTTGTCTGTTGTAGGTGGACTACTAATTATGATTGGAGTTTATCTCCTCATGGTATGGATATTTACCAAACGCAATCCCAGAGCATTCCTCAACGGTATTGCCCCAGCGCAATTGCTGGCATTTTCGACTAGCTCGAGCGCAGCTACACTGCCTGTTACCATGGAACGTGTAACCGAACATTTAGGCGTAGAAGAGGAGGTGGCGAGTTTTGTCCTACCTATTGGAGCTACTATCAATATGGATGGAACTAGCTTATACCAAGCCGTGGCCGCAGTATTTATTGCGCAAGCGTTCGGAATTGATTTATCGTTTGGAACACAATTAGGTATTATCGCCACAGCAACTTTGGCCTCCATAGGTTCGGCTGCTGTACCTGGAGCAGGAATGGTTATGCTCGTTGGTGTTTTAGCCTATGCTGGGATTCCAGAGGCAGGCTTGGCATTAATTTTTGCAGTAGACAGACCGTTAGATATGTGTAGAACGGTAGTTAATGTAACTGGTGATGCAACTGTATCTATGATGGTCGCTAAATCACAGAACAAACTAGGTGATCCTAAAGTTAAAGATTGGGATGACAATTACCACCCAGAACAGGCATAAGGCATTAGCTAAAAGTCAGCGTATTTTAACGAATACTACAGGTTATCAATCATTTAGTGGCTGTAATTCATGAATGAGTGGCATGAACTTCTAATTATTTAGTAGGTTTGTATGGCGTGACCTCCACAGTCTCATACAAATCAAATGCGCAGCTTTCTTACGATTACCTTGCTTGGATTAACACTTAGTTTCCAAGCGCAAGTGGGGATTAACACAACTTCGCCAAGTCCAGCTTCAGTGCTGGATATTTCGAGTACCAATGACAATCTAAACTATGGTGGATTCATCCCGCCTCGGGTAAATTTAATTCAACGTAACCTTATTCCTGTGACTGCCAATGATGACGGCATGGTAATATATCTAATTGATGGAACAAATCGTTGTATTCAACTTTATGACGGCGTTGAAGCACAGTGGAAAAATATGTACTGCATGCCAATCAATCAGGCTCCTGTCGCGAATAGTGTGAACTTTACTGGCGACTTGCATGTGGGAAGTATGTTAATTGGCAGTTTTGTGTACTCTGATGCCGAAGGGGATCCTGAAGGAGCGCATAGCTATACCTGGTATCGTGCAGATGATACCGTTGGAACCAACGCATCTGTTCTGCAAACAGGCACTTTAAATACATACAATCTAGGTTCAGTTAATATTGGCGATTTTATATCCTTTGAAGTTACTCCAGTAGCAACAGCAGGCACATCCCCGGGAACAGCCGTGCTATCTTCATATCAAGGTCTCATTACTGCAGTGCCAGTAGGGGGTGTAATAATTAGTGAAATAGCAGACCCTAATAATATAGCGAATGCAAAATTTGCTGAGGTTACAAATGTATCCAATATTACAATAGATGTTTCAGGCTGGAAAATACACAATTACCCCAATGGAGCGACATCCTTTAGTGGAAGCTACACATTTCCAGCCCTTACGTCATTAGGGCCAGGAGCGTCTTTTGTAATAGCTAATAACGGAAGTACGTTCCAGACTACCTTTGGCTTTGCTGCAGACGATGTAGCATTCGCATTAAGCTCAAATGGTGACGATACCTATGAACTAGTTGATAATCTAGGAGCAACGATTGATCTCTTTGGTGTCATAGGCATTGATGGTACTGGAACCTGTGCCGAATATGAAAACGGTAGAGCCTTACGTACTTCAATTATCAACATAGGAAACACAAGCTGGGATGAAAGTGAGTGGACCGTTCGAGCTGGCGTGACAGTGTCTGGATGTACAGACCATGTAAACCAAACCCAAGATGCTCCTGTAGATTTTACTCCTGGAATGCACCCCTTTTAAGATGCCAAGATGATGAACCGTTTTATCGTAACTATCAAGGAACTATGAACTTAATAATTACAGCAACAATATGTAGGCTTTTTTGGAAGCTATAGCGTTTTCTTAAACTGCACCGCAAATATCGCTAAATTTAAATGTCATTTAATTATATACATTTTGCGTATACTTTTTGAAAAAACTGCTATTTTTGAATTAGCTTTAGTATTAAACACTAACTCCCTTAAATATGAATGTTTGTTTTATAATGTACCCTTGGGACGAAATGGACCCTGAAAACGATTCTACATTAGCGATGATTCAAGAATTCGCAAAGCGTGGTCATGGCTTGGCTATAACAACGCCAGCGAACCTAACAATACGCGATAGTGTAGCCTTTGGCTTTTCTCGCTGTTTAAAACGCCCTGAGAAGGTTTCTAATAATTTAAAATCATTTCATAGAAACTCAGAGTTTTATGACGAAATGCTTCCGCTAGCAGGTTTTGATGTGATCATCTTGCGTAGTAATCCGCCTTTGGACATGATGATGCTAAATTTCCTTGACAGCGTAAAAGATGATGTCTTTATCATGAATGACTTGGACGGAATCCGAAGAGCAAACAATAAACTATATACTGCCGTATTTGAAGATGATAATAATGAAATCATCCCAAGAACGCATGTTACCAAGAATAAGGCGTACCTGAAAACGGTAATCAAAGAGGGACCAGACAAAATGATTTTGAAGCCGCTTAACGGCTTTGGAGGTTCTGGTGTAATACTTATCGAAAAACGAGCTATGCTCAGTATTAACTCCTTGCTAGACTTTTATATTGATAATAATGATGGCACTTCTAACTATGTGATTCTTCAAGATTATATTCCCGGTGCCGAAGAAGGAGATGTTCGAATCCTAATGCTCAACGGTCTGCCTATTGGCGCCATGCGTAGAGTTCCAGGAGATGAAGACCACCGCTCTAATGTTAGTGCCGGTGGCACAGTCAAAAAACACAGCCTTAGTAAACAAGAGAAAGAATTATGTCGGCGTATTGGCCCTAAATTAGTCAAAGACGGCTTGTATTTTGTTGGAATTGATGTTATAGGTGGAATGTTAGTGGAGGTAAACGTAATGTCACCAGGCGGTATTACCTATATAAATAAAGTGGGCAAAACGCGGCTGCAGGAAAAGATTATCGATTTCATTGAGGACAAGGTCGAAGAGCGTGTGATAGCTTTCGAAAGAAGACAGAAGCTTCGTAAACATGTAAGTGACGCTTAGTGCTTATGAAATGCCTCCCCATTACAGAAATTATTCAGCTAATACAGAGCGAGCAATGCTTTGAGGCAGTTGCAGAGGACTATTCATTTACCATAAAAATTGATGCTTATGTGCCTTATGTCTGCGGAGCAGTTCATAATGGAAACCAATTTAGACGAGATTTATGGGATAATTGCCTGCACACAGCATATCACAGATGGTTCGAAGAAGACCCCTGTACCAAGGAGTTTATAAAAACACATCCCATCGTTATAGCCGGTTGCGATAGTAGGTTTGAATACGATTTAAATCGGACACCAGAAAACGCAATATATGAAGACGCTTGGGGTAAAAAACTATGGAAAGAGCCCTTAGCTCCTAAAGCGATTGAGAAGAGCCTAGCTAAACACGCTGCTTTCTATTCCGTTGTTCATTCATTAATTACGAAGTTAGAAGAGAAGTTTGGTGCTGTGGTGGTGTATGATATGCATAGCTATAACTGGCGAAGATGGGACAGAGAAGTGCCTGTAGTTAATTTAGGAGCAGCTAATGTTGACATCAATCGTTTCGGTGATTTTGTTGAAACTTGGCGTCAATCGCTTTCAGAATTAGAGCTTCCACACGGAATTGAATCTACAGCGAAAATCAATGACACCTTTTATGGAAATGGATATTTCCTGAAATTTATAACGCAAAGCTTCAGAAATACCCTAGTTTTGGCAACTGAATTCAAAAAAATCTATTGTAACGAATTGGATGAAACTATTTTTCCTGAAGTAGTGTGTGCTATCGAGCAGCAACTGCAGCAGAAAATCAAGAAACATGCAGCAACGTTTTACAATACATTCAAAAAATAGCAATGGCTACGCCTGAAGCAATCATAGCAACACATCCGAATCTGTTTAAGATCGATTTCAATTTGAATCAATTAGTTCAAAAAATCGAGCTATTGAACTACATCAATCCAGTAAACATTGAACAAGAGAAACGAAACTTCTTCGCTTCCAAGTACAATGTGAATCCGAATTTTCGATATCGAAAGATTGATTTTAACGCTCATAAGCTACAACAGGAGTTGTTTTCACAGGATATTGATAGTATTCAAGATGAAGAGTCTCGGAATTTTTACAGAGATGTTATATATGATTATTCAAGTCTTGTTGAATGTATTGAAACCATCGGTAAGGGAAGAAAGTTTTATTATAACGCCCTCAAATCATTTGGAACGCCCACAGAAAAAGATGTAGAAAACGCCAAGTTTATTTTGCATTTCTCTGATGAGGAGTTTGATAGTGAGATGTTCCCAATATTCAGTGCTGATGAGGCTTCAGAATATTTTCAAGAATTTACAAAGCAATACGATTTTGATTTGAACATCAAGTTCTCCACGAAAATTTCGGCGGCGGCCATGGTTCAGAACACTACCAAGACTTTAATCTTAAAAAAGAACTACCGCTATAGTGCCAACCAACTAAAGGTTCTTGCTAATCATGAGATAGGTGTGCATTTGGTAACGACCAATAACGCTTTGTGCCAATCACTTCATATTTTTTATAACGGTTTTCCGCAAAATGTGGAAACGCAAGAAGGGCTGGCTGTTTTTAGTGAATATATGAGCGGTTGTTTAACATTATACCGCCTCAAGGAACTGTCTTACCGTGTTATGGCTGCAGATAGTTTGCGCAGGGGTTGTAATTTCTGTGACACTTTTGATTTACTGCATAATCAATACAAGCTAAATAGGGAAGAGGCATATAATATTTCGCTCCGAGCACATCGTGGCGGAGGATTTACGAAGGACTATCAATATCTAACTGGACTTAAAAAGATTTATGATGCCTATCATAAAGGCACAGATCTAACACCTTTAATGCTGGGGAAAGTGTCCATGGGTAATGAATCATTAATTGAAAAGTGGAAACAACTTGGGCTCGCTCAGGATTTTAAGCACAAAAACTTCGCCTTCGATGAAAATAACAACGGTGACGAAAAGTTGAACTTTATTCTTCAGAATTTAAAATAAAAGCGAGCAATTCCTTGCTCGCCTTTCTTACTGTTACAAATTAATGCGTTTCGATTTAGGGTATTTCACCACATAGGTAAACTCCTTTTTGATGTTTGCATTGGACGCTAACTTTATGTTCCATTTCAAAACACCTGTTTCCGTATTGAAATCAGCATCGCCTTCTTCAATATCGTCTACTTTTATTTCCTTGTTTTGAGATATTGGAACCCTATCTTCGAGTACTAAATTGATTGCCGTTTTTTTGCTGCTTTTAACTTCAATTTTATATCCCTTATCGATGATTCTGCTCCCTCCAAGGAAAGATTTACTCTTAAAGTTATCAATCTTTTCACGCTTGATAACTATCGATGGGTCAATTCCTAAGGAAAAATTTAAACTATCTGTAGTCGCCAACGGATTCAAATAGGTCTTACCGGCATAGCTACCTTCGAAATAGATGTTCGCATCTCCCTGAAGTAAGTCGTATTTCTCCCAATCCTTCACTGTGGCAGTTAAGAATACATTCTCATTAAGCTCCGGCGCAGCATAGTGTTGGTATGTAGCCGGCAATGCGAACGTATCAATCTCAATTACGGTAATTTCAGCATTCGATTTGATGGTGTACTTTTTAGCAATTTCAAAGCGCACGGCGGTTAAACCTGTCTCTTTTGAATTTCCATTGCTTAGCTGTTTCCCTTTTGTAGTAACAATAACAACGCCATCGCTTGCTCTATTTCCATATATTGCTCGGGCAGAGGCTCCTTTTAAAACATTGACCTCTGCTATGTTGTCTGAATTTAAATTAGAAATATTCTTCTTACTGGCAATCACACCGTCTATCACATATAAAGGATTTGATGTCTTTAAACTACTTGCGCCTCTAATTACTACGTGCGAAGCGGCACCTGCATAACCATTTGATCCAGTTATGTTTACACCAGGAGTTTTTCCTTGCAAGAGTGTGGCAATATCATATTCCTGCTTTCTGTTACGTTTTGTACCATAACCCGTTACCACAACTTCACTTAGTTGCGATTGATCAGCGTCCATGTTTAGATTCATTGTATTTGAATAGATAGGGACTTTTTTATTATGAAAGCCCAAGTAGCTGTACGATAGCTCTCGTCCACCATTAACTTGGAGGGTATAGTTCCCATCAAAATCGGTTTGTGTTCCATTCCTCGTTCCATTTTCTATGATGTTCACACCTGGAAGCGGCAAGCCTGTATCATCGAGTATTGTTCCGCTCACTGCTCTAATGGTTGGATTGTACTTATAGCTTGTGCTTTGTTTAGCCGTAGTCCGACGGTAGTTGGCGTAGACAAAGTTTAAATACTTCGGAAGGATTTGAGGCTTTGTGTTATCGGTAGTTGGATCTCCTGTAGACAGTACAATATTAACATCATTCCAGTCTGTTCCGCTTTGCTGATAGATATTTGCCTTATACGAAAGGTCAATCGGAGAACTTGTATTGGTTGCACGAATATCATACAACGGAAACCATCCAGCATTTTTAATGTTGTATTTGATCTGTAACACCAGATTCGTGGCTTTTTTAGAATCAAGTTTCAAGTCGATTTCACCACGTTTTTCTTCTTTAGAATCCGCTAGCTTGGCAAGCTCGTTAGCGTTATCACGTAGTTGATCATTGATCTTAGCTATGTTTAGATCAGCTGAATAAATAGCATCTTTAATCTCAGTGACTCTGCTTCTATAATAAGCAGACATCTCTTTAAATTTCTCCAAAGAAAGGTCCGTAGCATCACTATTTATCCGCTGATTCTTAGTGAGTAACTGGCGTTCCTCTTCATAACCATAAATAATATTCTGAATAGCTGTCTTTTCATGACGTAAGGCTTCAATTTTCGCTTGAATCGTTTTGTATGCTGAGGAAAGAACCTTCTTTTCAAGATAGTCTATATTAAATTTTATAGAAATAATAGAAGCATTATTCAATCCCGAAATCTGGATACTGCTTTCGTCAATATCTGGAGACAGGTTGTTAAAGAGGAATACGTTTTCACCCGGCTTAAGGTTTATCGATGCCACACGTCCAATAGATGCTCCTTCAAGGTATACGGTCACTTTTTCAATTTTCGATTGCTTTGGTTGTACGTTTTCAGCCAATGCTAAAAATGGAACTAGGAATAGAAATAGTAGTGCTTTTTTCATGATGATTGTGTTTAGATTTGACATAAAACTAAATCGAATCACTTCCAATGTAAAACACAGTTGAGGGAACAATAGATTTCGAAGAGGGAACTATAGTTTTGGGAAAGTCTAGCTTAATTTACAGGAATTTTGCACGCAATTCTGGTGTTGGAATCATACAGCTTTCCTGCTTCCCATACCATTTATAACGATTTCGAGCAACAATATCATAGACCCAATTCCGAATAAATCTTGGAACAATCATAAAACCATAGAGCAGTGGCCAAGCACCGGGAAGGTATTTGGCTGCACGCAATGCTGCAGTTGACTTCACATACGCCTTGCCGTGGTCAATAAAAACTATAGAGTCTGTCTTAGCAGGGTCAATATTGTGAACCGCAACAAGTTCTTTGCCAATGTCTTCTTGCAAGGCGGCAAAACGAAAAACATCCCTTTTGTCGCGTTTTATCACAAAATTCACAGAACTACTGCATAAATTGCAAACGCCATCAAAGAGAATTATTTTTTTGTTTTCAGGTTTCAATTTTCAATGAATTAATGATTAAATGAATTCATAGTACGTTTGTCTTAACTCCGTACTTTGTGTATTTTACTTCGTGCTTTATGCACCCAGCCTCCAGCTCTTTATACCTTCTCCAATTCCGTTATACTCACATTAGTCGTAAAAATTCCGTAATTCACAATCGCTTTATTTTTTTCTAAGGTATCAACGGTTCCTATGGCTCTTCCGTCAATCATCCTTACGCGATCTCCAATTTTTAAAGCCACTTTTGGTTTTGGTGGTGGTGCCTTTTTCGCCTCGTCCTTCTCTTTTTTCTTGCGCTTTCTAATTACCGCAACTCTCTGCTCAACTTCTTTCTCGATAACAATCGCCTGCGCTTTTACCTGCTTCTTTTGCTTTGGAGCAATCTCCTTTCGTTTGCTATTTTCGACCATTACTAATTTCAGAAGTTCGTCAAGCAGTGGTTTTTTTTGTTTATTGTTCAAATACCGTTGCGCGAGCGTGTCAACCTTTTTTCCAAGGCTAATCAATTTCTGATTCGCGTCATACATCTCCTGATAACTCTCTAGTTTATCTTGAACCTTTGCATTTACAGCTTCCAATTGTTTGCCTTCTTTTCTGGCTTTTTCTGCTGAAGATTCTAAAGATTCACTCGTTTTTCGAAGCTTAGAACGTTCCTTTTGTAAATTAGCGATGGTTTCATCAAAGCGAATTTTTCCGCGTTCAATTTTCTTTTTCGACTTATTAATTAAGCTATATGGTATGCCATTTTTCTGAGCCACTTCAAAGGTAAATGAACTCCCTGCTTCCCCGAGGTGCAGCTTATATAAGGGCTCTAGAGTTCTGCTATCAAACTGCATATTCGCATTCATGGCAAATGGCAATTCGTTTGCAAGCAATTTCAGATTTGCATAATGGGTTGTGATAATTCCAAATGCTTCGCGCTCATAGAATACTTCCAGAAAGGTTTCAGCCAAAGCACCGCCCAGTTCTGGATCACTACCGGTTCCGAATTCGTCAATTAGAAACAGTGTGTTCTTATTGCACTTTTTCAGAAACTGATTCATCTTTTTTAGACGATAGCTATAGGTGCTCAGTTGATTTTCAATAGACTGGTTATCCCCAATATCCGTTAGGATTCGGTTAAAAATAGAGACCTCACTTTTAGCGTCAACAGGCAGTAACATTCCACTTTGAAGCATGAGCTGCAACAATCCAACAGTTTTTAGCGTGATACTCTTACCTCCCGCATTGGGTCCTGAAATAACAATAATTCGCTTTTCAAGGTCTAAAGAAATACTTTGTGGATACGTCTTTTCTTTTCGCTTTTTATTTTCAGTGTAAAGGAGTGGGTGATACGCGTCTATTAGGTCTAACTTCCTTTCTGAAGTAATCCTCGGCAGCACACCATTAATAGAAACCGCATAGCGTGCTTTAGCGCAGGTTAGGTCGATTCTACTAAGAAATTGCTGATAGGCTGCCAACAATTCTTTATAAGGTCTTACAAAATCTGTAAGCGCTTTTAAGATTCGTTTTATTTCATCCTGTTCTTCATAAATCAAATTACTAAGCTCATTGGTGAACTCCAATGTCTCTTGCGGCTCCATATACACAATACTTCCTGTCTTGGATTGACCAAGAACCGCACCGTTGATTTTTTTGCGATACATAGATTTCACGGCTAGTACGCGTCTATTATCCACAATAGTTTCTTTTATATCATCTAAGTAGCCTGCTTGATTGTATCTGGTGAGCGCTTTAGTAAACGAAGAGTTTATTTGCCCTTTTACTTGTTGTAATCGCCTACTAATAGCCTGTAATTCCTTTGAAGCATTATCTTTTATCTGTCCATACTTGTCAAATATCTTATGAATTTCTTCAGAAATAGTTAGGACGTAGTGAACAGTTTCTGCATACGAATTCAAGTAGGTATAAAATTCCTCGAATTTTTTAAAAAACCTCAGTAGTCTATGGGTTGTTTCTGAAACAGATAAAATTTTACGAAAGCCGATGGCTTCTAATCTGCTATTCTCAATATCTAAAAGCTTCAATTCGCTAAATATCGGCTCAAAGCCATGATTTGGGATAGGGCTATCGCTCCCGAAGGAAGCAGTATACTCTCGCACACGATGTAGCTCGGGAGCAACCTCTTCGGTATCCACAAAAGGAACAATGCCCAATGCTTTCTCCTTTCCGGGCTCTGTGCTACAGTAGGCTGATATTTGATCAAGGATGGCAGGAAACTCTAGGTCCTGTAATGTTTTATTGTCTATTCGTATCATTTGTGAAAAGGCTTGTTTTACCTTAGCTTTGTTAGTACAAAAATAGGCATAATGGATGTAAAAATTGCTCAGAGTTGGAGGCAGGTTTTAGAAAATGAATTTGAAAAAGATTATTTCAAAGAGCTTATGACTTTCGTTCAATCCGAATATGCTTCCCATCAGTGCTTTCCGCCGTTGTCACAAATCTTCTCCGCTTTTAATCACACCAACTTTAAAGACGTAAAGGTTGTTATACTAGGGCAAGACCCTTATCACGGTCTAGGGCAGGCTAATGGTCTGTGTTTCTCTGTGGCTGATGGTGTTCCAAAACCCCCATCGTTACGGAACATTTTTAAAGAAATAACGGCTTCTTTGGAAGTTCCTGAACCTTCCTCATGCAACTTAGAGCGCTGGGCAGATCAAGGCGTGTTATTGCTAAACGCAACACTAACAGTGCAAGCGCATGAAGCTGGGAGTCATCAAAAAAAAGGTTGGGAGCAATTTACAGATAGCGTTATCAAGAAGCTTTCTGAAAATAGGGAAGGAGTGGTATTTTTACTTTGGGGAGGTTTTGCTAAAAAGAAGGGGGCTAAGATTGGTGCAGAAAAACATCTTGTCTTAACAAGCGGACATCCTTCGCCATTGAGCGCTAATAGAGGGTGTTGGTTTGGTAATGATCATTTCAGAAAAACCAATAAATATTTGGAGGAAAGGGGAGAGGAACCAATTAAATGGTAAACTAAGGCTTAGGAATAGTACTGCCTATTAGTCTTCTTCTGGGAATTCTTGGTCTGGGGAGTCATTACAGCTAAACTCTAAAAGAAGAAAATTAGTAACGAGTAAGGCCCCGAGAATAATCAAAAAAGTTGTCATATCACTTACATTTACATCTTTTAGATGCAGATATCTTTCTTGGGTTGCGTGAAAAAAATATTATTTTAGAATATGCGAAACAGGAATCGTAGCCTCAATTAAATCTAAGTGAACAAGTTTCTGCTGTACCATCGCTACTTGTTCCTCAGATAGGTTCTCCTGAGACCAGCGCGTAAGTGACAACCATTCACGTACATCTTCAGGTTTCTGTCCATATCTCTTGGCAATCATCGTATCGATGGATGGGATGTTTTTAAATTCGGCTGTAGTATTGTTTATGATATTTAATATTTTATAGACTGCGTCACTGTCGTTTTCCAATACTTCGTTACGCACAGCAATTACAAAACAGGGCCATGGCGTTGGGCATTCGCCAACAATATCGAGCGGGCCATCATCTACATAAGGCTTGGTTGTGAATTTCTCCCACATAAAATAATCTGCAGTTCCTTTTGGTAACTCTTCCAATGCGCCTTCCAAATCCTTAATTACTTCAAATTCTAAGTCGGTTTCCGCATCCCATCCTTCATTTTCAGCGTTTACGTAAGCCATTAAATGTGATCCTGAGCCATACCGACTAATGGCTACTTTCTTTCCTTTTAGGTCGGAAATAGTTTTATATTCAGAATTATCAGCAACGTGAACGCCCCAAATTAGCGGGCTTTCAACAAAAACTTGCACTATTTTACATGCGTTGCCATCAACAATGTCTCTAATAATTCCTTCAGTTAAAACAACTGCCATGTCGATACTGCCATCACGCAGTGCTTTACACATTTGCCCAGTACCTCCAAAAAAATCTTCCCAACGTAAATTGATATTTTCGTCATGGTATTTTTTATCTCGAAGGGTCAAATACCAGGGTAGGTTAAAGTGCTCAGGTACACCGCCTATCTTAAAGTTCTTCATGAAACTAAGCGTTCTAGGGTGTATTGTATTAAGTTTTCGACGGCTGCTTTCGGGTTTTTGCTAAAAGTGCCATTGGCCCTGTTGGCTAGTATCACGCTCAACGAAATTGCCTTATGACCTAGTAAATGACTTAAGCCATAAATACCAGCGGTTTCCATTTCTAAATTTGTGATTGACTTCCCTTTATAGCGAAATTGCTCCAATTTCGAATTTAATGTATCATCGTGTAGGGCGAGTCGTAATATTCTTCCTTGTGGCCCATAAAAGCCAGAATTTGTTGATGTAATTCCTTTTACACATTCTTCTGAAGTAAAAAGCGTGACCAATTCAGGATCACCAGAAACAACATAAGGATCTGAGTTCTTAGAATTCCATTGTGTGAATTCTTTCAATGCTTCGGAAAAGTCCGTGTCAAAAGATGCTGTTTTTTTATAGAAATGCAATAGGTTATCAAAGCCTATAGCCCGTTCAGAAACCACAAATTTATCGACTGGGATGTCACTCTGTATGCATCCTGTGGTGCCAATTCGTATTATTCGTAAGGATGTCAAAGCATTTTTAACCTGTCGCGTTTTAAAATCAATATTCACGAGTGCGTCTAATTCATTCAGTACAATATCAATGTTATCGGTACCAATACCTGTTGAGATAACGGTAAGTCGCATGCCTTTATAAATTCCAGTCTTGGTACGGAATTCACGGGATTCGGCAACGTTTTCAATAGTATCAAAGTGTGCAGTAACTTGATCAACGCGTTCAGGGTCACCAACCGTGAGAATAGTGTTAGCAATATCACCTGGCTTTAAATTTAAGTGATAGATACTTCCATCCGGGTTTAAGATAAGTTCTGATTCTTTAATTTGCATTCGCAGCGGTGATTTGTTGGGTTTATCTATTGTAAAAGTAATCGTATTTTAAAGCTCCGCCAAATTGGGATTGGCGGTTATTATCCACCTACGCGTTTCGTTTTAAACCCCTTAGCCTGAAGAAACTTCATGATTTGATCTCGATAATCCCCTTGAATGATAATCTGTTCATTTTTAAAGCTACCACCAACGCTAAGCATTTGCTTAATTTCCTTCGCGAGTTGCTTAAAATCTGACCCTGCACCCGTATAACCTTCAATAATGGTAATAGGTTTGCCTTTGCGCTTTTCGTACTTGCAGAGTAACGGCTCATCTTGCAGCCACAGTTCTTTTTCCGCTGGATTATTATTTTCTTCGGAAGGAACATGCTCTGGAAACAAGTTCTTGAGTTGATCTTGTATATCCATTACTCTTTTATTAAACCAATCTCCACCAAACGCTGATGTAAAAAATCGCCTGCTGTGATATCGTCAAATGATTTTGGATGATCTTCATTCACACAGGCTGGCATGCAGCTCAAATCCATATCACCTCTTGGATGCATAAAGAAAGGAATGGAGTAACGTGGCATGTGCCATTGCTCTTTTGGCGGATTAACAACTCTATGTATGGTAGAGCGTAGCTTATTGTTGGTATGTCTTTCAAGCATATCACCTACGTTGATAACGAGCTCGTCCTCTTGTGGAATTGCATCAATCCATTCGCCATCCTTCCGAAGTACCTGCAGCCCACCGCTGGAAGCCCCCACTAATAAAGTAATTAGATTTATATCGCCATGGGCACCTGCGCGCACTGCGCCTTTTGGTTCATCTTTAATGGGCGGGTAGTGAATAGGCCTTAAAATACTATTCCCATTAGCTGCCCAATGGTCAAAGTAATGCTCATCAACGCCAATGTATAATGCCAAAGCTCTTAATACATAAACCCCTGTCTTTTCAAGCATTCTGTAAGCTTCCATACCAGTTGCATTGAAATTTGTTAGTTCTTCAACTAGGACATTTTCCGGATAATCTTCTGGAAGTTTCGCGTCTTCGTCAGGCACTTGTCCAAAATGCCAAAACTCTTTTAAATCCCCTTCTTTCTTGCCTTTAGCGTGTTCTTTACCAAAGCTTACATAGCCACGTTGTCCGCCAAGACCTGGTATTTCATATTGCTCTTTTGTCTCAACTGGTAAGGCAAAAAATGTTTTAACCTCATGGTATAGATTTTCAAGGAGCGTCTCGCCTACGAAGTGATTCTTCAGGGATACAAAGCCTATTTCTTCATAAGCTGAACCAAGTTCATTGACAAATTTCTGTTTTCTATCTGGATCACCGCTTAGGAAATCGGCCAGATCCACGCTTGGAATATTATTCATAGCATATATTTTTAATACTACAAATATACCAAAAACTGAAACCAATTACGAAGTGAAAAAAATGAATTAAAACGGTTGTTAACTACCTATTTTTTCTACTTTTGAACTAATCAAACAAGTACAATGAAATCTCAAACAGTGATTGACCCCCCTTTTAAATACGACAGGTCTCAAATAGCAGATGCCACCTTAGTTTCCCTTTATAAATCGATGCTTAAACCGCGTATGATTGAAGAAAAGATGCTCATTTTATTGCGTCAGGGAAAAATATCGAAGTGGTTTAGCGGTATTGGACAAGAGGCCATTTCTGTTGCTATTACAGCTGTTTTAGATAAAGAAGAGTACATTTTACCCATGCACCGAAACCTTGGGGTGTTCACCGCGAGAGAGATTCCTTTATACCGGTTATTCTCACAATGGCAGGGAAAAGCGAACGGATTCACCAAAGGAAGGGACCGTAGTTTTCACTTCGGAACGCAGGAATATAAAATCATGGGGATGATTTCTCACTTAGGACCTCAGTTTGGGGTGGCAGATGGTATTGCGCTTGGGAATCTTTTAAAAGGCAATAAGCAAGTCTGTGCAGTGTTTACTGGTGACGGCGGAACTAGCGAAGGTGATATTCATGAATCTTTAAATGTGGCGTCTGTATGGCAGCTTCCTGTGCTTTTTTGCATAGAGAATAATGGCTACGGACTATCCACACCAACAAATGAACAGTATAATTGTGAGCATTTAGCGGATAGAGCGAAGGGTTATGGCATGGAAGCTCACATTATTGACGGGAACAACATTCTAGAAGTATATACAAAAGTAAAAGCGCTCGTTACAGATATGCGCGAAAACCCACGACCTGTGTTATTGGAGTTTAAAACCTTTAGAATGCGTGGACATGAAGAGGCGAGTGGTACCAAATATGTACCGAAGGAATTATTGGAAACCTGGGAAGCTAAAGATCCACTTATTAATTACGAAAATTACCTATTAGCCGAAGGCATTCTTTCAGAATCAACCATAACCGAATTCAAGAGTGATATTAAGTCGGAAATAGACGAAAACTTGACACTGGCATTCGATGAGCCAGTTATCCAATCTGATTTAACTACTGAGTTAAGTGATGTATATCAACAATCTGTAGTTGAGGAAGTTGCGCCAAATAATAATACCCAAGAATTACGACTAATAGATGCTATTTCTGAAGGATTAAAGCAAAGTATGGAGCGTCATGATAACACGGTCATGATGGGGCAGGATATCGCCGAATACGGAGGTGTTTTTAAAATTACTGAAGGGTTTTTAGAAGCCTTCGGAAAGGAGCGTATCCGAAACACACCAATCTGTGAAAGCGCAATTGTTTCTGCGGCTATGGGCCTATCAATAAACGGGTTCAAGACAATAGTGGAGATGCAATTTGCAGATTTTGTTACTTCAGGATTTAATCCGATTATCAATCACCTAGCTAAATCACACTATCGTTGGAATCAGAAAGCTGATGTGGTGGTAAGAATGCCTTGTGGCGCTGGTGTTGGCGCGGGACCTTTCCACAGTCAGACAAACGAAGCCTGGTTTACTCATACTCCCGGCCTCAAGGTGGTCTACCCAGCTTTTCCGTATGACGCGAAAGGTTTAATTGCCGCGGCAATAGAAGATCCTAATCCGGTGTTATTTTTCGAGCATAAGGCATTGTACAGAAGTATTAGGCAAGAAGTACCTACAGATTACTTTACCCTTCCTATTGGAAAAGCTTCGCTTTTACGAGAAGGAAATGATGTAACGATTGTAACCTATGGTGCTGGTGTACATTGGGCTTTGGATACTTTAGACTCTGAATCTACAATTTCAGCAGACCTTATTGATTTACGAACCTTGTCTCCTTTAGACACAGAAGCGATTTATACTTCCGTTAAGAAAACTGGAAAAGTCATCATTCTACAAGAAGATTCGATATTTGGCGGTATGGCGAGCGATATTTCAGCATTAATAACTGAAAATTGCTTTGAGCAATTGGATGCGCCAGTGCAAAGATCTGCCAGTATTGAAACCCCAATACCATTCGCAGCTAATCTGGAAGCGCAGTACCTTCCAAAGGAAAAATTTAAAAGTCAGTTATTAGAACTTTTAGCGTATTAATAGCGTCCTGACGCCAGTACGCTTTAAGAAAAAGAACTTTGTTTACTGAGACTTCTATTGTATCTTAGTACCACTTTTAAATCAAAAATTGATTTGACCCACGAATAACAACTAAATTTTAACTCATGAGAAAATTACTCCTTTTGGTAATAATTGGTGCTACTGTGCTTGCGTGTGGTGCTCCAAAAACTGTAATTGAATCCAAAAAAGTTATTAAGGGATATTGGAACTTAGACAATATCACATATAGTGAAGCGGGAACCTTTAACGTTAAAGTGTTTAATGACACTTCTAAAGAGTGCTTTGAAGGCACGACTTGGCGTTTTATCCCAAACAACAATTCAGGCACTTATACTGTAAACAACGGGAATTGTCCAACTGGAGATAGAAATTTTCTTTTCTCTATTGTTGAAGACAGTAAAGGAGGGGGAGAGTATGATTTTCTTCTGAAGCCTACTATGAAACTAGGGAAACCAGAGAAGGAAAACTCCATTGGGTTCCGGGTTAACCTTGCACAACTTAGTAATAATACGATGCGTTGGGAGCAAACGGTTACCCTTGACGGCAGCCCATTTAAAATAGCAATGAACTTTTCTAAAATCGACGAATAATATGAAAACTTTAATAAAACGTATATCTGTGGTAGCATTTTCGCTAGCCTTATTGGTGAGTTTCACCAATTGTGAAGCCACTAAAAATGCAAATAGTAAACAAAAAGGTGCCGTTATTGGTGCTGCTGGTGGCGCAATATTAGGTGCCATTCTTGGAAACAATGTGGGTAAAGGCGGTAATGGTGAAGCTGGTGCCGTTATTGGTGGAATTTTAGGTGGTGCTGCTGGAGTTCTTATTGGAAATAAAATGGATAAGCAAGCTCAAAAAATTGAGCAAGAAATTCCTGGTGTGCAGGTTGAACGTGTAGATGATGGAATTATACTAACGTTTGATGAGAACAGCGGTGTGTATTTTGATACTGGTAAGTATAACATCAATGGTGCTTCACAAACAAACCTAGACAAACTAACAACGGTGCTTCAAGAATATGGTGATACTGATGTCCTTGTTGTAGGACATACAGACAGCGTAGGATCCGAAGTATCTAATATGACCTTATCACAGCGCAGAGCAACTGCAGTAACAACCTATTTTACCGCTACGAAGGGGCTGAGTGCAAATCGCCTTACAACGAACTGGTATGGAGAAACGTCTCCTGTTGGCGATAACGCAACAGCAGAAGGCAGAGCTCAAAACAGACGCGTAAACATCGTGATTGTTCCTAACGCAAAAATGAAACAAGAGGCCGAGAAAGAAGCCGGCAACTAACAAACACAAGATCCTAACAGAAATCCCGCCAGATATACGCTAGGCGGGATTTTTTTTATTTAATTATTAAGGCGAAATTTAAGAATGACAAGGTCCCATTTTGACATTATTATAGTAGGCGGCGGTTTAGCCGGACTAAGCTGTGCCTTGCATTTGTCAAAGACATCCAAGGTTTTAGTGTTAGAAAAACACACCTATCCCAATCATAAGGTATGTGGGGAGTATGTTTCTAATGAAATTTTACCCTATTTAAAAACCCTAGGCATTGATCCTATTGCGCATGGTGCAAAGCGAATCACTGAGTTCGAAATTAGCACATCCAATGGAAAAAGTATCACCAGTACGCTGCCCCTTGGTGGATTTGGCATGAGTAGATACGCACTAGATAATGTACTTTATAATCAATTAAAAGACTCGGTTGAGTTTCAATTTGAAACGGTAACGGGAATTCATTTTAAGGAAAATGAATTTCAGGTAGCAACGCAATCAAATCTCAAGTTCACGGCAAATTTTGTTGTTGGGGCCTTCGGAAAGCGATCTAACTTGGACGGTACCTTAGAGCGAAGTTTTATACAGAAAAAATCAAACTGGTTAGCGGTAAAGGCGCATTATGACTATGATTTTCCAGATAATAAGGTGGCATTACATAATTTTAAAGGTGGTTACTGCGGACTCTCACAAATAGAAACTGGTGCTGTGAATGCGTGTTATTTAACAACCTACGATTCTTTTAAACCCTACGGGAATGTGGATCTTTTCCAGAATGAAGTGCTTCGAAAGAATAAGCACTTAGAACACTTTTTTCAAAATGCTCAGGCAATATTTGAAAAGCCGCTGAGTATTAGTCAGATATCATTTGATAAAAAACAAAATATTGTAAATCATATTTTTATGATAGGGGATAGTGCGGGTCTTATTCATCCACTTTGCGGAAACGGCATGGCTATGGCGATACATAGCGCTAAAATATTTTCGGAATGCTACCAAAGCCATCGTAGCGAGAAACAGACGGATCGATTAAAACTTGAAGAGCGCTATGGACGCGTATGGCGCGATCACTTTGCTAAACGACTAGCAACGGGCAGAAGAATTCAGAAGTTATTATTACACCCCACGCTATCTAATTTAGGGTATTCAGTCGCTAGGCTGTTTCCATCCATAGTACCTAACATTATAAAACAAACCCATGGGGAGATCGTTCAATGATACCAATTTCTACTAAATACCGATCTGAACAAGCTGAAATCATGGACGATTTCGCACTACAAGGTGACGAACTACAATTGTTGTTAACCGATCTAAAAACGGTAAACACCTTACTTGGCGGAACCAATATAAGCCTGGATGGTATAACGCAATTACTCAAATATTGCACTAAGAATGAAACCATTACGATTATCGATATTGGTTGTGGGGATGGAGAAATACTTCGGAAATGCGCTGGCCTAGGTAAAAAACTTGGATTGCATTTTGAGTTAATAGGACTTGATGCCAACGTACATATTCTGAACACAGCGCGGGAGAAATCGAAAGGTTATAGCAATATACAGTATCAAACAGTTAATATTCTTTCGGATAATGTGGCAATACCAGCACACGATATAGCCCTATGCACACTGTTCTTGCATCATTTTCCGAATGATATCATTATTAGACTCCTTCAAAGATTAATGCAAGAATCCAAAGCAGGTGTGGTAATAAACGATTTAGAGCGAAATAAGCTTGCATTTTCACTATTCAAGCTGTTCAGTTTTGTATTTTTAAGAACAAAAATTGCAAAACATGACGGATTGGTATCTATCGCTAGATCCTTCCGAAGAAATGAATTACAGCAGTTTTCAGAAAAAATAAGCAATACGAATTCCCAAATTCGATGGAAATGGGCCTTTCGGTATCAATGGATATTAAGACCTACTAAAAACACTTAATGAGCGTAAAAATTACAACAGTAGCCAAACAGCTGCCCCAATATACAAGGGAAACCAAGGATATTCTACCTTATATAGATGCGTGGTTAGAAGGTCAGGAGTCACGTTTTAAGCGTAAAGTTAAAAAAATATTTGAAGGAGCTGGTGTGACCCGTCGGTATTCCATAATGGATGCCCACGAGGTATTTATGCATAGCAGTTTCGAAGAGCGCAATGATATTTATGTTCGGGAAATTAAGAAGTTAGGGAAGCAAAGTCTTGAAAAGGCATTACAGAAGGCCGACTGGAAACCAACTGATATCGATTTTATTATTACGGTAAGCTGCACTGGAATCATGATTCCATCAGTAGATGCCTATTTAATCAATGATCTACAAATGCGTCAAGACGTGGTGCGGCTTCCTGTTACTGAAATGGGATGTGCGGCAGGTATAAGCGGCGTTATTTATGCAAAGAACTTTCTCAAAGCAAATCCTGGAAAACGTGCTGCGGTTATTGCTTTAGAATCCCCTACGGCAACCTTTCAGTTAAATGATTACTCCATGGCAAACATTGTAAGTGCCGCCATTTTTGGTGACGGTGCAGCCTGTGTTTTACTCTCATCACGCGAGGAAGATACCGGGCCAAAAATCCTTGACGAATCTATGTATCATTTTTATGATGCGACAGCCATGATGGGTTTTAAACTAATGAATACGGGGCTTCAAATGATTTTAGACAAGGAGGTGCCAGAGAAAATTGCAAAACATTTCCCTGAGATTGTACATCCATTTTTAGAGAAAAATGGCAAGACAATAGAAGATATAGACCATCTAATTTTTCATCCAGGAGGCAGGAAAATTGTTGAAACGGTAGAAGATCTCTTCGGAAAACTAGGCAAAAACATAGATGATACCAAGGAGACGCTTAACTTGTATGGAAATATGAGCAGTGCTACGGTGCTCTATGTATTAGAGAGATTCATGGATAAAAAACCTGCAAAAGGTACATTGGGCTTAATGTTGAGTTTTGGCCCAGGGTTTTCAGCACAAAGTGTTTTAATAGAATTTTAATATGACCAAAGAATTTAAGAGTGAGTGGGCTTTGATATTAGGAGGTAGTAGTGGCTTAGGCTTAGCTACTGCTAAAAAACTTGCTGCTCATGGAATGAATATATGCATTGTACATCGTGACCGAAAAAGCAATTTGGCAGCCTTTGAAAAGGACGTTGAACTGCTAAAGGAAAACGATATTGAAGTACGTACTTTCAATAAGGATGCGCTTCAGAAAGAAACAAGAGCTGAAGTCTTAGCCAGCTTCAAGAAAAACGAAATAAAAGTGCTGGTGCATAGTATTGCTAAAGGAAGTTTAAAAGCAATGCAAGCGGGAGATGATTCATTATCCAAAACCGACTTAGACATTACGTTACACGCCATGGGAACAAGCTGGTACGAATGGGCTCTAGATATTGTAGCGTCTAAATTACAGGCAGAAAACACACGATTCCTTGCGTTTACAAGTGAGGGTAATGCCAAAGTTTGGCCGGGATATGCCGCAGTTTCAGCGGCGAAAGCTACCCTTGAATCCTTGATGCGTTCTATGGCAGTGGAATATGCCAGCTTAGGAATTACCACCAACTGCATACAAGCAGGAGTCACGGAAACACCATCGTTTAATATGATTCCACATAGTGATATCTTGGCAGATACGGCGAGAAGAAGAAATCCCTTTAGAAGATTAACCATGCCCGAAGATGTTGCCAATGCGGTATATCTAGTGTGCAGGGAAGAGGGCAATTGGATTAATGGAACGGTTTTAAAGGTAGATGGAGGGGAGAGTTTACGCTAATGGCAAATTATTCACACATACTCGATATCTTACCTTATACAGCACCCTTTTTGTTTGTGGATCAACTTATTTCTGTTTCTGAAGAAGGCGCCTCAGGCGTATATACTTTTAAGCAGGATGAATACTTCTACAAAGGACATTTTATAGACAATCCAGTTACCCCAGGGGTTATCTTAACCGAATGCATGGCGCAAATAGGTGTTGTTTGCCTAGGCATTTACTTGGTGAGTCTACAGGAAAGTGCTACGGAGAATGCCGATAAACAGATCGCATTAAGCAGTGTAGCGGTTGACTATTTGGCCCCTGTATATCCAGGAGAAACTGTTACTGTCCGCTCTGAAAAAGAATATTTTAGGTTTGGAAAACTAAAGTGCAAGGTTAGTATGCGTAACGCTAAAAATGAGCTCGTATGCAAAGGGACGATTAGCGGAATGATGGGGTGAAAATGCGAAGACAGCAGTTCGTATAAAATATATTCGTGCATTTGTAGCAAAAATTAAAGTTTTCAGTTTTAAAATATTAAATCATTCTTTCAT
>Ga0114916_1000533_pt1 | contig 25256 bp, 25 predicted proteins | sample MalvirAntarct_66_FD_83501 | JGI IMG/M metagenome (GOLD analysis project Ga0114916, IMG submission 83501) | Marine viral communities from the Global Malaspina Expedition - Malaspina viral metaG Antarct_66 | ecosystem: Environmental > Aquatic > Marine > Oceanic | place: West Anvers Island... | reverse complement strand
TTTCGAGCCTGAATTCAGGGCTGAAATTGGGGCCTTTCTTCTTTGTCATTTTGTCACCTAATTTGCTATGGCTGCTATCATAGCAGCTCTGATTAGGTGGCCAAATTCACTATGCCACTACATGCATTGGCAGCAAGGCAAGTAATATGTATTTTTCAAGATGTCTCCTGGCTAGTGTGCTTCTGGTGTTTTCATCCTGCATAGTGATGGCAGATTCCTGGGTGCCGCCAACAATCAAGTCGTACACTTCAATAACAGGTGAATATGTTTTCACAGTCACGCCTGAACCACAGAGTAATCAACCTTTCATTGTCCCGAAGCTAAGCCAGGAAACGAGTGAGATCCAAACGGAATCTGAATACCCGAAGGGGCGCCTTGTTACAGCCTCAGGTGATGTGTTGTGGGAGCGAAGACTGGTTAATGAAGTATCACCCGTTAGTGCAATCGTATCTGCTGATGGCCAGTATGTCGTTACATTTGATAACTGGTATGTGGGGGGCTACGGTTCCGATGTTGTGGTGATTTATGGAAAGTCAGGTGGGTTAATTCGTGACTTTTCTCTTGGCGACATAGTGGGGTTGCGTCGGGTATCAGATTTACCCCGCTCCATTGATACGAGATTGTGGGCTGGAGAGCACAGGTTTGAGTCTAAAGACTTCCTTTTGCTTAGTGTTTTGGCGGATGGTGCTGATTTTTACAGCAATGAACCCACGTTTGAATCTATTCGAGTCAGGCTCGAAGACGGTGTGGTGATAGATCACCAAACGTCACCATGAAAATGTTGGTTTCAGAGTTTAAAGATAACATGGGGCTTCAATGAAACGTATTTATACGCATGATAATGTGGTGGTACTACATTCGGTAAAAAATGTTCTGGCGCTGCATGATATCGACTCCTTTGTAAAGAACGAACACACCATACCGGCAGGGGCCCGACACGGTATCGGTAATATTTTTCATGAGCTTTGGCTTCAAAACAATCAGGATTATGCAAAGGCCTGTGAAGTCATAGAGAAAGAAGTTGAACAAAAGGTGTCAGGAGAAGACTGGGTTTGTGATAACTGCGGTGAGAAAAATGCAGGTAGCTTCGAAATTTGCTGGAAATGTCAGTATGTGCCAGCCAATAAATGACAGCTCAACAACGGATGGAGTCCCCGCATCTTCAGGATTAGGCATGGACTTTGCTGGGACAAGGCTACAGTCAACCGAAGATAAGGATGAATCATGATAACCAACTTCCTCTCGCAGGTTCAGCAGTCAGTCACCCTTCAGCCGCAAGAACGTGAGCAAAAAACTGCCGCTGGAACCGGCAATACCTTGCCACCTGAAGGCTCTGGAGAGCGCGTTACCATTAGTGCAGGCGGGCGTTCAGCGTTGGAGCGGGAAGTACAAAACATAGCGGAAGCACGTGATAATCATGAACTCGTCGATTTACGGGGCCATGATGGTCAGATTCGTCTTGGGTTAATGGCGATAGGACAATCAGCAATACAAGACTGGTCATCCAGAGGGCTGGAGCTTAATGAGGAATCAATTCTTGCCGCTGGCGAGGCGTTTCAGAATGCATTTCGTGAAAATGTAAAAGGAAATGGTTCATCAATGGCAGGTTCTGCAGTTGCGCTAAATCGGCATCAAATTATTATTAACTCGCAAGCTGTGCCGGACTGGTTCGTCGAGGAATATGAACACACTCTTTCTGCAATGGGAGATAAGGCACTCAAAACTGCCTTTGAAAATGGTCAGCTTTCATTCGTACGTTAATAAAAGACATGTTGTTCTGCTGTATCTTATTGCGAAATCAGCCCGCTAACAGGGGTCGTTAAATAAAGTGTCTCAATACAGTTACCATGTAGATCGCTTCTACAGCGCATTATTCGCATCGTTGTGGGTTAATGCCTGGGGTGATCGTTATCCAGTCAAAGTGGCGCCTTTCAGTAGCTGTACTACCGAATTACTGGCTGAACTGGAGAACAGGCTGGGTGTTAACGCCGGTGATGTTCTTGTTGACCTGGGGTGCGGTGCAGGTGGGGTTGGTTTATGGCTGGCTGAAAACCAGTCACTAAGACTAATCGGACTCGATCGCTGTAGTGATGCAACGACCCTTGCCACCACCAGGGCCGGCGAATGGAACCTGGCTCATCCTGCTGATTTTGTGACCGCGGATTTCAATGAAACAGGGTTGGAAAGTGCTTCGGCAGATGCCGTGTTTAGTGTTGATGCATTCACAGCAGCGGCTGATATCCAACTGGCGCTGACTGAGGTTAAGCGAATCCTCAAACCTAATGGTGTCTTTGTTTTTACAGCTCGCCAACTGACTCCGACAGGTCGACATTTCGAAGCCTTGGGAGGTGACTGGGAAAAAGGGCTTGAGGAACATGGGTTCTCGGCAATCAGTATGACAACTCGTACTGGGGTCTCAGCGCTATGGCAAAGCATATTCAATCAGTGGCTGGAACATGAAGCTGATTTGCGCCGGGAGCTGCAACCGGAAACGGTAGATGCACTGGTTGCAGAGGCACGAAATCAATTGCCGCAAATGAATGACGAAAGGCCATGGCTGCTCATCAGCGCGACCACAATGAGCTTGATGGCAAGCGACCATGGTTTTTACTTGCAGTCAGCCTCTGACGCGCTTGATGTCATCGGCAGCGGTCAGGCCAGGTGCATCTTTACAGAAACAGACTTCGTACCCGGCTTCTTTGATTTACGCAATGGAATTGCCGGTGAGGTGTTTCAGAAGTTTGTAAACTATAATTTTCAGGCCGCTTTTATTGTTCCACCGCAACACCGCTACGGTGAGCGCGTCTCAGAGCTGATTAAAGATCACCGAAGTCATGCCAATGTAAGGTTATTTCATACCGTAGAAGAAGCGGAATTGTGGTTTTGCTAGTTGTAGGGAACTGTTTATGACACATTTGGAGAAACACCGTTCCCATCGTATTGGGTGGCTTCGTGCAGCAGTGCTGGGTGCTAATGACGGTATAGTCTCGACTGCTAGCTTAATCATAGGTTTTGCCGCAGCCAATGCCGGTTTGGAAAACATACTTTTGGCAGGCGTTGCTGGTCTGGTAGCTGGTGCGATGTCAATGGCTGCAGGTGAATATGTGTCTGTCAGTTCTCAATCAGATACAGAACACGCGGATATAGCACTGGAAAAAAGGTCGTTAGATGAAGACTATGATTCCGAATTAGCAGAACTTGCTGACATCTATGAAGCCAGGGGATTGGATGCGGAGCTTGCAAAGCAAGTGGCTGAAGGGCTAATGGCGCATGATGCACTTGGCGCGCATGTGCGAGATGATATAGGTATACCGGACAACAACAGTGCCCAACCCATACAAGCGGCTTTCTTTTCAGCTGTCACTTTTTCAGTTGGTGCAGCTCTGCCTTTACTGATTGCATATTTAGGGCCACCTCAACAGTTAATTTTACCTGTGGCAGCAGCATCATTGGTTTTCTTGGCATTACTGGGCGCATTGGCTGCCAGAGCAGGAGGGGCAAGTATGATGAAAGGGGCTTTGCGAGTCACTTTCTGGGGGGGGGGTTGCAATGTTATTAACCGCAGCTGTGGGGCAGTTATTTGGTGTGACTGCCTGATCTCGAACAGGTCGAGGAGGGTGAATGGCCGTATCAGGCGGAAGATAACAGGGCGTTATCGTCACTGTTCGACATTAGCACGGCATATGCCTATGATGGGGTTTTCTAACGTGTCCGTGAAATCGGAGTCAAGTCGCTTCATGGGCCTAATGAGACTCTGAATCTGGAATATCTACATGTTGTTGCCCACCCTCACGCTTTTAACATGTTTCCTGTTGATAGCGACTTTGCTACCGATATCCAATCACACTCACTGGCTCATTAGAGGGCTGGACTTTCCTCGCTTACAGATCGCTATTGCTGCAATATTGCTATTGATATTCCAGTTACTTGTTCTGGAAATAACCAGACCATCTTCGTTGTTGCTGATTTGCATCTCCGGTTTCTGCCTGTTCTGGCAGTCCTGGTGGATAGTGCCATACACGCCTCTGTTTCCAAGAGAAGTGAAAAGAGCAGAAAAAAACTCTCAAAAACCCAGTCTGAAGATTCTGACTGCCAATGTCTTGACCCCTAATCGTAATTCCCAGGCTCTGATATCCCTGGTCAAACAGCACAAACCGGATGTTCTGGTGACCCTTGAATCGGATCAATGGTGGCAAGATCAGTTGAGCGTGCTTGAAGATGACATGTCTTATACGATCAAATGTCCACTCGATAACCTGTATGGTATGCATGTTTATTCCAGGCTTCCTTTAACTGAAACAGAAACGTGCTACCTGGTTGAAGATGGTGTGCCTTCAATGCATGCATCCGTTCGGCTCTCTGACAGAGTTCGTGTTCGTGTCCATTTTCTCCATCCCTCTCCACCAAGCCCGACGGAGAACCCTGAGTCGCAGGAACGTGACGCCGAGTTGATCGTGGTCGCCAAAAGCATTGCTGACAGTGCACAGCCTATTGTGGTGACTGGTGATCTGAATGATGTGGCCTGGTCAGAAACCACAAGGCTGTTTCGTAAGATTAGCGGGTTACTTGATCCGCGTATTGGGCGGGGCATGTTCAACACCTTCCATGCCGATTACCCCTTTATAAGGTGGCCCCTGGACCACCTTTTCCATAGCGAACACTTTACCGTCAAAACGATTAAGAGAATGCCCTCCATTGGTTCAGATCATTTTCCGTTACTGACCACCCTGGTGTTTTCGCCGAAAGCCATTCCTGAAAATGAGGGAATAGATGCTACGGCGGAGGATCGCAGCCGGGCAGATGAGATTGTGGAAAAAGAAAATGTCAGCAAGTCCGAAATACCTCAGCCTACGGCACATGCTAAATGAGTGGCATAAACTGTAGAATCAGTCATTAACAATATTAATGGTGTCGTGAACGATGTTTGAGTGGATCGTTAGTCCGGAAGCCTGGGTAGCATTGGCCACATTGATGGCACTGGAAATTGTGCTCGGTATCGATAACATTATTTTTATTTCGATTCTGGTCAGCCGTCTGCCGAAACAACAACGCGGTAAAGCCAGACAGATCGGGATATCCCTGGCAATGATTTCTCGACTGGTACTACTATTTAGCCTGGCCTGGGTGATGGGGTTGGTTGAACCGATGTTTAGCGTGTTTGGGCAGGAGGTGTCGGGCAGGGACATTATTCTGGTTGCTGGCGGTTTGTTTCTGCTTGCCAAGTCCACACATGAAATCCATGGCAGCTTTGAAATTGAAGAGGCATCAAAGAAGCAGTTAGCTGCTTCCGGTTTTGCCTCCATTCTCGTACAGATTGCTGTGCTTGATCTTGTGTTTTCGCTGGACTCGGTCATTACTGCCGTTGGCCTGGTCGACCATTTAAGTATCATGGTCATCGCTATTATCGCCTCAGTTGGCGTTATGCTTATTGCTGCAAAACCAATAGGCGATTTTGTCGATGCGAATCCAACCATTAAAATGTTGGCGCTGTCATTTCTGATTCTGGTGGGTTTTACTTTGATTGCCGAAGGGTTTGATGTGCACATTCCGAAAGGGTATGTGTATTTTGCGATGGCATTTTCCTTTATTGTCGAAATGCTGAATATCAAACTGAGATCGCGCAAGACGCAGAACTCCAAAACCCTTCAGTTATCCAAGAAAATATCTGATGAGCAAGAATCATAACCATGAAACTTACTAAGAAAGCTGTTTCGCTCCTGATACCGTTGTTTCTCCTGAGTTGCGGAGGCAACCAGGTCAGGCTTTCGGAGTTTGACGAAGTCTTCGAAACCGAAATCCTGGATAATGGCACAAAATTTTTCACTTACCGCCTTATCCGCAAAGCCCCAATGGGAGCAAGAGATGCAGTAACCCTTGAGCCTGGATTGAATGATATCGAAGAGCAGAGCAGGCGCACAGGCCCTGGTGCCATGAGGTCAGGCGGAGGACCGGGCATGGATCTCAACTTTGATGCAATAGAAGAGCAGCTTGAACTGAAGCTGGTTGAAACCGGTTATTGCCGGGATGGCTATCTGGAACTTGATTCATCTTCCATAAATGGTCAGTACGCTATCCGGGGGGAGTGTCGGGAAGCTGCCAATGAAAATGACCGACAAACATTTAACAATACTCAGAGCTTATGATTCAAATGATTTTCCAGTCTTCCTATCAAATTGATCGTAGACCGTTTTGTATCCGCGTTTTGACTGCCGTGCTGCTTTCGACTGTCGTTTGCTCAAATGCCATTGCAAATGACAACGACCCACGTGCCCGAGAAGCAGGGGTAGCGCCAGGTATCTATCAGCCAGGTCCACTCAATGCCATCACAGACGTGTCGGGCGTGCAGGTGGGGCATGTCTCCCTGATAGAGGGTGATGACATTCGCACAGGTGTTACAGCGATTTTGCCGCATGGCGATAACCTCTATCAGAACAAGGTGCCAGCCGGGTATGCGCAGGGCAATGGCTACGGCAAAATGATGGGCACGACGCAAGTGATCGAACTGGGTGAGCTGGAAACCCCGGTTCTGCTGACCAACACGCTGTCAGTTCCTGAGGCCGCTGCGGGCACCATTGAGTGGACGCTGGCACAACCTGGCAATGAGCAGGTGCGCTCCGTTAATGCGGTGGTGGGTGAGACCAATGACGGACGTATCAACAATATTCGCTTACGTGCCATTAAACCCGAGCATGCCATTGAGGCCATTAACCAGGCAGTTAGCGGTCCGGTTGAGGAAGGTAGCATCGGTGCTGGAATGGGCACAGTAAATTTCGGCTGGAAAGGGGGCGTTGGTACCAGTTCTCGGGTATTGCCAGATGAAAATGGTGGTTTTACTGTTGGTGTGCTGGTGCAGACCAACTATGGGGGAGAGCTGCATATCATGGGCGTGCCCATAAACGCAGAGGCCTTGAATACTGCAGCAGCACGTGTCGCCCAGGAAGCCTCACCGGATGGTTCTGTCATGATCATCATTGCGACTGACGCACCACTGTCAGATCGTAATCTTGAAAGGCTGGCCAAACGCTCTTTTTTGGGGCTGGGCAGAACCGGTTCAGCAATGTCCAATGGTTCAGGGGATTACGCACTGGCTTTTTCAACCGCCGAATCGGTTCGACGCACAACAGCACGCAGAGCCATGCTGAGTCGTATTGCTGACTGGCCGAATGGCGAAATGACACCATTGTTCCAGGCAGCCGTGGAGGCAACAGAGGAAGCGGTCTATAACGCATTGTTTAAAGCTTCAGATGTCAGGGGGGTGAATGCTGAACGCTACCCGCAACTGCCGGTTTCTGCGGCTCTGCAGATCCTGCGTGACAGACGTGCTATTGAGTGAGTAGAATGCTGTTATGATTTCATCGACGTTTGCATATGGTTCGAATGGCATGCAGTCTGCCTATCAGGGCATGACGCGTTCTGCACAGGACATTGCCAATGCCAGTGTGGCCAAGCCGGTAGCTGCAAATTCGCCAGCTAATGCTGTGCACCCGGTACCAGCCGGTGAGGACATGAACACGGCGCTGGTCGGCATGAAACAACAGCAACATCTGTTCAATGCTTCTGCAAAGGTTTTCAGTACCGCTGATCAGCAAATAGGCACTTTGCTCGATACCACTGCCTGAAAACTGATCAGTGCCCGTCACATTATCCACTTGAATCGCCCGGCGATATTGTACATAATGCCGCCCCTGCATTGATGCGGTGTTAACCGGGTTGTTGCAGCCACAGTCGCCCAGACTGTGAGACGCGTTATGGTACCTCTTGTCGGTCCCCGCGCAATGATATGTCGTAAACCCCGCCAGGCCCGGAAGGGAGCAACGGTAGCGACGGACTCATGTGCCGTGGTGTGGCTGGCAGGAGGTATCTCCAAACCGATCCCTCCTGTCTGAACTATCTCTTGCGTAGCTTCCTCTTGTGTAGCCTCCTGATACTGGCATCACCGTCATTTCTTGCCAGCACAGTCTGTCACTCCCTTGCTGATTCCCTTACAATGCCCCTTTGACATTATTCAGTAGCGAAACCGCATGGCATATCAGGTACTGGCGCGAAAGTGGCGCCCACTCACGTTCAAGGAAATGGCTGGTCAGACGCATGTACTGCGCACGCTGATCCATGCACTGGATGCACAACGCCTGCATCATGCTTATCTGTTTACCGGTACCCGGGGGGTTGGTAAAACCACCGTTGCACGTATTCTGGCGCGCTGCCTGAACTGTGAGACCGGTGTCACGTCCAGCCCCTGTGGTGAGTGCGGAACATGTCAGGAAATCATGAGTGGTCGCTTTATCGACCTGATTGAGGTGGATGCGGCATCACGAACCAAAGTCGAAGATACCCGCGAATTGCTGGAGAATGTCCAGTACGCACCATCGCGTGGTCGTTACAAGATTTACCTGATCGACGAAGTTCACATGCTGAGCACGCACAGTTTTAATGCCTTGCTCAAAACCCTGGAAGAGCCACCGCCACACGTTAAGTTTCTGCTGGCAACCACTGACCCGCAAAAATTGCCGATCACCGTGCTGTCGCGTTGTCTTCAATTCCACTTGAAGAACCTGGTGCCATCACAGGTCGCCAATTACCTGCAGTCAGTCTTGACGGCTGAAGGCATTGAGTACGAAGAAAAAGCCTTGTGGCTGCTGGGGCAGGCTGCCGCCGGCAGTATGCGTGATGCGCTAACCTTGCTGGATCAGTGCATTTCATTTGGCGAGGGCGTGGTTAAGGCTGATGCAGTCGCAGAATTACTGGGCACGCCTGACTTTGAGCGGATATACAGCATTCTGGATGCCTTGAGCGAGCGCGATGGGGAAAGCCTGTTAGCACAGGTCGAAGAAGCTGCCACGCAAAATCCGGATTTTGTAGCCTTGGCGACGCTGTTGCAGAAAACCCTGCATCGCCTGGCGCTGGCACAAACCGTTCCGGCAGCGGTCAGCAATGACGATGGTCAGCAGCAACGCCTGATGGAATTGGCAGGGCGTTTCTCGGCTGATGATGTGCAATTGTACTACCAGATTTGTGTACAACTGCTGCAGGAACTCACCAATGCCAGTGAGAAACGCATTGGCTTTGAAATGGCCTTGTTGCGCATGCTGGCCTTTAGCCCGGATGTTTTCGCCGGATCTCATGGTAGCGTAGATCACGCGAAAGGCAGTGGTGAGGACGCGACAGCCAGCAATGACATAAAAAAAAAGTCTGAATCGCCAACCGCTGTAACTCAGCCACAGAACGACCCTCATACTGAATCGCCAGAGCCAGAGCCAGAGCCAGAGCCAGAGCCAGAGCCAGAGCCAAAGCCAGAGCCAGAGCCAGAGCAAGAATCTGAGACGGTATTGTCTGTGGAGCAGCGGCCTGCTGAGGACTAGCAGGCCGAGTCAGTTAAAACCGCCCCTAAGGCACCGCCTTCTGCAACACATGAGCAAGGTGCACCCTGGGAGTCTGACCATGCAGAGTCCCCGATACCTGCATCGGCATACGAAGAATTCCGCGAGTCATCGCAACCATCATCCAGCCAGGTGCCAGCCAGGGACACGACACCTGATGAGTCAGCATCTGGTCAGGCGCACGCGCATCACGAAGAGAGCCGTGAAATTCCACCGCGGGAATCTGATGTGAAACCGGTTTTGCCTGGCAAAATTGGACTGACTGATCTTACTGACACAGAAACCTGGTACCAGTTATTACAGACTATCGGCATGAACGGTATCGCTCCCAGCTTGCTTTGGAATTGCCTGGTGGAGAAGATAGAAGCGGATCAAATACATTTGCTGCTGGATGAAACGCAGTCAGCCTTGTATTCTGCTGACCAAAACAATGCCCTGACCAGCTTGCTGACGCAAAAACTGGCAGGAGATTGTAAGGTTAAGGTCACTGTGACTGCAGTGACAGCTGAAACGCCCGCAGCTCGGCGCCGCCGTGAAAAAGCAGAAGCCATTGCGGCACTGGAAAACCGTTTTCAGGCAGACCCCGGGGTCATGGGGTTATTAGCCAGGTTTGATGCAAGTATTGAAGAAATGAGGATTGAGAAATGACAGATATCAATGAGTTAATGAAACAAGCTAAACAAATGCAAGAGAAGTTTCAGGAGGCTCAGGCAGAGGCTGCCAAAAGAAGCGTAATCGGTGAATCAGGCGCCGGCCTGGTAAAAATTGAAGTCGGTGGTCGTTATGATGTCAGACGTGTTGAGATCGACCCTGACGTCATGAAAGAAGACAAAGAGATGGTTGAAGACCTGGTGGCTGCAGCATTTAATGATGCTGTTAAAAAGCTGGAAGAGACCAACAAGGACACCATGAGTCAGATGGCTTCTGGTTTCCAGATGCCAGAAGGATTCAAGTTTCCATTCTGATGCTTAGTCCACTATTACAAAACCTGATTCAGGCACTGCGTGTGTTGCCCGGTGTTGGTCCCAAATCGGCCCAGCGGATGGCATTCTATTTATTGCAACGCAATGTGGATGGCGGCAAGCAGCTTAGCGAAGTGCTGGCAGATGCCCTGGAAAATATCGGTCAGTGCCAGCAGTGCCATACCTTGACCGAAGCAGACTTATGCGGCATCTGCAGTAATCCGCGCCGGGATCAATCCGTGCTTTGTGTAGTGGGTTCACCGGCAGATCTGCTCGCCATTGAACAAAGCGGCAGCTATCAGGGTTTGTATTTTCAGCTCACAGGCCACCTGTCTCCGATTGACGGCATAGGCCCGGAAGAAATAGGCATAGATGCCTTGATGGAGCTGGTCGCCAGAAAACCGGTAGAAGAAGTGATTCTGGCTAATAACCCGACAGTAGAAGGCGAGGCGACGGCGTATTACATCGCCAACCTGCTCGCTGAACAATCAATAAAACTGACCCGTATTGCCCATGGCATTCCAATGGGTGGCGAACTCGAATATGTCGATGGCGGTACGCTTACCCATGCATTCAACGGCCGGCAGCAGTTCAAATGACAGATCAGGTACCACAAAATTTATCGGATTCATCAGCCATCCAACCGCCCGATTCGCAATATATAGTCGATGATGCTGAACTGGCCAAGGCTTGTGCCTATCTGCAACGTGCCAGCGTGCTGGCACTGGATACCGAATTTGTTCGCACCAATACCTTTTATCCCAAACCGGGACTGATTCAGATAGGTGATGGCCAGCGTATATTTTTACTGGACCCGCTGACCTTGACGCAATGGCAACCGTTTCTCGACTTGCTGGCCGATCAGCAGATTACCAAGGTACTGCATTCAGGATCTGAGGATCTGGTCCTGTTGCAGCACACCTTTGGTCAGTTGCCCGAACCTATGTTTGATACGCAAAAAGCAGCGGCATTCCTGGGCTATGGCGCTAATCTCAGTTACCTGAATATCGTCAAAGAACTCATCGGCGTAGAGCTGGAAAAGGGCGAGACACGTTCAGACTGGTGTGCTCGGCCGCTGAGTGAACGACAGCTGCATTACGCGGCGCTGGATGTGCATTACCTGCCTTCCATTTACGAGACATTGCGGCAACAGCTGGACGAGAAAGGCTATTTGCGCTGGTTGCAGGATGAATGCCAGCAAATGCTCGATATTGCCTGGCAAAACGAAGATGACGCCTTGTGGCCAACCCTGTTTATCAACGTCGGCGGTGCCTGGCGACTGAACCCACAGCAACTGGCGATATTGCAGCAATTGGTGATCTGGCGGGAAATCACGGCTCGTCAGCGTAATAAGCCCCGTAACTGGATTGCCAAAGATGCCGAACTGATTCTGCTGGTGCAACGAAAACCTCAGGACAGACAGGCGCTGGCAGCAATCAAGGATGTCAGCAAATCCCTACAGCAACGCGATGGCGATGCCGTACTGCAGATCCTTCACCAGGATGCTGAGCTTTCGCCACAGTTTAATGCGCTGGCAACAACGCTTAAAGCCACCTCTGGTCAGCCTTTGCCGCCTGCGCTCCGGCCGGCTGTTAAGCGGTTGCAACGAGCCGTCAGTCAGGTAGCGGAAGATGCTGGTATCGCGGCTGAACTGCTGGCCAGGAAGAAAGTACTGATTGAATTTTTGCAAGCCAACATGCATTGTCAGTCTGAGGAGCGTCTGGTCTGGCCTGCCGGAGTCGATGGCTGGCGTCGTGACCTGTTGAAAAAGCCGCTGTTTGAGGCGCTTCGGGATCAACCGGCTGAAGAGGCTTAAGGTTTTGGCAAAGGGGTTGAAACAAGGTGTTGCGAAGCTGGTAAATGACCAGGATCGTGAACTGGCCGATTTGCCAGTGCATGAGCCTGGAAACCAGGCTGGCCTGAGAGATAAATTCTGGGAGTTACCGTTAACGTCGCTGACATCCCGCGAGTGGGAAGCACTGTGCGATGGCTGTGCACGCTGCTGCCTGCATAAATTGCAGGACGAAGATGATGACCTTGAGCTTTACTACACCCGAGTCGTCTGTCAGTACCTCGATGAGGACACTTGTCAGTGCCGGCACTATCAGACCCGGCAACAACTGGTGCCCGACTGCCTGGTGATGGACCCGGAGATACTTGAGGAAGCGGTTGACTGGATGCCGTCCACTTGTGCCTATAAATTGCGCTATTATGGAAAGCCGCTGGAAGACTGGCATCCACTCATCGCGGGCAATCGCCGTTTAATGGATGAGCGGGATATATCGGTGACCGGCAAGGTGATTCCGGATTCGCATGTCTCCGAGGATGGAATAGAAGAACACATTATTCGTTGGGTCAGTCATTAACATCCTCTGACTGCCCGCTGGCAAGGACGATATGAGAGCCATAATTTGATGCTGGATATTTACGGATACCTGACTAGCTGGGGCGTGTACCTGGTAGCCGGCACGCTTTGCTATATCCTGTTCTATAAGGCGACCGGCAAAATTCCTTACAAGTGGCTGGCAAATCCGCTGCGGGGCATCATGCTGGCTGTAACCTTTACACCCTGGTATGTCGCCGCTGATTCGGATCTGATGGCGCCTGCCTTGATGGTGATTGCCCTGGATATGATTACCCTGGGAGGCGACGCATTTATCAGGGCGGCTGTCCCATTGGTACTGGCGATAGGGCTGGGGATTGTGTTATCACTGATCTGGACGATTTTCCGCGCGCGAGCCAAGCGGAACTAATTCAATCCAGATCAGATATCAGGAAGCGCCGTGAGTGATAATGGGAGTGGCATGACCGGGACAGCACCGGCAATGAAATTTCAAAGTACAGCCAGCTATGTCGCAACCGAAGACCTGCAGATGGCTGTTAACGCTGCAGTCACCTTGCAAAAACCGTTGCTGGTTAAAGGTGAACCGGGCACTGGTAAAACCATGCTGGCTGAACAGATTGCCGACTCACTGGGGCTGAAGCTGGTCGCCTGGCATATCAAGTCCACGACCCGCGCTCAGCAAGGTCTGTACGAGTATGATGCCGTTTCTCGCCTGCGTGATTCCCAACTGGGCGACGACCGGGTTCATGACATCGGCAACTATATCCTCAAAGGCAAACTCTGGCAGGCGTTCGAATCGGAAGAACAGGTTGTGCTGTTGATTGATGAAATCGACAAGGCTGACATTGAGTTTCCCAATGATCTGTTGCTCGAACTCGACAAGATGGAGTTTCATGTCTACGAAACGCAGACACAGATCAAGGCGAAACACCGTCCGATTGTCATCATTACCAGTAATAACGAAAAAGAACTGCCCGACGCTTTTTTACGTCGCTGTTTTTTTCACTATATCCAGTTCCCGGACCGCAATACCCTGCAGGATATTGTCCAGGTGCATTACCCGGATATTAAGAGTGAACTGCTAAGCCATGCCCTCGATGTCTTTTTTGATGTCCGCAAAGTACAGGGCCTGAAGAAGAAACCTTCTACCTCTGAATTGATTGACTGGCTGAAGTTACTGATGTCAGACGATCTGCCTGAATCCGTGTTTCAGGATAAAGACGCTTCAAAAGCCATCCCTCCGCTATACGGTGCTTTGCTCAAGAACGAACAGGATGTCCATTTGCTTGAGAAACTCGCATTCATGCATCGCGCCAAGCGGTCATGACACAGTCATTCATGTCCCTGGAATGATGAAATCATGCTGATTCGTTTCTACCTGACATTGCGTGACCATGGTATTGCCGTTTCATTGACCGAACTGTTCAATCTTTATGGTTGCCTTCAGGCAGGGTATGCCTTTGCCGATACTGATGCCTTCTACCGCCTGGCACGAATCTGTCTGGTCAAAGACGAAAAGCACTTTGATAAGTATGACAAGGCTTTCGCCGCTTTTTTTGAGCAGGTAGCGATTCTGGATAAGGCACTTGATATCCATCTGCCGGAAGAATGGTTGCGCAAGGAGTTTGAGGCGGCGCTTACGGATGAAGAGCGCGCCATGATCGAAAAAATGGGCGGCCTTGATGCGATCATGGAAGCTTTCCGGGAACGACTCAAAGATCAGAAAGAACGTCACCAGGGTGGTAATCAGTGGATTGGAACAGGTGGCACATCTCCCTTTGGCGGGTTTGGCTATAACCCGGCCGGTATTCGAATTGGCCAGTCTGAAGGTCGGGAAGGGCGCGCCATTAAAGTTTGGGAGAAAAGGCAGTTCAAAGACCTGGATGACAGTGCCGAAATTGGTACCCGCAATATAAAAATGGCCTTGCGCCGACTGCGCAAATTCGCCCGCAGTGGTGCTGAGCAGGAGCTGGATGTTAACGACACCATCACTTCAACTGCCCGTCGAGGCGGTCTGCTCGATATCAAAATGGTTCCCGAACGGCATAATGCCGTAAAAGTCCTGCTCTTCTTTGATATTGGCGGCTCCATGGACCCTTATGTGCACCTGTGTGAAGATCTGTTCTCTGCTGCCAAGTCAGAGTTCAAGCATATGGAGTACTTCTATTTTCATAATTTCATCTACGAATCGGTATGGAAAAAGAGTCGCAGACGTCATACAGAGACAACGCCGTTGTATGATGTGATCCACAAGTATGGACCTGACTATAAAATCATATTTGTGGGTGATGCCACTATGGCCCCCTATGAAATTACCGAAGCAGGTGGCAGTATCGAACATTACAATGAAGAGCCGGGTGCTGTGTGGATGCAGCGCATGACCGAGCACTTTGACAAAGTGGCCTGGATCAACCCGGTGAATGAGAGTTATTGGCGACATGGCTATTCGATCGGTATTGTCCGAGAGCTGATCGAAAACCGGATGTTTCCCATGACCGTAACCGGTCTGGAGTCTGCCATGTCATACCTTGCACGTTAGGGCAGAACACTAATGAGGAATAATAACGATGTATGCAAGTGAGGCAATGTCCAGCCGGGAAGATCTGAATCCTGAGAATTTTCAGACTATCCGTGAAGTGTTCGAAAACAGTTTTGAAAAATATCCTGACAACCCGGCATTTTCCTGTCTGGGTCATCAAATAACCTTTCGCGAACTGGACATTAAAAGTGCCCAGCTGGCTGAGTGGTTAATCAATAACAGTGGCCTCAAAGCAGGCGACCGTATTGCTATTCAGTTACCTAATGTTCTGCAGTTTCCCATCGCAGTGGTGGCTGCTGCTCGCGCCGGGCTGGTTATTGTTAATACCAACCCGCTGTACACATCCCGGGAAATGCTGCACCAATTCAAGGACTCGGGCGCTCGCGGTATTATCATCCTCGAAAACTTCTGCCATAACCTGCAGAAAATTCTGCCTGAAACCAACATTCAGTGCATTGTTACCACGCAACTGGCGGATATATTGCCTCAGCCCAAGCGGACTTTGATGAACCTGGCCGTGCGCTACCTGAAGCGCATGGTGCCGTCCTGGCGCATCCCCGGCACACATTCGCTGCCATCCATTTTATCGACCATGCCCGAGCAGTCAGCTGAAGCTAACCGCCAGGTTGGCAGAACCGAAGACCGCGCCCGAAACCGTGATGATCTGGCTCTGATTCTCTATACCGGTGGCACCACTGGCCCGGCAAAAGGGGCCATGCTGACGCACAGCAACCTGGTTAATAACATGATGCAATTACGCAGTGTCAGCCAGTATCTGATCAATGATGGCAGTGACACGATCATTGCGCCATTGCCGCTTTATCACACCTATGCCTTTATGCTGCATTGCCTGACGGGCTTCTATGCCGGTAATCATAATGTACTGATCCCCAACCCGCGCGATCTGGATGATTTGATCAAGACATTAAAGTCGCTCCCGGAAATTAATGGCTTTGTTGGTATCAATACGCTGTTTCTGGCGATGTGCCGACACAAAGATATTGACCAGGTCGACTTTAGCAAGATGCGCTTTACTGGTTCGGGCGGCATGGCACTGACAATCCGGGTGGCAGAGGAGTGGCAACGGGTCACTGGCTGCCAGGTATATGAAGGTTATGGTCTGACTGAGTGTTCACCGGTGGTCAGTATCAACCCGCATGACGATGTTCGCATTGGTACCGTGGGTATCGCTGTCCCTGGCACAGATGTAAAAACCGTGGATGAACAAGGCCAGGATACGGGCTTTAATGCCAAGGGCGAGTTGCTGGTGCGTGGCCCCCAGGTGATGAAAGGCTATTGGCAAAATGAAGAGGCGACGCGCAAATCCATCGATGAAGAAGGCTGGTTCAAGACCGGTGATTATGCCGAAATCAGCGAAGATGGCTTTATTCGCATCGTTGACCGCAAAAAAGACATGATTAATGTCTCTGGCTTCAATGTATTTCCCAGTGAGGTGGAAGAAGTTGTAAACTCGCATCCCGGCGTGGCAGAAAGCGCAGCGATTGGTGTACCCAGCGAGAAAAGCGGGGAGTCGGTAAAGCTGTTTGTTGTGCGTCGAGATAATGTCCTGACTCTGGATGAGCTGACTTCATACTGCCGGGAAAATTTAACGGCATACAAAGTCCCTCGTGAAATTGTGTTTGTTGATGACCTGCCAAAATCCAATGTTGGCAAGATTCTACGCCGCGAGCTCCGGGAACAGGAAGAAGCCAAGAGCTGATATTAAGAGGAACCCCGACATCTTTAGCCGGGGTTCCCGAAACTGGGTTTGAATGAGTTATAGCATTACCTATCCGCCGCAGCTGCCGGTCAGCGAGCGGCGTGAAGAGATTGCGCGTGCCATACGTGACAATCAGGTGGTTGTCGTCGCCGGTGAAACCGGCTCTGGTAAAACCACCCAACTTCCCAAAATTTGCCTGGAACTGGGACTGGCCGAGAACGGACGTATTGGCCATACACAGCCCAGGCGTCTGGCTGCCCGTTCGGTTGCCGACCGCATCGCTGAAGAGCTTGGTGTGGAACTTGGCAAAGAAGTGGGCTACCAGGTGCGTTTTAGCGATCACAGTAGCCAGTCTACCTGCATTAAACTGATGACAGACGGCATCCTGCTAGCAGAAATCCAACGCGACCGGATGCTAAAGCAGTACTCGACCATCATTATCGATGAAGCGCATGAGCGCAGTCTGAATATCGATTTTCTGATGGGCTATCTGTCGCGGCTGTTACCCAAACGACCGGACCTTAAAATTGTCATCACCTCGGCAACCATTGATGTAGATAAATTCTCCAGGCATTTCCGCAATGCTCCCGTTATCAGTGTTTCCGGACGATCCTATCCGGTCGACATTGTTTATCTGGATCCGGCGCAGCAGGGGGAAGAGGTTGCGGGGGAAGAGGGCGAGGGCGAAAAAAATAACACCGCCAAAAGTGTAGCCCACAAGAATACTGCGAATGATAATGATGATGATCCCTTGATGACCGGGGTCATGACGGCGCTGAGATCTATTCGTCAGCATGAGCGCGAGCAGCGGAGTGGCCCGGGCGATGTGCTGGTTTTCTTAAGTGGTGAGCGTGATATCCGCGAACTGGCCCTGGCCTTGCGCAAAAAGCAGCTCGCCGATACTGAGATTTTGCCCCTGTACGCGCGACTTTCAGCTAAAGAGCAGCAGCGCATTTTTGCTGAACATCGTGGTCGACGGATTGTCCTGGCGACCAATCTGGCAGAAACCTCGCTGACCGTCCCGGGCATTCGTTATGTAATAGATAGCGGTCTGGCGCGTATCAGCCGCTATAGTGTACAGAGCAAAGTCCAGCGGTTGCCCATCGAGCCCATCTCCCAGGCCAGCGCCAACCAGCGAGCCGGTCGTTGTGGGCGTGTCGCCCCCGGCATCTGCTATCGCCTGTATAGCGAAGACGATTTCAACAGCCGCACCGAATTTACCGATCCGGAAATCATGCGTACCAATCTCAGCGCGGTTATCCTGCAGATGCAGTTGCTGCGACTGGGTGATATTTACCAGTTTCCTTTTATTGATCCACCGGAGCGCAGGGCCGTTAATGATGGCTATCGTTTGCTGCAGGAACTGGGGGCGCTGGATGAAAACCGCCAGATTAACAACAAAGGCCGACAAATGGCGCGCATGCCGGTTGATCCACGCCTGGCAGCCATGTTGCTGGAAGCCAATGATCAGGCCTGCCTGGCGGAACTGTTGGTCATTGTCAGCGCGTTAAGTGTTCAGGACCCGCGAGATACGCCAGCCGATAAACGCGATGCCGCCAGAGAGCAGCATCGCAAATATGCTCACCCGGAATCAGACTTCCTCGGTTGGTTGTTACTGTGGAACGATGTCGAGAACCAGCGCCAGGAACTGTCGCAGAGCCAGTTCCGCAAATTCTGCAAAAGCAGCTTTTTGTCTTGGCTGCGATTACGAGAATGGCGCGAGACGCACCGTCAGTTATTGCTGGCGTGTAACCAGTCAGGCATGAAAGCCAATCGTAAACCGGACTGGGATGAGGAGACCATCAAGGGGCTCTACGAATCAATTCATCGCAGTATTCTGGCCGGCTCCCTGAACCAGTTGGGACAAAAACTCAAGGATGGTCAGTATCTGGGCAGCCGTGGCAGAAAGTTCAGCATTTTCCCGGCTTCGGCACTGTTCAAACGATTACCCAAATGGATAGTCAGCGCCGAATTGATTGAGACCAGTCGCCTGTTTGCTACCCAGGCGGCACGTATCGAGCCCGAGTGGGCAGAACAGGCCGGACAGCACCTGATTAAACGTGAGTATTTCGAGGCACACTGGTCGCGTCGTCGTGGTGAAGTGATGGCCTATGAGCGAGTCACGCTGTTTGGGTTGCGCTTGGTGGAAAAACGCAGGGTATCCTACTCCTCGATTGATCCGCATGCGGCCCGTACACTTTTTATCCGGGAAGGACTGTTAACCGGTCAGGTCAATCTCAAAGCACCGTTTTACCGTCACAATCAGCGTTTGATCCGCGAGATCAAAGCTCAGGAAGAGAAAGAGCGCCGCCCTGATATTCTGGTCAGTGAAGATCAGTTGTTTGATTTTTACGATCAACGTATGCCTGAAAATATTACCGGACAGGCTGCACTTAATCGCTGGAGCCGGAAACAGAAGAACCCCGGACAAACGCCTTTACACATGCAGAAAACCGATGTGCAGGCGCGCGAAATCAGTGAAGAAACCCAGCGGGCTTTCCCGGACCAGGCTGCCGTGCACCATAACCAGCTCAAACTGGACTACCGCTTTGATCCGGGCCAGCAGGATGATGGTGTCAGCATGACTGTGCCGTTGGCTTTGCTGCCGCAACTGACACAGGAAGATATCGACTGGTCAGTGCCCGGGCTGTTAAAAGAGCGTTGTATTGCCATTGTTAAAAGTTTACCCAAGGGTGAGCGAAAAAAGCTGGTGCCGGTACCGGAGTTTGTCCAGCAGGCCCTTGCCAATGTGAGGGTGGAAGATAAACCGCCGCTTCTGACATTGCTGAGAGAGCAGGCCAAACGTCTGCGGCAGGTCGATTTACCACCTGACGCCTGGCAAGAAACCAACGTGCCAGAACATCTCAGGCCCACTATCAAACTGCTGGGTGACGACGGCAAACTGCTCAAGGCCAGCCAGAACCTGAAGGCGCTTAAGAAACAGTTTAATAAAGAGACAGCAAGCCATCAGCAGAACATGCCCAGACATGAGCTGGAGTGCTCTGGCATCAAGGATTGGGAATTTGGCGAACTGCCACATTCAGTCACCATGGAATACGGTATTACCTTTGTCCGTTATCCCGCTATAAGCGATGATGGCGACAGCGTTTCTGTTGTATTGATGGAAACAGCGTCCAAGGCAGAACAAGTCACTGCAAAAGGGCTGGCCAGGCTGTATGCTTTGCGCACCCCGCAGCAGCGGCAAATGATCGGCAAACAGTTCGCTACTGTCGCCAAAGCACTTGGGCTGAAACTGATTGCCCAGGCCAATGATTGGCAGGAACATGCCTTGATCAGCTGCTATCGGCTTCAGTTTGCTACCAGTTCCGATGTACCGCGCACCAAGGCAGAGTTTGAATCCCGATTGTCACGAGGGCGGGCAGGGCTGGTGGATACGGCAGAGCGGCTGGGTCGTATCCTTAAAAACAGCATTGATCAGCGATTTGCCATTCGTTCCCGGTTACGGGATATGTCATCGCGTTTTCCAGAGAATGTCGCGGATATAGAGGAACAACTGGATTACCTGTTCCCCGATGATTTCCCGCAAGGGGTACCCGAACATAGTCTGTCTCAGTATCCGCGCTACCTGAAAGCGATAGAGTCGCGTCTGGAGAAATTACCGGCGCAGCCCGAAAAAGATGCTGACTCGGCTAAAGCCGTCAGTCGTCTGTTCAAATCATGGTTAGCCCAGGGGGGAGCGGGCAATGATGCGCTCAGTGATTTTGGTTGGCGTTTGCAGGAATTACGGGTTTCCTTGTTTGCTCAGCAACTTGGAACCCAATATCCGGTGTCGATAAAGCGTTTGCAGAAACGATTGGATGCTGCCCAATCGGGGGATATTCATGCGTAATGCATTCTGCGATAATACGGCACCCTGAACGAACTTGAGGCAGTATTGCCAGGTTTGAATCTATGAAGTATCGCTCTGTGCTCGCCAGCCTGCCTTTCATGGTTAGTCTGACGTTCAGTTCTACCGTCGCTGCCCAGCAGACTGAAGATCCGTTGGCGCCGATCAATATGCGTATTCATGCGTTTAACGACTATATGGATAAGCATCTGTTGCGTCCGGTGGCTGTTGGCTATCGCCGTTACATGCCAGCACCAGTGCGCACAGGTGTTGATAATTTTTTTAGTAATATCGATGACATAGGGGTATTTGCTAACAACATACTGCAAGGTAAGTTTGGTGATGCCGCCTCGGATACGGGACGAATTGTTATCAACACCACCATCGGTATTGTTGGCGTGCTTGATTTGGCATCAAAAGCCGGACTGCACAAGCATAATGAGGATTTTGGTCAGACTTTGGGTGCCTGGGGCATCAAGTCAGGACCTTACATCGTCATCCCTTTCTTTGGCCCCAGCACGTTCCGGGATGCTTTCGGACTGGGTGTTGATACCGCCACAAATCCCCTGAATTACCAGGATAATGTGCGTTTGCGCAACTCGGCGTTTGTGCTTGACCAGATCAACCGACGAGGCGAGGCACTGGTAGGAGAGTCCCTGTTGATGGGGGACCCGTACATCTTTATGCGTGAAGCGTATTTGCAGCAGCGCGCCTATGATGTCAGTGATGGTGAAGCCGAGGAAGAAGAGTGGGATGATGGCTGGGAAGGCTGGGATTAAGGTTTAACTTAATCCCTTGGCTTCTCGGGCGCGCAGTTTCGCTTTTATGAAATCACTGTGTGATACGTAGATCAGGTCTGCCGTTTTGCGAATCACCATTTCCTCGTATTTATCCAGGTGTTTGTCGCTGTAGGCGATCAGCCAGAGGTTCTCAATCAGTCGGATCCGTTCCGGGTGGTCATACTGTTCACAAATCAGGCTGGTGAACTCATACAGGGAAACAGACTTTGTGGCGCGCTCTTCAGCCAGCGCCAGCAGTTCATCAGCCTCGCTGTCCGATAGCGACATCTGTGTTTGCATAATCTCCCGCAACTGTGCCACTTCCGCGTCACTGACGTCATGATCTGTCCGGATCAATTCAAACATCAAAGCAGCACTGGCGATTTGCAGCCGGTGCGCCTGGTGCTCGCTGCTTTCGTTTTCGGGGACGCTGAGATGTTTATCCATGAAGGATTTCAGGTGACTAAGCATGCTGCACTCCTGTCTGCAATTGCGTGGATTGTTCGGCGGGCGTGACCATGTTTTCAGCGTCTGCCTGCTGTTGTCGCTCAATGGCGGCTTCCGCCAGTGCGACAGCATCCTCGAGTACGCTGATACTGGCGCCTTTGCGGTGAGCGTTCTCGCTAAGGTGGCGCCGGAACAGCCGTCCGCCTGGCTGGCCTTTGTAAAGCCCCAGGATATGGCGAGTCATGTGCTGCAGGGCGGTGCCTGAAGCGAGCTGGTCAGCCACATAGGCCAGATATTTCTTCATCACTTCCTGTCGGGCAGGAACAGCTTCAATGCTGCCAAAGATGTCCTGATCGACGCTGGCCAGAATATAGGGGTTCTGATAGGCCTCGCGCCCCATCATCACGCCATCAACCTTATCCAGCTGAGCCTGACATGCTGCCAGGGTTTTAAGGCCGCCATTGATGCTGATTTTCAGCTCAGGGTGACGTTCCTTAAGCCGGTGCACCCGCTCATATTTTAATGGGGGAACATCGCGGTTTTCTTTGGGGCTGAGTCCGGCCAGAATCGCGATACGGGCATGCACGATAAAGGTGTCGCAACCGGCTTCCGCCACGGTATCGACAAAGCGCTGAAGAAAGGCTTCACTGTCGTGCTCATCAATACCGATGCGGGATTTTACACTGACGGGAATATCACAGGCAGCCTGCATGCTTTTTACGCAGGCCGCGACTCGCTCAGGCTCTGCCATCAGACAGGCACCGAAGCTGCCGGACTGAACTCGGTCACTGGGGCAGCCGACATTGATATTCACTTCATCGTAGCCCCACTGTTGCGCCAGCTCGGCGCAGCGGGCCATGTCATCCGGCTCACTGCCGCCAAGTTGCAGGGCAACCGGGTGCTCCTCCCTGGAGAAATCCAGGTGTCGCGCGCGATCACCGTGGAGCAGGGCGCCAGTGGTGACCATCTCGGTATAGAGCAGGGCATGCCGGGTCAGCAGGCGCAGGAAATACCGTTCGTGCCTGTCAGTCCAGTCGAGCATGGGGGCGATGGAAAAACGATGTGGATCGATTCTGGTCATCCGGCCATTATAACAGCATGTCGACCTTAGCGTCCGGTGCGAATATCCTGTCCGCAGCGCTGATATGCAAGCAATTACGCGGACAGGACAACTGCTTCACGTTATAATCCGCGTCATTGTTGATTGGCAGATGCATTCATTGAAATCCAGTGTTAGCGTCTGCCAGAAGCCATTGTATTTTCCCGGGAGTATTATGACTCAAGTTCGAACCCGTATTGCCCCATCCCCAACGGGCGATCCCCATGTCGGTACAGCGTATATCGCTCTGTTTAACCGCAATTTTGCCAAGCAGCACAATGGTCAGTTTGTGCTGCGAATTGAAGATACCGACCAGACTCGCAGCACTGCAAAGTCAGAGACGGATATCCTCAATGCCTTGAAATGGCTGGGTCTGGACTGGGATGAAGGCCCGGACAATGGCGGTCCGCACGGACCCTATCGTCAAAGTCAGCGCAGTGATATCTACCGCGAGCATATCAATCAGTTGCTGGATAACGGCCAGGCCTTTCACTGTTTCTGCACGGCAGATCGCCTGAATGAAGTGCGTGCCGAACAAATGGCCAACAAACAGACTCCCGGCTATGACGGCCATTGTCTGTCATTGTCAAAAGAGGAGGTGAAAACCCGTCTCGACAACGGTGAGTCCTCAGTTATCCGCATGCGAGTCCCCACTGACGGTGAGTGTGTATTTAATGACCGTCTGCGTGGCGAGATTCGCATAAACTGGTCTCAGATTGATATGCAAGTACTGATGAAGTCTGACAATTTGCCGACCTATCATTTCGCCAACGTGGTTGATGATCACCTGATGGAAATCACCCATGTGATCCGTGGTGAGGAGTGGATCAACTCCACGCCCAAGCATATTCTGCTATACCAGCATTTTGGCTGGGACGTGCCGGAGTTCTGTCACATGCCGCTGCTGCGTAACCCTGACAAGAGCAAGCTGAGCAAGCGCAAGAACCCGACCAGTATCAATTACTATCGCGACATGGGCTATGTACCGGAAGCGGTAGTGAACTACCTGGGCATGATGGGCTGGACCATGCCAGATGGCCGTGAAATGTTCTCGGTGGATGAAATGATCGACCACTTTGATATTGATCGCGTCTCACTGGGCGGGCCGGTATTCGATGTTGAGAAGCTTAACTGGCTGAACGGCAAGTACCTGCGCGAGCGTTTTGATGACGAAGCCTTTATGCAGGCTTATGCGGAGTGGGCGTTTAACCCTGACAAGTTGAAAATGGTCGTTCCGCTGATCAAGGAGCGGGTCGAGCGCTTCAGTGATGTGATTCCTTTGGCCGGTTTCTTCCTCAGCGGCTCACTGCCGCTCTCAGAAGCCGATTTCGAGCATAAATCCCTGCAGCTGGAAGATTCCCGACGTCTGTTGCAATTTGCGCTGTGGACCTTTGAGGGGCTGCCTGCCTGGGAGCGCGAACATATCTCTGGCGCCTGCCAGAAACTGGCCGGGTTCGAGAGTCTGAAAATCCGTGAGGCATTGTTCCCGCTTTTTGTTGCCGTCACCGGCAAAGCCGTATCAGTGTCGGTGATTGACTCCATGACGGCCCTGGGGCTAGATGTCACTCGAGCACGTTTACGTGATGCCATAAACGTTCTGGGCGGTGTTTCCAAAAAAGAAGCCAAGCGGCTGGAGAAACAATATCGCGACTTTGACAGCTTCGATCCGGAAGCTTCATAACATCGGTCATAATGCGGCCCCATGTGCGGCATTAGTTGAAAGGGAGGCTGGGGCAAAAGTCCCAGTTTTTCCTTGACACCCCCGACCGGCATGCCTAAAATGCGCGGTCTCTGAGGGGCAGTCAGTCTTTCAGAACCCAGATTTTCGGGGCCTTAGCTCAGCTGGGAGAGCGCAACACTGGCAGTGTTGAGGTCAGCGGTTCGATCCCGCTAGGCTCCACCAAACAAACAAAAAACCCCGTGCCGCAAGGCATGGGGTTTTTTGTTTGTCTAATGATTCCTACGGGAGTGAGGCAAAGCCCCGGTTCACAAAATAGCAGGAGCTATTTTGAGCGCCCACCCCGCTCTGGCAGGATAGTTGACACCATCTACTTTTACCAGATGGGCGGATTGAGAATATGAGTGGCGCGATTTTCACAGGAGCGTAAGGAAGCAGTTTTGAGCCGGTTACTGCCGCCGTAC
>Ga0114916_1000531_pt1 | contig 25321 bp, 19 predicted proteins | sample MalvirAntarct_66_FD_83501 | JGI IMG/M metagenome (GOLD analysis project Ga0114916, IMG submission 83501) | Marine viral communities from the Global Malaspina Expedition - Malaspina viral metaG Antarct_66 | ecosystem: Environmental > Aquatic > Marine > Oceanic | place: West Anvers Island... | reverse complement strand
CAATTGCTCATCGTCTAAATTTCTACTATGATTACATAAGGCTCTTGCTGAAGAATGTGAAGCAATGATAGGCGCTTTCGTCAATTCAATCATTTGGCGCATAGCTTCTTTGGATGGATGAGAAACATCTATCATCATTCCATATTTATTCATTTCCTTAATAACTTCTTTCCCTAGGTCACTCAGGCCGTTGTGCAGCCAGATGCTGTCTGCTTCACCGGTATTGCTGTCGCTCAATTGACTATGCCCGTTGTGTGCCAAAGACATATATCGAGCTCCCATATCATAGAATTTTTTAACATTATCAATATTATTCCCAATAGGATAACCGTTTTCAATACCTATCATTGCAACTTTCTTACCAGCAGCAGAAATTCTTCTTACATCATCAGAGGTGGTTGCCATTTCTATATCATCTGGGGCAAAATCTGTAACCAACTTATGAATCGCCTCAAACTTGGACAGCGCATTTTGATGCGCATTGGCAAAGCCTTCGTCAGATAGCGTGTCTTGCCCAGTATAGACGATAAACCATGCTACATCGAGTCCGCCAGCTTTCATTTTCGGAAGCGTAACTTGATTGTCTAAATCTTGGGTGTAATTAATTGAATCCGTAAAATTATTTACATTAATATCGCAGTGGGTATCTAAGGTAATCACTCGCTCGTGAATTTCATATGCCTTTGCAATAAGTTGTTCTTCTGTCATTTTCGTCGGATCTTTGATTTCATTACAGGCAATAAGTGTAATAGCGAATAAAGCAAGGGTGTAGAGCGTATGTTTCTTCATTTTTGTTATAGGATATAGGTAAAGATAGCATTTTTATCACGTTACAATATTGTGAATGCGTAATGCGCCCACTATTTTTCTTCGGAAATAATCAAGCTGCCAAAAAAAATGATATCTTAGACATTCAGTTACTCCGCCTGAAGTTTCGAGAGTTTCAATCCCCCCAAACAGATACTATGATAGCGCTACGATACATTGTGGTTAGTTTTATTGTTTTGGTTTTTTCCGAAGGAATTACACAAACCAATGTTACATTAGACGACCTACGTCTTGCAGCAGGGGTGAAGCTCACGGGCGAATACCAAGTAAAACATGGCTTGAAATTTAGATTAAGTGCTACTGCTGGTGTGGCTCATTATATACCTGTATTTAACAATGATGTTGGTGTTTTGCCCACAGCCCATATTGGTGTTTTATTCTATAATAAGGGCATGCTTGGCAGTAACTTGAATACTAATTATTACCGAACTATTTTTTTTGACTTCTTTGCGAACGCAACTATAACAGGTGGTTACAATAATATTGTTGAAATTTCAGAACTGAATAATAGGCGAGTACCTTTACATCATTTTGCAGATTTCACAGCGAATCCATTACAGAATACTTTTGACTATTCCATTTCGTTTGGCTCGAACTGGCTGATGAACCCTGATAAGAATAGAGCATCTCAGACGGTTGGATTTTTTAACTTAAATGTAGCGCGCTATGTACAGCTGGCTTATTATAATGATGGCGGCCCAGTACTTGACTATCTAGGAGACAAAGAAGACCGCTATTATACAGGTGGATTAACCCTAACTGTTCATTTTGAAAATAAGTATCATGTTAACGCCATAGCGCTTAGCTTTCATAAGTTTACAGGTTGGCAACAATATGCAGTAGATGCTGCAGATAAATTACAATTAGACCATATTCCGTATAAAAATAAGGATGCTTTTGGATTTAATCAACAGCAGTGGACGCTAAGAATGCTGAGTTTTAGACAGGGCTATGCTGCTTATGTGACGTTCTACGACATTAATGCTCTTGACGTACAAGATTTTATTCATGCCACGACCGATTTCCCTTACCATCCAGATTACTTTTATGGTTGGCGATTTGCAGCCGGAGGTGGTTCAGAAATACAAAACAAACAATAATGCGTAGCCTCTACTTTATTATCATAAGCGCTTCTATTCTTTTGGCTTCTTCTTGTGGATCAGCCTATAAGAAAAAGGTGAACACAAAATTGCAATTTTCAGATTATACCACCTATGTTTTTCGATTATGCGAAACAAGAAATGAATTTGGTAATAAACGCTTTTTTTTATGTGATAATCCTTGCGAATCTAAAGATGTACAGGGAGATGACGGTATTCAAGTAGTGGAAGAATTGTATGCATTTCGCTCCAAAATAAACCCAGAAGAGATTGTATATATAAGTTCAAAATCTAATAAATATATTAGAGAAGACCGCGGAATATTCAATGATCCACTGTATCAAAAATATATTTTTGTTGACGACTTTGAGTATGTATACTTCGGAAGTTTGAACAATGGACTCGAAATTAATTTTGTAAATGCCGAGGAGAATTTGTCGTTTAAACTACAAGCGGTTCCTGAAGCATGTAGGTTTGTAGTAGACTCTATTCACAGTGAAACTGATATTAAAAATACGATAAGTAATAAAAAAATTAGCATGTTCGAATTATTCAGTGTTCCTATTCAATTTTTGAAAACGGATAGAACCATGGCGTATAAGCTCAAAGATACCGCCGCTATAAAATCACTCAAGCTTACAGGCACTAAACTAATTTATTCTGGCAAATCTGCCGTACATAGCGTGTCACAAAGGCTACGGTTGAAATATCATCCCGGGTTTTTGACGGAGCAAGCGGAGGTTCTTCGAAAAGAATCTAATTAATACAAACGGGTAGTTATTCAAAAATTCTACAAAATATTGCCCAATTAGTCTTAAAAGGATGTATTTTTGCACCCTGAAAGTCAAAACCTAGTATGTCCAAAACCGTCATTGATTTAGAAGAAGAAAAATCAGGTAAAGATCTGTATAGCTACCAGAAAGGGGCTATTGACAAGATTTTCACGGCTTTTGATGATGCTCGTGAAGACTATCATTTACTCTACCAACTTCCTACTGGAGGTGGAAAGACTGTAATCTTTTCTGAAATTGTTAGACAGTATTTAAAAAACCACAATAAGAAGGTTTTGGTAATGACCCACCGTATTGAGTTATGTAAGCAAACCTCTGGGATGCTAACAGAATTTGGGGTGAACAATAAGGTTGTAAATAGTACTGCAAACCTTGATGATCAAGACCAATATAGTTGTTTTGTGGCCATGGTTGAGACTCTAAATAACAGACTACAAGAGGATAAATTAGATATCAGTAATGTAGGGCTTGTTATTATTGATGAAGCGCATTATAACTCATTCACAAAGCTCTTTAAGTATTTTGAAAAAGCATTTATTTTAGGAGTAACCGCGACGCCCTTGAGCTCCAACATTAAGCTCCCGATGAGCAGTAATTATGATGAGCTTATTACTGGTGAATCTATTGAATCGCTGATTGCAAATGGTTTCCTTTCATCAGCTGATATGTTCTCATACAATGTTGGGCTTACATCTTTGATAGTAGGAGCTAACGGAGACTATACGGTGCAGTCTTCCGAAGATTTATACACAGGAAGTGACATGCTTAGCAAGCTTCTGCAATCCTACGAAGAACGTTGTAAGGGCAAAAAGACCTTGATTTTTAATAATGGTATTAATACGTCACTTTACGTTTATGACGCGTTTAAGCATGCTGGTTATCCTGTAGCACATTTAGACAATACTGCTACCAAAAAACAAAGAAAAGCCATCTTAAAGTGGTTTAAAGAAACGCCAGATGCTATTCTTACATCTGTGAGTATACTAACAACGGGTTTTGATGAACCCACTGTTGAATCTATTATTCTCAATAGAGCAACTAAATCACTTACGTTATACTACCAAATGATTGGACGTGGATCACGTGTCCTGAAAAGTAAATCAACCTTTACTGTGGTTGACTTAGGAAACAACTTTCATCGTTTTGGGCCCTGGGGAGCAGATCTTGATTGGCAACGTATTTTCAAGTCTCCAAACATGTATCTTGAAAATATACTTGATGACGATGAAATTGAAGACAATTTCTCTTACACCATGCCCGATGAGCTTCGCGCTGAGTTTGCTAAATCTGAAGACGTAAGTTTCGATATCCGAAAGACGTATATAGATTCCATTAAAAATGGAGAAACTTCAAAGGTTGTGTTAGAGCGATCTATCACGAATCACGCAAAGATTTGTATTGAAAACAGTGAAGACGTTTACGACGCACTTGGCTTAGGTAAGATGTTGGGTGATGATATTGATTTCAGAGTAAATCGCTATACCAAGTGTATCAGCAAAAGCACACATAACTTCGTTACCTGGTTAAAAGACGATTACAGACTAAAACTACGCGCTTACTTACGCGCAAATTTTGATACCATGTTTGAGGAAATTCATGGCTTTCCACCAGAGGATTAATTTTCAAACCACCAATACACAAACCTGCTTTTTTTATTACCGTGATTCATCACAACAGTTTTATGTAAGGCTTTCAGTTTATCTAATTGTTTGTAAATCTTATTTAGGTTTTCTTTCTTTGAAACAAGTGTTGAGAAGAAACCAACTTGTGTCTTAAACGTAGAACTTTGCTTTATCAAACGTTTTATAAAGAGCGCTTCACCACCATTGCACCAGAGTTCGCTTGCTTGACCTCCAAAATTTAAGACGATTTCATCTTTTGTTTGAAAGCCATCTTCTTTTCGAAGGTTTCTTAACTTTCGCAGTGTTCCCTTTGTTGCTTCTTCTTCGGAAGCATGAAAAGGAGGATTGCAGATGGTAAAATCAAAGTACTCATCTTTCTGAATAATGTCTTCAAATAAATTAGCGTTGTTATTTTGCTTCCGAATTTCAATTTTTGCCGCGAGTCCTTTTGTAGCTTTTACATTCGCTTCAGCAGAAGCGAAGGCATTTGCATCAATATCTGCTCCAACCATCTTCCAATTATAGATTTGCGCTCCTAAAATTGGATAAATACAATTTGCACCCATACCAATATCAAGTCCACGGACATTTTTATCCTTGGCTTGTTCTGAGAGTATATCGGCAATATGATGAATATATTCTGCTCGTCCGGGAATAGGAGGGCAAAGATAATGTGTTGGAATGTTCCAATCTGTTAGATTATAATCCTGCTTTAGTATTGCCTTATTCAAATGCAATACAGCAGCTGGAATGGAAAAATCAATCGTTTCTTGATCGTACTCGTTCCTAAAAACATAGGGCGCAAGTTCCGGATGCGTCTCAGTTAAGGCGTTAAAGTCGTAAGCGGCGGTGTGTATACTTTTAGGATGCAATTTGTAGTTGTATTGATGCTATTATTTCTTCTATTCCTTTTCTTCTCTTCCCAGCAATGTATCCATCAAAGATTCGTAGTCTTCAATATTGATATATACTTTTCCAAGAATACTAACAATTGGGTTTTGCACCTCGTCAATAGGGGTAGAAGCGCCAACAAAAGCCTTGCTTATCTGTTCCTTGATATTTGGCTTTTCTGATAATATGTGTTCTGTAAAAAGATACGGACTCGCATGCAATTGAGACATTATGGTATCACAGGTCACACAGTTATCGGTAATATAAATGGTAAGAGATCTTGGTGGGGCAATCTTTATTTTATCGAAAGGCTTGCGTAAAGCGCGTCGAGACAAGCTATCGCTAGATATTACGTTCGCTGTATAAACAGGCTGCATTCCTTTAGTCACCATTAAATTAAGCATATGCACTTTCGAAGTTGCAGGCACACGTACTAATCTGGGTTTCGCTTTACTTTGTCTAAAACCAGTTCCTTCAACAGACATTTTCACATCAAGATCCACAAGGTTTTCGTTTACGGCATAAAGCATTAGTCTGTTAGCGACGCGCTTTTCAGAAATTGTAATTTCTTTTTCTTGCGCAAAGATAAATTGGCAAGTGATAAGTAAGACTAGCGTGCAAATTATATTCTTCATACTTCAACTTTTAACACCCGCAAAATACGTAATAATTTAGAATTTAGTCGGTGGTGCAAAGAATACATTTAAGTTGACGTACCTTTGCCAAAATATTCGCATGCAAAGCTTTCAAGATTTTAAAATATCAAACCAACTAAGGTATGGAATTGACGATTTAGGTTATACCGAACCTACGCCAATCCAAGCAGAGGCTTTTTCAGTAATATTATCTGGAAAAGACGTGGTAGGGATTGCCCAAACTGGTACAGGAAAGACCTTTGCGTACATGTTGCCTTTACTACAAGAATTACCTTTTTCTAAACAAGAGAATCCGAGAATTTTAGTATTAGTTCCAACGAGAGAATTAGTGCTTCAAGTAGTTGAGGAGATTGAAAAATTCGCAAAATATTTAAGTGTTCGTGTGGTTGGTGTTTATGGCGGGACTAACATAAATACCCAAAAACAGGCGGTTGCAGAGGGTTGTGATATTGTTGTTGCAACACCTGGACGACTTTATGATTTAGCCTTGAGCAGATCGCTTCAGCTAAAATCTATTAAGAAATTAGTGATTGATGAAGTAGATGTGATGCTTGATTTGGGTTTCCGGTTTCAGCTAACTAATATATTTGATTTACTTCCAGAAAGGCGGCAGAATATCATGTTTTCGGCGACGATGACAGATGATGTGGATGTCCTAATTGATGACTTTTTTATTGGTCCACAAAAAATAGCGGTTGCGGTAAGCGGTACTCCATTGGAGAACATTTTGCAGCAATGCTATTCCGTGCCTAACTTTTATACGAAAGCAAACTTGCTGGTTGAATTACTTCGAAATGTAAATGAATTCACCAAAGTGCTTGTATTTGTGAGCAACAAACGGAGCGCAGACAGGTTATTTGAAGTAATCGATGAGTTTTATGGTTCCGAAGCATGTGTGATTCATTCAAATAAAACACAGAATTATAGAATTAGGTCTATCAATCAATTTGACGAAGGTAAAAACAGAATCCTCGTTGCAACGGATGTAATGGCTCGTGGATTAGACTTGGATAAAATTACGCATGTAGTTAATTTTGACACGCCAAGCTTTCCCGAAAATTATATGCACCGGATTGGTCGAACGGGAAGGGCAGAAGAAGAAGGGAAATCTATTCTTTTCTTTTCTGAAAAAGAACGTGAGGATAAAGATGGTATTGAAAGCTTGATGGATTATAAAATCCCAGAAATGGATGTTCCTAAAGGTGTGGAGATTTCTAAACGCCTTACGCCAGAGGAGCAGCCTAAAATGATGGAGCCTAACAACCCTCATAAACAAACGTCTGATGATGCTCCTGGAGCTAGTTTTCATGAGAAAAGTGAAAAGAACCAACAAACAAATCAAGGAGGCTCTTATCAATATATCATCAAAAAGAAATACAAAAAACCAAAGACAAAAGGCGATAAAAACTACAACAAGCATAATAAAAATCGCAAATAGTTAAGTACACTTGCCCTTTCATTGAGTCTAGAAAATAAATCGTATTTTCAAATAAAAATTACTCATATGAAAACTTTAGCCATTAAAAAGACTTGCTTACTTGTATTCCTTGCCGCTATTTTGATAGCGCCTAGTCTATACGCACAGAAGAAAACAGATGAGCAATTAAGGCTAATGCACGTCGAAGTAGAAGACGATCCATACATGCCTGGCGTCCAAGAAAACACACCCATTAGTCCAGCGTATAATGTAGAGGCATTTGATTATTACACGCGTCAAGTGAATGTAGATGCGAATGGCGATAACATTCTTAATGATGCTGGTAATGAGCCTTCACTGGCTGTTGACCCAACAAATCCGAATAGAATAGTAGTTGGCTGGAGGCAGTTTGATAATATCAACAGTAACTTCAGGCAAGCTGGTTATGGTTATTCTACCAATGGTTTTGACTTTACCTTTCCCGGTGTATTAGATCCGGGACTATTTAGATCAGATCCTGTGTTGGATTTTGATGCTCAAGGAAATTTCTATTATAATAGTCTTCAAGGAACTTTTGAATGTGATGTATTTAAAATTGACGATGGTGGCGTAGTATGGGGCCCTCCAGTTCCTGCATTTGGTGGGGACAAACAGTGGATGCGAATTGATAGGTCAACTAGTAGCGGTGCTGGGCACAATTATTCATATTGGAATAGATCATTTACTACTTGTACTAGTGATGGTGCATTTACTCGCTCCACTGATGGATCAGCAAGCTTTGATGACTGTATAACTGTTGACAACGATCCTTTTTGGGGAACCTTGGCGGTGGATAGAAATGGCGATTTATATATCACAGGCCGTGTTGGCTCAGGATTAGTTGTCGTAAAATCTACAGATGCTAAAGATGCAAGTGGCCCTGTAACGTGGGATTCGGTGAATAATGTAGATTTGGACGGTCAGCTAGATGGCTTTGTTCCAATTAATCCACAAGGCCTTTTAGGGCAGGCATGGGTTGATGTGGATGTGTCTAACGGACCTGGACAGGATAATGTATATGTAGCGGCTTCGGTTGCAAGAAATTCAAATTCTGATCCTGGAGATGTTATGTTTGCGCGTAGTACAGATGGTGGAAGTACTTTTGAGCCACCTATTAAAATAAATACCGACGCAAGTACATCAAATTATCAGTGGTTTGGAACTATGTCTGTCGCTCCAAATGGACGTATCGATATGATTTGGCTAGATACACGTGATAACCCAGGAACATTTTTGTCACGCCTGTATTATTCTTTTTCTGAAGATCAAGGAGATACATGGTCAACAAACGAACCTATATCTGAAGTATTTGATCCGAGTATTGGTTACCCACAGCAAAACAAGATGGGAGACTATTTTGATATGAAGAGTGACAATGATTTTGCTCATGTGGCATGGGCTGCAACCTTTACTGGCGGACAAGATGTGTATTATACCCGTATTTCTCCTAACGGTACTTTAGGAATCAACGACCCTGTTGCTGCGAATGCACTTCAGCTAACAAATTATCCAAACCCATTTTCAGAAAGAACCACGATTTCTTTTTATATTCCTTCAGCAAGTAAAGTAACACTTGAGGTATTTGATATAAACGGTAAGATTGTCAGCACTTTAGCAGATGACACGCTTCTAGGAAAGCAACGGGTTGTTTGGAACGGCGCAAAATCACAAAGCGGATTGTATTTCATCAGGCTTCAATCTGGTAACCGAGTTCAAACTTTGAAAGCTGTGCTAAAGTAATAACGGTTTTATTATAATAAAAAAAGGCTCGCAATTATGCGGGCCTTTTTAATGTTAAATTAAAAATATGTTATCTCTGTTGTTTGATCAACTTAAGTTGTCCTTGACCATTGTCTGAGGTCAAAGAAATAATATATAGTCCGCTTGCTAATTGATCGCTAAGCTCAAAATCTATCTCGTTTCTACCTGTGTCCAATTGTACTTTACGCTGCTCATGAAGCACGCCAGAAGCATCCCAAATATTCAGTGTTGCGTTGGTTGGTTTACTTGTGTCTATAACAAGGTGAAAATACTTCTGCACTGGGTTAGGGTAGGCGGTAAGCTCAATGTTATTTACCTCAGGAAAAGGGAAAAGTTCTACAGCTAATAGATCTCTAGGTACAGCAATAAATACATTTTCCTGCAGTGTTTCAATAATGGTATTCCGAAGAATAATTTCCGATAGTTTTGTATTCTTAATTTCGTCGATTTCATCAGCACTAAAAGCAGTGTCATTTTCGTAGTAATACCGATCACCATCTCTCAAGAAGTTATATTGCATTTTCAAGATGGTATTTAGCCCTTCGCCCATAATTGAATTTGGAAGGTGGTCTTCACTCATAAACCCAATCCATGGATCAATATCGTTGATATCGCCATAAACTGCATGCAAACTAATTGCCAGGTTTATATCCGATGTGAGACTATTGAAGTCGGAATGTGGTGTTAATGCTAAATCATTTCTTATCGTATTGTAATCTGGAAGACCTCGTTCTCTTGCTCTTTCGATATTCACAGATAGCAGGTCTATTCCTCCAGCGCCTGGCATACCAAAAAGAAAATTCCGGATATCGTCCATAATTAAAGGATCTACAAGCTGGTGCTGCTGTGCTGCTAACCCTCTAAGGAAAGGTTCTATACCACCTTCGTCCTTCAGAATAAGAGGATTAAAAAACCCATTTCGTAAATCGACTGCTCCAAAACTCCAATCGCTTCCGTCTTCTTCAAAGCGTACCAACCTTCCATTAATCATGGTATGACCAAAACGATAGGCAGCCGCAGAAAAGGTATTTAAAATATCAGGTTGAGCTGTATCATCATAACCCGTATAGGTGTCTAAATCAATCCCAATAATTGGCAAGAATTCTTCGAAAGTAACCGCTTGAATGTGAGCACCTACAATTTTACGTGCACGTTGGTATAGTTGTTCATCATCCCAGCTTGGATGGGCAATGAGTAATTCATCACAGAGTCTATTATGTTCTCTCACCATTAATGTGTGGAAAGACATCAGGCCTGGCTGCTCATTAATACGAATATCTCCTCCGGCGAAAAATTTATCGGGAGTAGGGAAACCATCCAACACCATGAAAGGTGTGGTTGGGTCAATAGCGCTATCAAATTCGCCGTCAACAGTATTCCATGGCAGGAGATTGTTAGCAGACATTTTCATTTTGCCATCAACATGTGTTCTAAGCCAATCTGAGCGTATAAAATCACTTCCATAGACACCAGAGCCATCGATATAACTTGTTACTTCATTGATGGTCATCCGTGGATTATTTATATCAGTCCCGGTGGCAGGATCGGATAGCGATCGGAACATACGTATTTCTACTGTTCCAAGACATGTTGGGTCAAAAATTGGTTCACATGCTGGAACTGGAATATTACTTATTTCTGAAGTATCATCATCATTTAAATTAACATCATGGTCAATGAACTGTCCCCAGCCCCACACAAAATCACTTAACTGAAACTCATTCGGCGTAAATTCTGCCTGACTACCAATGGCATTGCTTACAGCCCTTGGATTTGCACGTGTTTGTCCTCCAGGCATGCTTATTAGATCAGCGAAACCGTTAGTGGCTATTTTTCTAAAGTGAATCTGAGCAGCGCCCCAGTTGGGATTAGCTATATTGTTTCCTACACCGTCGTAGGTTCTATTCACTTGCGCATCAACGGCTTGCATACAGCAAAGGGCGGCAATAAGTAGGAATTTTTTCATTCTATGGGTTTATTTATAAAATAGACGCTAAATGTAATTATATTTTCAGTGCTTACCCTTAGAAAATGAACATGTTTTTATAAATATGTTAAGTTGTTTTGATTAGATGAATGCTTCGATTACCTTTGTTTTGTATGAAAGGAATTACAATATTATTATCATTCTTAATGCTTTCTTTATCGCTTAAGCCCTGTTCTGATGGGGTAAATGAAGATCATGATAGTGATTATGCTATTGAGACAAATCATGATCATTCTGATGATACTGATGATTCCTGTCCGGCGATATGTGTTTGTAATTGTTGTGGGATAGCAATCACCTATCAAGCCATTCAATATTTTGAAATACTTCCTTTCACAAAAATTTCTACAGAGACGAAAGACGATTACACATCGCTTTACGCATTTGATTACCTTTCTTCCATTTGGCAACCGCCTCGATTAATTAGTTAACTGGAGTGCTTTTATAGCAATTTAATAACTAATTAATACCTATTACTATGAATAAGAGTTTAGTCGGCATGTGTATCATGCTGCTGTCATACACCATGTTGTATGCACAATCACCAACGTCTATATTGGTTATAACAGAACCTGAAAAAGAACCACTTATTGGCGCCACGGTATATTTCACCACCTTAGCATTAGGAGCCGTAACTGATTTTGACGGAATAGCCACATTTAGTGACCTTCCGGAAGGAACACATAAAGTAGTCGTATCGTTTATAGGGTATAAGACACTAGAGGCCACAATGATAATTCCACTCTCTGAAGAGGTCACTTTTTCCTTGTTATCGGAAGATAACCTTCTGGACGTGGTTGTCATTCAGTCTACAAGAAGTACACGTACAGTAAAGAGAATCCCTACACGTATCGAGTTTATTGGAGCGGAGGAGCTTGGGGAAAAGGCAATTATGAATGCTGCTAACATTTCAATGGTGCTTCGCGAAAGCACGGGAATCCAAATGCAGCAAACATCGCTGAGTAGTGGAAGTACAAATATCAGGATACAAGGGTTGGATGGTCGCTATACACAGTTGTTGCGTGATGGTTTTCCATTGTATGGAGGTTTTTCTAGCGGATTGAGTATTTTACAGATTCCTCCATTGGATTTAAAGCAGTTTGAAATAATAAAGGGTAGTTCATCCACGCTTTACGGAGGTGGTGCTATTGCTGGTCTGGTAAATATGGTTTCTAAAACACCTGAAGACACACCGGAACTTGACATTATGCTAACGCAAACTCATGCCTTAGGAAGTACTGCAAATGTTTTTTATAGTGCTCGAAATAAGATGTTTGGAATAACCCTTTACGGTTCCGGGCATTATCAAAAAGTCTATGACCCAGAGGACGATGAGTTCAGCAATTTACCTGAGACAAAATCCATTTCGTTTAATCCTAAGTTCTTTTATTATCCTTCAGAAACAACCACATTTTCGTTAGGTCTTAATGGAACGTATGATGATCGATTAGGGGGTGATATGGATCGCATAGCTAATGGGCCAGGAGGTATTCATCTTTATACAGAGGAGAATCAATCTAAGCGGTTAAGCAGCCAAATGGTATATACGAGCCAAATTGATTTGGTTCAATCTGTCAGTGTAAAAAACAGTATTTCGTTTTTTGATAGGGAATTAATTGTACCTGACATGCTGTTTAAAGGAACACAATTAAACTCTTTTACCGAAGCCACGTACCAACGTACGAGCGACACTTCAGACTGGGTTTTTGGTGCTAATTTATATACGGTGAACTTTGATGAGGATGATGCTAACATATTGCAACGGGATCAAGAGGATGTGACAGCTGGACTCTTTGTAAATGCTATCATAGACCTTTCTGAAAATTTTATTTTAGAAAGCGGAATACGAACGGATTATGCAAAAGACTGGGGCTTTTTTCCATTGCCCAGAGTTTCGTTACTGTATAAGAATACTAGTGGATTTTCATCCAGAGTAGGAGGAGGATTGGGATATAAAATACCCGATATATTTACGGAAGAAGCACAATTCATAAATTTTAAGAATATTTTACCCATTGATGATAATCAATTGGTTGCGGAGCGCTCTTATGGAGGGAATTTTGACCTTAACTTTAAGACCAGTTTGTTTTCAAATGTGGGATTATCCATAAATCAGTTGTTTTATGTCACTGCAATTGACAAAGGGCTTCTCTTAGGTCCTACCGGTTTAGGGACATTTCAATTTGAGAATGCAGAAGGTGCTATTTTGAGTAAGGGTGCAGAAACTAACGTTAAGTTCAGTTATAATGATTTCAGATGGTTTTTGAACTACGCCTATAACGATACGCAATTAACGTACCTGCCTGGAAGCCCACAGAAACCGTTGACCGCTAAGCATAATGCGGGAAGTGTAATAATGTACGAGTCTGATACTTGGCGAATAGGATATGAAACCTATTATACAGGAACGCAATTATTATCTGATAATACAAAGACCACAGATTTTGTAACCATGGGATTGTTATTGATGCGGAGTTTTGAATGGGGCAGTACATTCATTAATTTTGAAAACTTCACAGACAGAAGACAATCTCGATTTTCTCCGTTGGTTTTACCGCCACATGAGGACCCTGTTTTCCCAGAAATTTATGCGCCCACAGATGGCTTTATCTTTAGTGTTGGAGTGATTCTCAAGCCTTTTGGCAATGAATCGGATCATTAATGATACTTTATGAATTATTTATGAGAGAAATTAGTAGAACAATTTTACTTTCGAACATGATGAAAACGATTAAATTACTTTGTACTAGTTTACTGTTGTTTTTCGCTATTGGATTGAGTAGTTGTCAAGAGGTGGAACCAATACCCGAATTAGTGAAAAAGACTTTTCAGTTAAAATATATTGGTCAGACTGTGACGAAATGGGAAGTGGATTCTCATGAGAATTATGAAGCTCATTTTAAACAAGACGGCATAAAATATCGCGTAGATTTTTCACCCGAAGGTATCTGGATAGAAACAGAGACGAGCATCAGTAAGAAGGACCTTCCGAAGGTAATTAAAGAAATAATAAAGCGGGACTACGACTATTATAATATTTCGGAAGTAGAGAAGGTGGACCATCATAAGAAAGGGTTGTTTTATGATGTTGAATTCAAACAGAAAGGAAAGAATATCGATGTTGAATTTGACGCTGCTGGCAATTTATTGAATCAGTAGGGTCTAGCTTGGTTGTAGGTACATTGGCAGATTTACTAACCCATAAACAATCTGTTGCATTACAAGGAACCATCCGAATTCATCGCTTAGATTATGGTGTTGGGTCAGACAGAAACTTACCGGATGGAAGAGAAATTAAAGGCTATAAGGTACAGATTGACCAATGAAACTTGGCAATTACAACATAATGGATATACCATCCATTCGTAGAGAAAAGAACAAACCACCCTACAAACAGCTGTTTAGGGTGGTTTTTTTTGCGAAAACAATTCAGAAATTACGTATTTACCCCTATTGTAATCATCCTTCTTTAGAACTAAGTTGAAGTGCTAAACTCACGGCACAACTAGAGTTCAGCGACTAACCAATTAAATCATTTCATGAGTTATCTTTCATTTAATCCAGAAGACAAATCGACTAAGAAGGCAAGAGAAGCAAAAGGCTCTGTTAGAAAAGCATTTTCAGACTATTTAATAAAAAATTACGGAGACGATTATAAGCAGGAAATTCAAAAACAGCGTACTCGAAAAGAAGCAACTGTAGTAAAGTCGCGTTTTGACAAAGACTTAACCGATGAACCTTTGGTTGGAATTGTGGGTGGTGGGTTTGCCGGAATGTATGCCGGACTCATTTTGCAATCATTGGGAATTGAATTCGAAATATATGAAAGCTCAGATCGCGTTGGTGGTAGGATTGACACCTGGTACTCTACAATTTATAATTCCAAAGATAAAGACGCTGCGGCCTTATATGGAGAAATGGGAGGAATGCGCGTTCCTCAATTTTCACAAGACATGCTTCCTGTACAACAATTATCCATTGCTTTGAATACTGTTTTAGAACGAAATGATCTTACGGACAAGATGGTAAAGTGGCGTAAGTTTTACTACAATTCTGATGTACAGCGCCTTCGGTATAATAACATGGAAAAGCCTATTGAGGCTGTTGATGCTCCGTTAAATTCGTTGAACTTCGGAAAAAACGAAGGTGGGGATTTGGATATGGTTTGGGTTACAAAAAAGATAGATAAATATGGAAAGCCATATCTGCCTGTGAACATGATTCTTGAACAAGTGAATGACCCGTTTATTAAGCAAATTACAGACGATTTTGAAAAAGGATTTGCTGCGTTGATGAAATTTGATAACTACTCGATGTGGGCTTATCTAACCAATGTGTTTACACTGGGGGATTTGGGCGATTACTATGATACCGCAATGGGTAAAGAAACAGATCATTTGCCCTACAATGTTGCGAGTTATCTGGAGACTCTGAATGTTGGAACTGGTATGTATTCTGTTTCCTTTGTTGAAATGGTGATTGCCGTTTATGATTGGAGCGGTTCTAAGAATTCTTATGATAAAGATGATGATGCTGTATATATGGTAACGGTTGATAAGGGCATGCAGCACTTACCTGATGCCTGTAGAGCTGTGCTAGATTTAGAAAATGGAGTACAACCAACAGACGGAATAGCTGCCCAACAGCTGGTAGGAATGATTAAAGGTACAATGGGTGAAAAGGGGTATTCACCACCAAACCTAACTGAAGATGCGCAACCGCCAACTTCTGTGCGAGAAGCACATGCGATAACGCCAAAACCGGCTCCTGCTAGTAAAGAAAAGCAACGCGTTAAGATGAATAATAAAGTGGTGTGCGTGGATTATAAGCCCGAAATTTATGATGGTCACGGAGGCATGAGTTTAACTATTGAAAGGCCACACCCAAAGAATGGAAAAACAACAACATTTAAAAAGCGTTTCCCATATGTTATTAGTACGCTTCCGAATGGAGCCTATCTCAACGGACAATTAAAAACTAATTTCTTTGATAATTTATCATTTGCGAAAGCAAGAGCAATACGCGAATGTAATTATATGCCATCATTTAAGGCATTTATAACCTTCAATGATAAATTCTGGGCGGAACTGGGAGAAAGACAGGATAAGGGACTAGGAGTAGGGACATCAGATCGAGCAAATAGACAAATTGTATATCCATCGTATGGTTATGAAGCCAATGGCGGCGTATTACAGATCTATTGCTGGGCACAAGACGCTGAACGCATGGGAGCCTTAGATGATGAAGCACGTGTGAATGAATGTTTAAAAGGAATTCAATATTTATATCCTGAAATTGATATTTACGAATCGTATGCGGGTTATAAGCCTGAACAAAATACAAAGACCTGGTTCTGGGATAGTCATGCAGGTGGGGGAGCCTTCGCGCTATTCGCACCCGGTCAGTTTAAAAGCCTTTATCCAACCTTGCTCACTCCAGAGTTTGATGGTTGCTTAAATTTAGCCGGAGAATGCTGTTCAGTGCATCATGGTTGGATTGTTGGGGCTTTAGACTCTGCTTATAATGCCGTAAATAATATTTTACAGCAATCTGGTCAAGCAGATAAAATAAAGCAAATGCAAGCAATTTGGGGAGGTATGACCGAGCCTGATGTGCAAGTAAGCAAGATGCCAAATCCAAGCTTAGTGGAATAGCTAAAATTTCTGGCACTATATTTAAAAACTAAATAATTATATGCTTTGTAAAAAGCCCGACATTAATTTGATGGGCTTTTTTTATTGTTTCAAACTAAATTATTTGGCGAATCATTCATCTCATTTAGACCATAGAAGTACGATAATATTATGGACTCACTGAGAGTAAAACCAGGCAGAGCAATAAAATAATTGTAAAATTAATAGTAACTTTCCACTCACTTAAAATGGTCTTATGTACGCTAGAATAATAATTATCTGTAGTTTGTTTTTAATCTCAACGACATCTTCTGCGCAAACAGAAGATCCCTTAGAGCAATTTTGGAATACGTTGCAATCACACTGCGGTAAGTCCTATGAAGGCGAATTGGTGCTTCCAGAAGAAGACGAAGCATTTGGCGGAAAACGATTAATGATGCATGTACGTTCTTGCAGTGATAATCAAATTAAGATTCCATTTTTTGTGGGTGATGATAGATCACGTACTTGGATTCTTACCAAGTCTAACGATAAGCTTACATTACAGCACGATCATAGACACGAAGATGGTACCGAAGATGATGTCAATTTCTATGGCGGAACTTCCAGTAACACAGGGAAGGCTAATATCCAGTTTTTTCCAGCCGACCCACATACTCAGAAATTAATTCCGGCCGCTGCAACCAACGTTTGGTGGATTACGCTGGACGAAACCACATTCACCTACAATCTTAAACGCCTTGGAACAGATCGTATATTTAAAGTAGTAATGGACCTCACCCAGCCAATAGAAACCCCGGCTGCACCTTGGGGATGGGAGGAGTAAACTACAGGTCTTCTTTTAGTTTTTATGTATTACATGTGGCGCTTACTCAAGGTTAAATTTTCACCAATAAGCTGGAAAGTAGTTCCATGTTGTAAGCTTACTTATAAATGAAGACTTACTCGTATATTTACTTACTTCTAACAACCAAAATATGCATTAAATGAATAAAAACATCTTCTACATCATGTTGACTACTTTATTCGTCAGCTCTTGTGCAACCTACGCTCCTCAATTTAAAGATGCAAGTACACCTACGCCAACTAAGGATATAGAACATTCATTTTATTTAATTGGTGATGCTGGGAAATCGGACTTAGGAACTTCTTCTGAAGCATTACAGGCGTTTAAAAACGAGTTAAGCAAAGCTTCAAAGAATAGTACAGCCATCTTTCTTGGTGATAATATATACGAAAATGGATTACCTAAAAAGAATCATACTGATAGAGCCTATGCAGAACATCAGCTAAATGTCCAGATAAGTACAGCGGTCGATTTTAAGGGTGAAACTATCTTTATTCCTGGAAATCACGACTGGTATAGCGATGGTGTTGAGGGTTTAAAACGTCAAGAGAAATTTATTGAAGATGCCTTAGGGAAAAACACCTTCTTACCTGAAAATGGTTGTGCAATAGAAAATATTCATATTTCAGATGCTATTGAACTCATCATTATCGATAGCCAATGGTATATCACAGATTGGAATAAACACCCTACACTTAATGCTAATTGTGATTTTAAAACGAGAAACGATTTTTTAGATGCATATGAAAGTATGATAAAAAAAGCCAGAGGTAAAACTACCATTGTTGCGCTGCATCATCCCATGTACACTAATGGGCCTCATGGCGGACAATACTCTTTTGGCAGCCATATGAAACCACTTCCGGTTTTGGGAACGCTTAAAAATGTGATTCGTAAAACAAGTGGCGTGAGCAACGCAGATCTACAAAACACGCGTTACAATGAACTTAAAAAACGTTTAGTTACCATTTCACAGGAGAATAAAAAAGTGGTATTCGTGTCTGGACATGAGCATAGTTTACAATATTTAGTAGCAGACAATCTACGTCAAATAGTTAGTGGTTCGGGTGCTAAAATTTCGCCAACACGAAATGTAGGGGCAGGGCAATTTTCATATGGAACACCTGGTTATGCAAGACTTGATGTTTATAAGGATGGTTCTTCTCATGTTCGTTTTTATGGAACTCATGAAAACAATATCGTATTTGAGACGGAAGTAATTGAACCTGATGATAAAGAGTCGGATATTATCTATCCAACTACATTTCCGAAGGAAAAAGCAGGAGTCATATATTCTGAAGCAGAAACAGATAAATCTGGTGTGTTTAAATTTCTTTGGGGAAATCGCTACAGAAAATTATATAGCACACCCGTCATGGCACCAACCGTGGACCTGGACACGATGTATGGCGGCTTGAAAGTAGTTAGAAAAGGTGGAGGGAATCAATCTATATCCTTGCGTCTTGAAGACAAAAATGGATCGCAATATGTGATGCGTGCACTTCGTAAGAACGCTGTACAATACATACAATCACTAGTGTTTAAAGAGCAATATATCGAAGGTCAATTTGATGATACAGGAACGGAAGCTTTAGTGCTCGACGTATTCGCGGGGTCTCATCCGTATGCGCCTTTTGTAACAGGAGTCTTATCAGATGCCGTGGGGATATACCACACAAATCCGACGCTCTATTACATTCCAAAACAAAGGGCCTTAGGGGATTTTAATGGTGAGTTTGGAGACGCATTATACATGATTGAAGAACATACTTCTGAAGGACACAGTGACCTGGCTAGTTTTGGTTTTAAGGATAAGATTATTAGTACAGAAGATGTGATGGAGAAAATACACAAGGACGAAGATTTTGTTCTCGATGAAGCGGCTTACATTCGGGCACGTTTATTTGATATGCTCATTGGCGATTGGGATAGACATCAAGATCAATGGCGTTGGATAGAATTTAAAGAGGATGGTAAGAAGGTGTATCGCCCATTGCCAAGAGATAGGGATCAAGCATTTTCAATTATGTCTGATGGACCATTATTTGGTATTGGAGTAGCATTAATGCCTGCCGCACGAATCCTTAGAAAATATGACGATGATTTGGTAGATGTTAAGGGCGTCAATGTAGAGCCATTTCCCTTAGATATGGAATTTATCCAAAGATCGAACAAAGCTGTTTGGGATGCAGAAGTAAAAGCAATTCAAAATGGTATTACTGATGCTGTAATTGATAAGGCATTTTTAAACTTTCCAGTGGAAGTGCGCGATGAATCCCTTGATGATATTAAAAGGAAATTGAAGGCGAGACGCGGAAATCTGCAGGCCATATCAGATAGATACTATGCCTTAGTTAATAATTTTGCGGTAGTGAAAGGAACAGACAAGGATGACTATTTCACTATGGAGTGCCTAGCTAATGGTGCCGTTAAAATAATTGCACAACGTATTAAAAATGGAGAAAAAGGGGAGGTTTTTCATGAACGAACGTACCACAGTGACGAAACAAAAGAAATATGGATTTATGGCTTAGATGATGAGGATGTTTTTGAAGCGAAAGGCAAGAACACAAAGATAAAAATTAGATTAATTGGAGGCCAGAATAAGGATACATATAGTATTCCAGAAGGTGGTAAAATTGTTATTTACGATTATAAATCTAAGAAGAATGATGTTTCGCAAGCGAAAAATGCAAGGCTCCGATTAACAGATGATTACGAGACCAATGTTTATGACTATAAAAAATTAAAGAGCAATACCAACCAATTAGTTCCATCAGTTGGCTCCAATCCAGATGATGGTTTAAAAATTGGAGCTTCGAATACTTATACAAATTATGGCTTTGAGCGAAACCCGTTTACCAATAAACAGACTATCTCCGCTTCCTATTATTTTGCAACAGAGGGATATGACTTATCTTATACTGGAGAGTTTGCTAATGTAATTGGAAGTTTAAACGTCGGTTTGGACGCACAGTTTAATAGTCCGAATTACGCCATTAACTTCTTTGGTTATGGAAATAGTACACCAAACCCAGAGGCTAATGACGGTGATCACATTGATGCAGATTTAGACTACAACCGTGTTAAGATTAGAACCTTCAAAGTAATGCCTTCTTTGGTATGGAGCGGGGGTCTCAGCGCTAATTTTAAAGTAGGAGTTTTTTATGAGTCAAATAAAGTTGATAAAACTCCGGGTCGTTTTCTAGACCTATTTGTTGATGTTAATAGCGCATTAAATGTAGTGTCCATTGATGGAAGTATATTTGATAAGCAAGATTTTGTCGGTATGGAGGCTGCCTATCATTTCGACAATAAAGATAATGAGGCGTTTCCAACATTAGGAATGCAATTTGGATTACAAATTGGTTATACAAGCAATGTAGAAACAAGTAAAGGGTTCGGGTATGTAATGCCAACCTTAGGGTTCGATTATAAATTGATTCCGAGTGGGCAGCTAGTTCTAGCTACTAATTTGAGAGGACATGTTAACTTAGGAGACGACTTTGAGTTTTATCAAGGCGCCACCTTAGGAGCTAATAGTGGGTTACGAGGCTATAGAAACCAGCGATTCACTGGTAAAAGTGCCTTTGTACAATCTACCGATCTGCGCTGGAATATTGCAAGTTTAAAAACGGGCTTACTTCCTATAAGTTTAGGCCTCTTTGGTGGTGGTGATTATGGACGGGTGTGGGTTGATAACGACTTAGTATTCGATGCTACAAGTTCTAATGATGACGCTTGGAATACGTCATTTGGTGGTGGTGTGTTCGTGAATTTGGCAGAGATGATGACGGCTAATGTTTCTGCATTTAATAGTGATGAGGGTATGCGCCTCGCATTTAAAATGGGCTTTGGCTTTTAGACGAGACGCTTGATTTTTTAATTATTTTCTTTCACAGGCATCGGCTATGAGTTGAACCCCTTTCAGAAGTTCCCAAATTGAATGGTCTAAGCTTTTGGGTGAAAACCGAAAAACTATAATGGTTCTTTTTTCTTTTTTACAATAGTATTGTTCTGCCAGTAGATGGAGTGTCATCATCTCGTTGCTTCTAAAACGATCAAAGGTGCGCACTTTCCCGGTATAGGTCAGCACATCTTCAGCGCTAGTGTTTTCAACCAATAGGGCGATGGTAGGGATTTTACCAGCAATGAGTGTATCCTTCCTAACATCCATCAAACCATCAAAATATAACTCAAGATTGTCTATAATCTCTTGGGTTGGTACCATTTTTTCCTCGGAAGCCGACCAAGCAAAGATATAAGACCACATAGCTGGGCTTTCTGGATCACTCCAGCCTTTTGGAAAGCTAGCATCTTCAAAGCCTGTAAGCGTCATTTCTCGAGCAAAACCTGTTGGCAATTCGAAGATTTCTTTAGCCCAAAGGCTATCGGTTTTTAATATGTGCCTCTCTTCGTTTTCTTGCCCTATAACAAAATAGGAACAGAGAAGAAGGGCAGTGGAAAGTATGATATGCTTCATTTTATTGCTGTTTGAAATTGCAAGTTAACATTAAACTCAATGGCTTCGGAAATGCCTTCATTTTTCAGCTTGTTGTTATAAGTAATACCCCAAAGGGTACGATCAATTTTGAATTTCGTCTCAAAAGTTTTCGCATCACCGTCGGCAGTGGCATAGAAGCGAATGTTTTTGGTGATGCCTTTAATGGTAAGGTCGGCAAATATCCTATGGGTGTTTTCATTTGTAAAATATTCCACCGAAGTGAATACTAACCTTGCTTCAGGAAACTTTTCCACATCAAAAAAATCGTCACTTCTGAGGTGCTTAACGGCTCCTTGTTGTTTGAGATAATCTTCGTTGGAAATAGAGGCCATATCGATTACAAATGAGCCTCCAGTAATGTTACCGTCCTTCGCGATTAATTCGCCTTCTTTAAAATGCACGGTCCCGTTATGTTCACTAAAGAAGAAGGAATAACTCCCTTTCCAATTGATAACACTTTGTTCGGTGTTTAACTGATGCGTTTCTTGATTTTGACTGCTTACTAACAAACCAGTTAGCATGATGCATGTAAAAAGTAGTTTTTTCATAGTATTTAATTTTGATATAAAACTAATTCAGGAGTATCATAAATATGTCAAAAGAGTGTAAAAGAAGTGTCAACAGCTGTAAAATCTCACCAAATAGTCTGTTATTTGTTCTAATGAAGAAGAAAACAAGCATGAGGCTTTTGAGTGTGTTAATGCTTTTATGGATCACAGTAGCATGTAGTCCACAAGAACCTACTGAAATTGCACCTGAGCGTGTAAAAGTTGCCTTGCGATCTGTTGGCAACCAGTTGTTACTATCTAGAAAGGATTCTACTTCCTTAGTGCTGCCTGTGGTGCAAATTGCCCCTGAAAAGTTTAAACTCTCTTTTGAACACCCGCTTGCGTTCGATCCAGCCTGTCTTAATACCCTTGTTAGCGAAACTTTCGCGAAAGCTGGACTACCAGCTACTTACTTGGTTGAAGTTGTGCAATGTACAGATGAAGAAACAGCTTATAGCTATGAAATGCTCAGGAACGAAGAAAATAGCATAGTGCCTTGTGGTGGTAGAATAGTACCGGAAAATTGCTACACCATACATATTATGTTCACAGCATTAAAATCGACAAAGGCAACGAACAACTTGCTATTTTACGGATTAGTTATTTTGGTATTGGCCTTCCTAGCTTTTGTTTTTTATAGCCGATACCGTACATCGCAGAAGCCAAAAAGTGGTGTACAGGGGACTTCGCTTGGTAGTTTCAGCTTTTATCCTGATCAGAATAAACTTGTTAAAGAAGCTCAAGAAATTCCGCTCTCCAAAAAAGAATGTGAATTATTGTCAATTCTTGCCGCAAACCCTAATCAAATTGTCAAACGCGATGAGTTAACCAAGAAAGTTTGGGAAGACCATGGTGTGATAGTGGGACGAAGCCTAGATACCTATATTTCAAAGCTTCGTAAGAAATTACAAGATGATGACTCTATCAAGTTAACTAACGTTCATGGGGTAGGGTATAAATTGGAAATAGGGGAGTAACTAGCACCCAGTGATTTCAACACGCATATCGCCATCACTGTACTTAATGATAATCGGTATATTTTCCAAGGTGCAGCGAGGCTCGATGGTAAATTGAATGAATCCCGTCACATCGAAGTCGGTCTCAACTATTGGTTTTAGTGTCTGATTATATTTGGTGTCTTTCCGTACCCAATTTACGGTCCCATTCGTAAATGGATGCAAATCAATTTCTTCCACCGAACGAGGAGTTTCAATAAGTTCCGAAACAATTTCTAATTGTTCACTATCTTCAATATGAATCGTAAATTTTCCTGAAAAGTCGCGTACAGCGTTTGGTGATATAAAATGCGCGCCATTGAATAACTTCATTCCCACTTCAAAATCAAATAAATCATTTTCGAGTTTATTGATTTTCATTTTTAAACCATAAGGCTCCGGATTAATTAAAGGGCCATAAACTAGCATTCCCTCTGGGACAAGGACAGAGAGCGGTGCTTGCAAACCGGCTATATGTTCTTGCTCTTGTGTTTTATTTGAAACGCAGCCTACTACTAAGACGCATAAGCCAACTAAGAAAAATCTGTACATAATCAATTCGTTTTAAAGGTTTACCCTTGTTGTTACCTCAAAGCTACAACAGACCTTCAATAAATATGTCAAAAGGATGTAAAAGAAGTGTGAAATGTTGTGAATGGCTAGTATAAAAGCTTATTTACATTCGCTTTATATAATTTGCCAATAGGAATCGTATTGTTTCCAATATGAATTCTATTCCCCTCAATACTTTTAATATGCTTCTTGGCAATAACGAAAGATTTGTGTACTTGTATAAAATCATCTGACGACACCAACACTAGCATGTCGGATATTTTTTCTCTAATGGTAGTGGTTTCGGTAGCAGTAATGATTTTTGTATAGTTTCCTGCAGCTTCAATATATAAAATAGTATCCAGGCCTATTTGTATGTAGTTTTTATTCTGACGTACAAATATACGCTTAGGCGTTGCATCATTTCCTTCCGAAGAAGAAGGCGTAATAATACTTGTTGAACTTTCAATTTTATTTACAGCTTTTAAAAAGCGTTCGAAACTGAATGGCTTTAATAAATAATCAACCACGTTAAGCTCATAACTTTCTAATGCAAACTCGCTATAAGCGGTTGTTACAATTACTTCAGGCGGGGAGGGCAATGTTTTTAAAAATTCAAACCCTTTTAGTTTAGGCATATTGAGATCTAAAAAAATGAGATCTACTTTGTTTTTGTTCAAATACGCTAAAGCCTCAATCGCATCATAACAATGCTTCATGAGTTGCATATTTGGCAATATGTCACAATACCCTTTTATTATATCATGAGCGATATGCTCGTCGTCAATAATTAAATATTTGATCATAATCCTTTGATAATCAATCTAGCTTTATAAATATTGTTTATTTCTGAAAAGGATAAGGTATGACTATTAGGATAAACCAATTCAAGTCTGCGTTTTAAATTTCCTAAGCCAATACCTCCTTGTTCACTATCTTGAGTGGCATCAAAATTATTCTCAATATCAAAACAGATCTTATTGTTCTCTGCCCTCAGATGAATATGCACGTACGCATTTTCTCTTAAATTTTCCACACCATGTTTAAAGGCATTCTCCAATAGTATAATGAACAGTAAAGGCATGATGCGCAATTCAGCCTCGTCAATCTGTTGATTAAATATAACATCTATTGATTTATGATACCGCAT
>Ga0114916_1000529_pt1 | contig 25349 bp, 24 predicted proteins | sample MalvirAntarct_66_FD_83501 | JGI IMG/M metagenome (GOLD analysis project Ga0114916, IMG submission 83501) | Marine viral communities from the Global Malaspina Expedition - Malaspina viral metaG Antarct_66 | ecosystem: Environmental > Aquatic > Marine > Oceanic | place: West Anvers Island... | reverse complement strand
GGTTATAATGGTCTTAGCTTTCTAGAAAGCAATAATAGAATTTATGTTACTACATATAATCAGCGTGTTTACGATATAAATTTTTCGAATTCATTATATCAACAAACCATCAATTATGAGCCTACCATTCGATATGGTTTAGAGGTGAATTATAAGCTCTATAATTACTTCAAATACTTTGAGCAAAAATATAAACAACGTTTACGATGAAAAGATTGAAAGCACGATGGGGTATTGAAACAAACTGGCAACTCACCGTCATTTTTGTTGTATTCGCAATAACTGGAAGTACTGCAGCTAAATTTGCAGGTCCTGTAATAGAAGTTCTTGGAATCTCAGAAGATTTAGGCGGAGGATGGATTTATTGGCTGCTACGGATAATCCTTATATTTCCTATTTACCAGATATTACTAGTGTTTTTTGGATGGCTTTTTGGTGAATTTAATTTTTTCTGGCAATTTGAAAAGAAAATGCTCCGTCATCTCGGTTTAGGGTTTTTATTAACCCAGGATGCTTCCCCGAAAGATAAAGCCTAAATAAAAAGCTACATATAGTACATTTTTAAATAAGCTTATTTTTAAGCTTGGCTAACTTGTTGCCTGCGTTGCGCCTATGCAGATTGTGCAGATTGTCCAGATTTTTGAGGAAAATGAACATGTTTCATACAAAGAAGTAGAAACGCATTTAAATGAAGCTTCGGTTGATTCCTACTTGTGGGATTTTTACTTTTCAACCTCAATAGGTTGCATTATTGGTTTTGGTGATTTTTTCCAAACGAAAGTATAAAGCCACATCAATGTGAATGTTGGGATAAAATCGGTTCCAGGAAGAATTTCTTCAATAAATACAATTACAGAAGCTATTTTACCCTCAGTTCCGGCGTACATATCGCTCATTTGCTTTGCGGCAAAGGGAGCCCACAAAATATCCAAAAAAGGTCCCACAACAGGAATGGCCATGGTAGCCACACCAATCGCATCAAAAAGAATACTTTTTCTAAGCAGTTTATAATTAGGGTTTTTCATGGGATTACCTTATTTTAATAATAGTATTGATAACGCAATAAAGCTGCTAAGATTGTAAGCTCGGTTTACTTAACTGAGCTACGTTTCTCAATACTCACAACTTTTTATGACAAGTCATTACTGATCAGCTTCAAGAATTCGTTTCGCGTTTCTTTGTTCTTAAAATCACCTCGAAAACCAGAAGTTGTGGTTACACTATTTTGCTTCTGTACACCGCGCATCATCATACACATATGAGATGCTTCAATAACAACGGCGACGCCTTTAGGTCGCAACGTATCATTAATACATTGTAATATCTCATGTGTTAATCGTTCTTGTACTTGAAGTCGGCGAGCAAAGACATCAACAACACGTGGTATTTTACTTAAGCCAACAATATATCCGTTTGGTATATAGGCAATATGCGCTTTCCCAAAGAATGGTAAAATATGATGTTCACAAAGAGAATACAATTCGATATTCTTGATTACAACCATATCGCGATAGTCTTCAGCAAACATCGCACTTTTTAAAATCTTCTCAGGATCTTGACTATGCCCTGAAGTAAGGAACTGCATTGCTTTTGCCGCGCGTTCTGGAGTTTTTACAATGCCTTCTCTATTAATATCCTCACCTATTCCTTTTAGTATTTCGGAATAATTCCCTTTTAAACGCTCGGTAACTTCTTCGTTGTATTCTTCACTCAATGTATATGAATCCATAAATACTTTTTTAGATACCTCTTTTCTGGTATAGCCTGTACCAACGAATTTACAATTAATAATGGTTGTCTGTTTACTATCAGTCTTTTTAACTTTTCGTTAATAGAAAGCGACACAGTAGAACCTTAGATTTGTTATATCAATCAATCAAAATAATTAACCCAGCCCCCCCCACGCCTTTAATCAACACACAATGCTAAAATATTGGCTCCTGTTTGCCGTACTTTCTTTTACTCAACTTAGTTACTCCCAAGAAAAAAAGCAATTACAAGCTACACGAATTTCAACATCACCGAAGATTGACGGAATCTTAGACGATGCCGTTTGGGAAACCGTAACAGCTTACGGAGATTTTAATATGTACGAGCCTGGAACGGAAGGATCGGTGGATGCTGCCTACCAGACAGAAGTAAAATTCGCATATGATGACAAGGCGGTCTATGTAGCCGCATATATGTACGATCCTAATCCTGATGAGATATTAAGTCAGTTTTCACAACGCGATGAAGTGTTTGTACAGGCAGATCATTTTTCTATAGGGTTAAACACCTATAACGATGGAATTAATGAAACCCACTTCTTCGTCACTAGCGCTGGAACCATTGCTGATGCTCGCTCCACAAGCAATAATTTCGATTTTGGATATAATGTTGTTTTTGAATGTAAGATTTCAAAAGATACTAAGGGCTGGTATGCAGAATACAAAATTCCATATAATGCCCTTCGTTTTCCCGAAGTTGATATACAGAACTGGAGTGTCAATTTCTATAGGAAGCTCGTTCATAAAAACGAAACCCATACTTGGAGCCAGATAGACAGAACAGTTGGACGGGGGGCACTATATAGCGGTAAAGTAAATGGTGTTGAAAATATAGACCCGCCAGTTAGACTTACGCTCTTCCCCTTCGCACAGGGTGTGCTAACAAATTTCGATGGTGAAACAGAAACAGATTTCAGTGCTGGAATGGATATCAAGTATGGCTTAACAGATAGTTTTACACTAGATGCTACACTAATACCTGATTTCGGTCAGACCGCTTTCGATGAAGTCACACTGAATCTCGGGCCATTTGAGCAGACTTTTGGAGAGCAAAGACCCTTCTTTACAGAAGGTATTGATCTGTTTAGAAAGGGGCGGATTTTCTTTTCGAGACGCGTAGGAGGAGCACCTAGTGGTTTTGTAGAAGATTTAAGCGATAGTGAAATCATAACTGAATCTCCGCAGCGCGTAAACCTTTTGAATGCACTGAAAATTTCAGGAAGAACCAAAGGCGAATTGGGCGTCGGCTTTTTTAATGCTATTACAGAGAACACCTATGCAAAAGTAAAAGATACGGTTTCAGGTAACTCTCGAGACGTATTGGTGGAACCTTTATCGAATTACAATATTTTCGTTTTAGATCAACAATTTAATGGCAATTCTTCCATTTCAATTATTAATACCAATGTAACACGCGAAGGCGGTTATAGAGACGCTAATACTTCTGCTTTTGTATTTGATGTATCTGACAAAGGAAACCACTTCCGAGCATCTGGAAGGGCCATCATGAGCAGCGTTAGTGATGATGGGCGCACAACAGGATTCTTATCGGAATTAGACATCTTCAGAGTAAAGGGCAATTTTAGATATCGCGTGGGTCATGATTTCGCGAATACTACGTACGATATTAACGACTTAGGAGTTAACTTCAGAAATAACTTTAACAACTTCGTTGCTGGTGCATCTTATCAAATATTTGAGCCAAATAAGACATTTAACACCTATAGAATTGGACTAACAGCAAGGCATAAACGTCTGTACGATCCTAATGTTACAACAGGTAACACCTTCACCTTCGATTCCTTTTTTGCACTACCATCCCGCTTTGCTTTTGGTATGTTTTCAACCTTTAATACAGACGAAGATGATTATTTTGAACCTCGTGTCCCTGGAAAATTTGTAACCAGAAATCAGAATCTAGGGGGCCGTGCATGGATTTCTACAGATTACCGAAAGAAGTTTGCCATGGATTTGGGAATTGGATATAGAACCTATTTTGATGATCCACAGCAGAATTATCAGTTCGATTTTTCACCGCGGTATCGATTTTCAGATAAGTTGCTTTTGGTTTTCAGAAATGATATCTATGTAAGCAATAAGAACTTCGGCTACATTAATAATTCAGACACCGATGTATTTTTTGGACAACGTACTATCAAAAACATAGAAAACGCTATTTCTGCCAGTTATAACTTTGATCCGTATAAGGCAATTGACCTTCGTTTTAGAAATTTCTGGAGCAGTGTTGACTACAGTGATGATGTGTTTTCTCAACTGAATGAAGATGGAAGTAGAACTGTGGCTGATTATGACACTTCGGTAAATAATCCAAATCAGAATTTCAATATTTGGAATCTTGATTTAAGTTTTAGATGGCGTTTTGCACCCGGAAGTGAGGCAACACTTTTATATCGTAATCAGATTTTTAACCAAGACAATCTTGCGACATTAGGGTATACTGAAAGCCTTTCGAATCTATTCAAACAAGCACATCAAAATACCGTATCCCTACGTGTAACCTACTTTATTGACTACAACAACATTACTTATTTGTTCAACAAACAATCATAAAGGCATTATTGTGAAATAACCTTCGATTAAATGAAACTACCTGTAGAAGTGTATTTTGGATTCGCTATTCAATTTCAGCGATGGATTTGGTGAAAACTTATAAACCTTATTTAAGGAGCCTTTAGAACATGTCTTCTCATTGCGATTGGTTTATTTAATAGATTACAACAATATATCTTCTATGCTTCGGAAAAAGGCCGAAGGCGACAATTGCCAATTTGAGACTAAAACAGTATTTTCACGGTATAATTAGTTCCCAATGATAAAAGCCGAAAACATTCATAAATATTACAATTCACTACACGTCTTAAAAGGTGTTGATTTGCATATTGCGAAAAGTGAAATCGTGTCAATTGTGGGTGCCTCCGGAGCTGGAAAAACCACCCTATTGCAAATACTAGGAACATTAGACAAGGCTTCTGAAGGAGACCTTATTCTAAATGACACACGCATCTCGGAATTAAATGCTAAGCAGCTTGCAAAATTCAGAAATGAAAATCTAGGTTTTATTTTTCAATTTCATCAATTGCTTCCAGAGTTTAGCGCGTTGGAAAATGTTTGCATCCCGGCCTTTATTAAGCGAACTCCTAAAAACGAAGCTGAAAAAAGGGCAAAAGAACTTTTGGATTTTCTTGGACTCACAGATCGAATCAACCACAAACCTAATGAGCTATCTGGTGGTGAACAACAGCGTGTTGCTGTAGCGCGATCGCTTATCAACAACCCGTGCATTATCTTGGCCGACGAGCCGAGTGGTAATCTTGATTCAGAAAGCGCCGAAAACCTGCACAATTTGTTTTTTCAGTTACGAGATGAGTTTGGACAAACTTTCGTGATTGTCACCCATAATGGTGAATTGGCAGGGATGGCTGATCGTAAACTTGTGATGCAAGACGGTAAAATTATTTCCTAAATGACACAAGCGGAGCTAAAAGAATTTCTCGACGAAAAAGTAGCATACTACAACCATCCGCGCTTCATTGAAAGCGACCCAATTCAGATTCCACATCAATTTGACCGAAAACAGGATATAGAAATCATTGGATTCTTAGTTGCGACTATTGCCTGGGGGAATCGGAAAAGCATTATAACAAACGGAAATAGACTCGTAAAAATCATGGGGAACTCACCCTTTGATTTCGTGATGAATTATTCAGAAACGGATAGTGAGCATCTCTCCCACTTTGTACATCGCACATTTAATCATATCGATTTACATTACTTCTTTCTAGCTTTACAAAATGTATATACCAATCATGGAGGCCTAGAGCGTGTTTTCGCGCAAAATGCGACACCAAATTCAACCCAACCAGCGATTCATGCTTTGAAAAAGGTGTTCTTCAGTTTACCACATGACACAAGAACTGAAAAACACATCAGTGATCCACTTAAAAATTCGGCTGCAAAACGCATCAATATGTTCTTGCGCTGGATGGTGCGTGACGCCAAGGCTGGTGTAGATTTTGGTGTTTGGAAAAGCATAACCCCATCGCAACTATCCTGCCCACTAGACGTGCACAGTGGTAATGTTGCAAGAAAACTTAAATTGCTTTCTAGAAAACAAAATGATGGTAAAGCATTGAATGAATTAGATGCTGCCCTTCGAAAATTAGATGCTATAGATCCTGTAAAGTATGATTTTGCGCTCTTCGGACTCGGAGCATTTGAAAAATTTTAATAAAATTATAAAGATATCGGTAGCCCTACTTTTTATATCTTTGAAAAATATTTACAGGAATGCAGTTTAAAAACCCAGAACTACTTTACGCCCTCTTCTTACTGCTCATTCCTATTATTATTCATCTTTTTCAGCTTAGACGTTTTCAGAAAGTTGCTTTCACAAATGTAGCCTTCCTCAAGAAAGTTACAATTCAAACCAGAAAAAGTTCTCAGTTAAAAAAGTGGCTTACCTTACTCATGCGTCTTCTCGCTTTAGCATGCATCATCATGGCTTTCGCACAACCATTTACGGCTTCAAAGACCGCACTAAACAAGAAAAAAGAGTCTGTCTTATATGTTGACAATTCATTCAGCATGCAAGCCAAAGGACCAACCGGACCCCTGCTACAGCGCGCGCTTCAAAATTTGTATGAGCAACCACAGGGTGATGAAAAGTTAAGTTGGTTCACGAATAACTTTTCAAAAAAACAGACTTCCCCACAAGATTTTAAAACAGCAATTCTTAACGTCCCATACGTACAAAAACAGCTAAGTCCGTCTGAGATAGTCCTCAAGGCAAATCAGCTTTTCTCTGACGACCCAGAAGCAACGAAGCGTCTAATTCTAATTTCAGACTTCCAGCAAAGCCAATCTTTTCCAGAAATTCCTGAGGGCCTCCAAATTGATGCTATTCACGTAAAACCGCTTGCGAAGGCTAATATTGCTATCGATTCTGTTTACATACGATCAAAATCTGCTAATACAACACAATTGGGTGTAGATGTATCTGCTATGGGAAGTGTACCCGAAACAGCGTCCATTTCGCTCTATAATAGCACTGACCTAATTGCCAAATCGGCGATTGACTTCTCAAGCAATTCACGTAATAGCATTTCCTTTGATGTAGAAAACAAGGGTGCTTTTAAAGGGAAACTTGAAATCACAGATGCCAATCTGAGTTTTGACAATACGCTCTTTTTCTCCATGAATGAGCCAGCGAAGATTAAAGTACTCGCTATAAATGAGGCGAAGTCAAATTTCTTACAACGTATTTTCGATCCTTCTGAATTTGATTACACCCAACAAAGTTTTCGTGACTTGAGCTATAATATCATTCCTGAGCAGCACTTCGTAATTCTAAATGAATTGAAAGAAATCCCAGCATCTTTGACTGCTGCTATCGGTGATTTCGTTGGTCAAGGAGGGAGTTTGCTTATTATTCCTTCAGCTAAAATTAATCTAAAGAGTTACAATAGTCTTCTAGGTAGCCTACAAATGGGGACTTTTGGTGCTTCGGAAAAAAATGAAAAGAAAATAGCTCAAATTGTTTTTGATCATCCACTCTATCAAGATGTTTTTGAAAAACGTGTGGTAAATTTTCAATATCCGAAAGTCAATGAATTTTATTCCGTTAGCAGTAATGCAACTGCGGCTTTACGATTTGAAGATGGGAAACCATTTTTACTTCAGAAAAACAAGATTTACATAAGTACAGCAGCTTTTAATAATACGAATTCAAATTTTAAAAGCTCACCGTTAATTGTACCCACGCTCTACAATATGGCGCAGCAGAGTCTCGCGCTACCTGAATTATATTATGAAATAGGAAAACAGAATCAGTACAGTGTCCCTATTCAAATGTCACAAGACGCAATCTTGAGTCTTCGTGATAGTACGGTTAGTTTTATCCCGTTGCAGCAGACAAAAGCTAATCAGGTTAATATTACTACAACCGACGACCCGGAAAAAGCAGCGGTCTATCATATTGAAAAAGACAAGTCACATCTTCAATATGTGAGTTACAATTACAATCGTTCTGAAAGCAGATTAAACTATGTAAATCCACAAGACTGGGGAGGTATCACAATTTATGAGTCTGTTGATGCGCTCTTTGAAAAAACAAAGGAAGATAATACTATTAACAGTTTCTGGAAATGGTTTGCTATTTTTGCACTACTGTTCTTACTTTTAGAAATGCTTATTCTAAAATACTATAGATGAAGATACTATTAAAATTGGCCACCATTATTGACGCCTCGAGTAAACATCACCACAAAAAAAGGGATGTATTAATTGAAAATGGAGTGATTGTAAAAATAGCCACTTCAATAAATTCTGAAAAAAGCACACGCGAAATAGCACTCAAAAATTTACACATTTCTAAAGCTTGGTTTGATAGTAGCGTTTCTTTTGGCGAGCCGGGTTATGAAGAAAGGGAAACCATCACCAACGGATTAAATGTGGCAGCACATTCAGGGTTCGGCCATGTGGCGGTTAATGCCAATACAGCTCCTGTAACAGATAACAAAGCAGGTGTGCAATTTTTGCTCACACAGGCAAATAATCACCCCGTGAACCTGTATCCTGTTGGAGCATTAAGCGTTGGAAGTAAAGGAGTTGACTTAGCCGAGTTATACGACATGCACAATAAAGGAGCTACCTCCTTTTACGATTATAAAAGGCCATTAACGAATACCAACCTACTCAAGATTGCCCTGCAATACTGTCAGAGTTTTGATGGGCTCGTTCAAAGTTTTCCTTATGATGCCTCGGTTTCACCCAATGGTATCGTGCATGAAGACTTTAATAGCACACAGCTTGGCTTAAAAGGAATACCGGCACTGGCAGAAGAATTACAGATAACCAGAGATTTATACCTCCTAGAATATACAGGAGGAAGGTTACATATTCCTACCATATCTACCAAAAAGGCGGTCCTCTTAATTCGAGAAGCGAAAAAGAAAGGCCTAAATGTAACTTGTAGTGTGGCCGTTGTAAACTTGGTTTTAACTGACGACACTTTACCTAGCTTTGACACGAACTATAAACTATTACCACCGCTAAGAACAGATGATGACCGCAAGGCGCTCTTAAAGGGTTTAAAAGATGGCACTATAGACGGTGTGACTAGTGATCATGATCCGATGGATGTTGAACGGAAAAACACAGAATTTGATCATGCCGCCTTCGGAAGTATTGGTTTGGAAAGTTGTTTCGGGGCTTTGTGCGCCGTCACAGATGTTGATACGGCAGTTGCAGCTTTCACTAATTTACATGACTGCTTCGGTCTAACTTCAGAAGGGATTATAGAAGGTGCAAAAGCCAACCTTACCCTATTTGATCCAGACTGCGAATGGACGTTTTCTAAGGAAGACATCCTATCTAAGTCGAAAAACGCGGCTTTACTGGGATTTCCTATGAAGGGAAAAGCATATGGTATTCTTACTAACAAAAAAATACTCCTAAATCAATAATGAACGAACATAAACCAGGAAGAGACAAGGCAATCATTGCCTACATAACCGTAGTAGGAATGCTAATTGCGATGTCCATGAACAGGGATAATAAGGAGGAATTTGCGACCAAACATATTAAAAACATGTTCAGTCTCACAGCACTCTGGATATCCTCTCAAGTTTGTTTTTATTTTGTGCATTATGCCGTTGGAGACGCTATGTGGCTTATTTCATTTGTGTTATGCGTATACTCGATTATTGGAGCCTTTCAAAATAAAGAACCAAATTTTCCTTGGACCAGAAAACTCGAAGAATCGCTCACTTTTCTAGATTAGCTGCGCTAGCTTTAGAAGGAATTAATCCCAAACTAAACCCTTTATTATGAGTGTAACAGCATCAGATAATGGAAAAACCGTTTGCATTATCGCCTATACTGAATATGAGCATGCTACGCTGGGTTATACAATTGGGAGGTTTTTCCTTTTGGCATATTGGATGTATCGGAGCACTTTCAGGACTGGTTCAAAGGAATCAGTTAATCAATTATAACACTTAAATACAAAAAGATGCTTTCAGAAACGGATGCATCTATTTATTTTTACCGAATGACGAAACAATCGCTGCCCCTAGAACATAATTATAAAGCACCCGCAAATGCGACTGCCCAATCACCAGCTATTATAATGCTTCATGGGTATGGAAGTGACGAAAATGATTTGTTTTCGTTTGCTAGTGAGCTACCTGACAACTATCATATTATCTCTTTAAAAGCACCAAACGCTATGCAACCTTATGGAAATGCATGGTACGCGATTCATTTTGATGCTGACGACGGTAAATTTAATGATACCGAGCAAGCAATTGCCTCTAGGGAATTGGTGGTACAATGTATAGAAGAAGCCATTAAAGCATATAAGCTTTCAGAAGAAAACATAACACTATTAGGTTTTAGTCAGGGGACTATTTTAAGTTTTGCTGTAGCTTTAAGTTATCCAGGGAAAATAAAGAATGTCATTGGATTAAGTGGTTATGTTGCCGAAGATATGCTCACTGAAGACTATAAAAACAAAGATCACAGTTCATTAAATATATATTCTTCTCATGGCAGTGTAGATCAAGTGATACCGGTTGCTTGGGCAAGAAAAACGAAACCTTTTTTAGAAAATTTAGGTGCTTCCTGTGCCTATTCCGAATTCCCTGTGGGACATGCCGTGGCACCACAAAATTTCTATGAGTTAAAAGCGTGGCTATTAAGTCAGAATTAGATATTTGGATAGAGCAAGGATCCCAATGAAATTAACTCAAGCTCCTGCTTCTCATTAAAATAATATTCGATAAGCAATTCACCCCAATAGGTGCCATCTGAAAAATCTGCAAGAATCCATTTGTGATTCAAGAATCTAACTTTATTTACACGCATAGTTCCTTCCATCCCGTCATATGGAACTAAAGGATTCCCTGTTTTAACCGTGTTCTTTTCATATATAGCATCTGTAATTAAGGCTTCAACTTCACTCGCCTCCATACCGTTATTTTCGAGATAGGTCATCGCATTTTCATTCCCTTGCAAGGTGAAATAATTTAAATCTGAAATACGGTCTGTCAGTCCTACGATAGAATCATTTCGTTCTTTTACGCTATCAGAAAGCGTGCTGATTGTGCTTTCCTGATCTTCAAATATTTTCTTCTGATTCATATATTGAAAAATGACAAACAGCGCTGCGAAAAAAAACAGATACATAAAAATTTTATTCTTCATAACTATAATTTGATTTGTAAGTTATCATAAGCTAAATAAACGCCTGGAGGCAGTGAAGCGTCTACTTCGTCATGAAACCCTAACAAGTGACTAATATGGGTTAAATAAGCCTTTTTAGGCTGCACATCTGCAATAAATGCAAGTGCTTCGTTTAAGTTAAAATGGGACTCATGCTCGGTTTCGCGTAAGCAATTGACAACAAGCACTTCCGTTCCTCGGATTTTATCAATCTCATCCTTTTCCATGGTCTTTACATCCGTCAAATAAGTAAAGTCGCCTACTCTAAACCCTAAAACAGGTAATTTATTATGAAATGCTTGAACAACGATTACCTGCTTCCCTCCTATAGAAAACGTAGAGTCCTTTGAGATTTCAACTTCGTCTATAGTTGGAGCGCCTGGATATTTATTCTCGGTTACAAATATATAATCGAAACGCCTATGGAGTGATTCAAATACACGCTTTTCAGCATAAAAAGGAATATTCCCCTGTTTAAAACAGAACGGCCTGATGTCATCTATACCAGCGGTATGGTCACTGTGTTCGTGCGTCAATAAGATTCCATCAAGCTTAGACACACCATTATGCAACATTTGTTCTCTGAAATCGGGTCCGCAATCAATAACATAGCTAGCATCCTCCCATTCCAACAAAACTGAAACGCGTAAGCGCGTGTCTTTTGGATTTTCACTTTTACAAACTGGGTGATCACTACCAATTACGGGGATTCCTTGTGAAGTACCGGTGCCTAAAAAAGTAATTTCCATATCCTACTAATATCAAGAGTAAAATTATAGCTTATTATAAAACTTAAAGCAACATTAAGCATTTAATTTAACTGTAATTCCTGAATTTATTGACAGAGAATACATTTCAGAACAAATTCCCTTTAATTTATAAAACAATCTAAGTCAATGTTTCTCTTTAACTAAATATCATAGTTATTTTAAATTTACCCCTGAAATTATTTTATTTTAAAACATAAGAATACAGTCATCACTGGGGACAACAGTGTTTGTTATTGGGAGTAATGATATAGTAAGCAACGCTAGCCATAATCACCTAGCAAATCCAATTTATGGTATATCAATTTTGGGTGTGTAAAATGCAGCACAAATAATGATAAACAAAGGAAGTATGACCTCAGGATATTTGGGTATTTAAAATGCACTGTTTAACAACGCGCAAACGGTGATGCTCTATGGTAATTCGAAATCAGTTATTAAATAGTCAAATGGAGAATTAAAAGATAAATAGGTATTATTACGCATGATTTTAGTGGTTAAATCAATTAAAATATTTGCGTTATCATCTCTTTTATTTAACATTCTTATTTTTTAGTTTAGTTCACTAATTTAATATCTTTGTTTGTACAATACAAATAGTTAATTACTATGCCACAATTCATTTCAGGAGACAAGGATTTTGAAGACATCCCATCCATACGAAGTAAAGCCTTACGAATAAATCTTAATGAGCATATCTATGGGACATTTGCTGAAATTGGTGCCGGCCAAGAAACGGTACGTAATTTTTTTAGAGCGGGTGGTGCATCTGGAACCATTGCGAAAACAATGTCTGCGTACGATAAAGACTTTAGTGATGCCATTTACGGGGAAGAAAAAGACGGTAGGTATGTAACTGAAGAACGTCTTAAGAAGATGTTAGACCATGAAATCAGGCTCATTGAAGAACGTATAAGCAGAGAGAAGCATCCCAATAAAATGTTTTTTGCATACGCAAATACAGTGACTACTATTGATTTTGCGAAGAAATACAAGGGACACGGATGGATAGGTATTAGATATCAAACAGACCCCAACGAAGCGTATAGTGAGGTTATTCTTCATATTAGATTTCATGAAAATGACGCCGTGCAGCAGCAGCAGACGCTCGGAACTCTAGGAGTAAATTTAATTTATGGCGCTTATTATAAATATGATTCTCCTCGAAAATTGCTTCGTTATTTGTACGACCATATTGATAAGGACAAGCTAGAAATTGATACTATTAATTTCTCCGGACCAAAGTTTGAGAAAGTTGATAACCGCTTGATGAGTTTACAACTTATTAAAAATGGTATGACAGACGCAATAATGTTTGGACCTGACGGAAACAATATCCTTCCAGCGAGAATTCTTTACAAGAAAAATATTTTGGCGTTACGCGGTAGTTTTAGACCCGTTACGAAGGTAAATATTGACATGTATGAGAAATCGTTTAAGATGTTCCTTAGCGAGAATAAAGTAGATCCAGATAGAACCGAAACTATTTTCGAGATTACACTTTCAAATCTTCGTGCTGAAGGTGAAATTGATGAAGAAGACTTTATGGACCGCGCAAGATTACTCTGCTCCTTGGGCTATAACGTAATGATTTCCAACTTTCAGGAGTATTATAAATTGGTTGAATACTTTTCCAGATATACTAAAATGCGCCTAGGTCTTGCCATGGGTGTAAATAATTTGGTAGATGTTTTTGATGAAAAATATTATCGTCATTTAAGTGGTGGTATTCTGGAAGCATTCGGGAAACTTTTCTTTAAAGATTTAAAAGTATATCTCTATCCAATGCGTAATGAAAAAACTGGAGAATTTACTACGAGCGAAAACTTAAAAGTTCATCCTCGGATGAAAGAACTTTACAAATTCTTTAAATACAACGGAAAAGTAATTGACATAAAAGACTTTAACCCTGAAGTCCTTGACATCTTCTCTCGTGAAGTACTTCGAAAAATTGAAGCTGACGAGCTAGGTTGGGAAGAAATGCTCCCTGCTGGTGTCTCAGAGATCATCAAGAATAAACGTCTATTTAACTATACACCTAGACAACAAGAACAAACAGCTAACTAAGAATTTGGGCTGCGTGAATCTTCGCTTTCACTTTATCAATTACGCGTTCCACAACTCCCTCTTCGTTAATTAAAAAGGTTTTTCGGTGAATTCCATCGTACTCACGACCCATGAATTTCTTAGGTCCCCAAACTCCGAATGCATTAATAACTTCTTTGTTAGTATCTGCTAATAATGGATATGGAAACTTGTGTTTATTTCTAAAATTGGCTTGCTTTTTTTCAGTATCAGCACTAACACCAAGTATTTCGTAACCAGAATCTTGCAGCTCCTGATAGTGATCTCTGAGGTTGCATGCCTCAACGGTACAAGTAGGGGTACTTGCGGCGGGATAAAAGAAAACAACCAATTTCTTTCCTTGATAATCGGAAAGCGAGATAGTGTTGCCATCTTGATCTGTGGTGATGAAGTTTGGCACTTTATTTCCTTCTTTTAATGTATTCATATCCTTATTTTTGTTAAAACATTTTTATCAGGTCATTGCCTGAAACTTTGTTTATTTTTCTCGGGAATAAAATTATACAAAATGAACAAGCAAGCCAAGGTCGATTTCGTTATTAAAACGTTAAAAGAAATCTACCCTCAGATTCCTATTCCTTTAGCCCATAAAGATCCGTATACCTTGCTTATTGCTGTTCTGCTATCAGCTCAAAGTACAGATATACGCGTAAATAAAATAACCCCATTATTATTTCAAGTAGCTGATAATCCATATGATATGATCAAATTATCGGTTGAGGAAATACGAGAAATCATCAAGCCTGTTGGCCTTTCTCCTATGAAATCTAAGGGCATTCACGGACTTTCACACATCCTCATTGACAAATACGATGGGCGCGTACCCGAAAGCATTGAAGCACTAGAGGAATTTCCTGCAGTTGGTCATAAAACAGCTAGCGTAGTGGTCTCTCAGGCCTTTGGCATCGCTGCCTTCCCAGTAGACACTCACATTCATAGACTTATGTATCGTTGGGGCTTAACCAATGGAAAAAACGTCGTTCAAACAGAAAAAGATGCAAAGCGTTTATTCCCAGAGCACGTCTGGAACGACTTACATTTACAAATTATTTGGTATGGCCGACAGTATTCACCGGCACGAGCATGGGATTTGGACAAAGATATAATTACCAAAACAATTGGAAGAAAGTCGGTTCTGGACGAATATTATAAGAAAAGGGATAAAAAAAACCCAAAACGTTAGTCTTGGGTTTTTCAAAGTTTAGTTCAGAAGTGCTTCAAACTTCCATCTATTATAATCTATAACACTTAAAGCCTTAGAGTAATCCAGAAGAAACCTAACAGTTTCTTCTTTTGGAACCAATTTATTATTCACGCGGTCCAGACGTGATTCAGAGTACATTTTTTCCATAGAACGTATTTTGAGGTTAATGTTCAAGAATAACGCACTAAAATATACTTTATTGTATCAATTTGTCAAAACTATGTTATGCTTGTCGATTACCTTACGTAAGTTAATTAACGCATAACGCATCCTCCCTAGCGCGGTGTTGATACTCACACCTGTTTGTTCACTTATTTCTTTAAAGCTCATATCCTTGTAAATCCTCATAATCAGTACTTCTTTCTGATCATCCGGCAATTCTTGAATAAGTCTTTTTACATCACTTTCAATCTGTCCTTTAATAAGTGCTTTTTCAGCATTCAAACTGTTATCAGAAAGCACAGAGAAAATGTTAAAATCATCATTATTCTCAAATTTGGGCATTCTGTTATTTTTTCTGAAGTGATCAATAACCAAATTATGCGCAATACGCATTACCCAAGGCAGAAATTTGCCTTCTTCATTATATGCTCCTCTTTTCAAAGTTCTAATTACTTTGATAAAAGTGTCCTGAAAAATATCTTCAGAAACATCCCTATCAAATACCTTTGAATAGATAAAACTGTAAATTCTTTGTTTGTGTCGAGTGACGAGATCACTAAGTGCAGATTCATCGCCATTCATATACGCGCTTACAAGCAACGCATCCGAGTTTGGGGTATACTTCATATCAAAACTTTTTAAAAAAAAATAAACAACAACTTTTTGGTTGTTTGGCTGTTTTATTAATTAAAAGTAATAATATGCTATAGGCGTATGTTTAGGTTATACTCGTTGTGAAGTGTAAATATAACAACAAAGAATTCAGAAATACAAAAAAAACGTACATATTTTCCTAAAAAAATATAATAATAGCAATGATATAATCCCCAAATCAATGTAGTACCTTTGCGAAATTCTACAAAGCCAAAGTCTTACTATTGAGTTCAAAAACGCTAGACACAAAGAAAAATATCGTCATTAAAGGGGCGAAATTGCACAATCTAAAAAACATTGATGTCTCTATTCCGCGCAATAAACTCGTTGTTATCACGGGGCTCTCAGGAAGTGGAAAGTCAAGCTTAGCGTTTGACACGCTCTATGCCGAAGGCCAAAGACGTTATGTAGAAAGCCTTTCATCTTATGCGCGTCAATTCCTGGGCAGACTCAATAAACCAAAGGTTGATTCCATAAAAGGCATTGCACCGGCAATTGCCATTGAACAAAAGGTGAATGCAACCAATCCACGCTCCACGGTTGGGACCTCAACTGAGATTTACGATTATCTAAAACTGGTGTACACGCGTATTGGTAAAACAATATCGCCGAAAAGCGGTACCGAAGTAAAAAAAGACACGGTTAGCGATGTAATGGAATTCATCAAGGCTTTTCCTATTGGGGAAAAACTACTCATGCTAGCTACCATACACCTTGAAGAAGGTCGTACCATGGAGAACAAGCTCCAAGCATTGGCCCAGCAAGGATATGCACGTGTTAAGATAAAAGATGAAGTGGTCCGTATTGATGAATTGAAAGACAAAAAAGTACCTAAAAAGGCTTTATTAGTTATAGACAGGGTTATCACTAAAGACGACGAGGATTTCTACAATCGTTTGGCAGATGCAGCTCAAATTGCCTTTTTCGAAGGAAAGGGGGAGCTCTTCATTGAAAACCTTTCTAACGGTAAATTAAGATCCTTTAATAATCGATTTGAGGCAGATGGAATAACCTTTGTTGAACCCAACGTACATCTTTTTAGTTTCAATAATCCCTTTGGCGCCTGCCCTACCTGCGAAGGTTATGGTGATGTTATTGGTATTGATCAAGACCTTGTTATTCCGAATACGGCACTTTCAGTGTACGAAAATGCCATCTTTCCGTGGCGGGGCGATAGCATGGGCTGGTATCGAGAGCAACTAGTGAATAGTGCTTATAAATTCGACTTCCCTATTCACAAGCCTTGGTTTGAGCTTTCAGAAGCGCAAAAATAGGAGGTGTGGGATGGCAATGAGCATTTTGATGGCCTACAGACCTTTTTTCAGTATTTAGAATCAAAGAGCTATAAAATTCAAAATCGGGTAATGTTATCTCGATATCGAGGAAAAACCAAATGTGCCACCTGTAATGGTAAGCGATTACGACCAGAAGTCAACTACGTAAAGGTTGGAGGAAAAGCAATCCAAGAGCTAGTCGAACTGCCCTTGCATGATACAGCGACTTTCTTTTCCGAATTAAAATTAAACAAATACGATAGCCAGGTCGCAAAACGTCTGCTCATCGAAATCAATAACCGTCTCCAATTCCTAATAGATGTTGGACTTAGCTATCTTACGCTGAATCGTAAATCGAATACCCTTTCGGGTGGTGAATCACAGCGAATCAACTTAGCCACATCCCTTGGAAGTAGTCTTGTTGGCTCCATGTATATTCTTGATGAGCCAAGTATTGGTCTTCACCCAAAAGACACAGAGCGCCTCATTGACGTATTGAAATCATTACGAGATTTGGGGAATACAGTGATTGTGGTTGAACACGATGAAGATATCATGAAGGCAGCAGATGAAATTATCGATATTGGACCTGAAGCTGGAACTTTTGGTGGTGAAGTGGTAGCTCATGGTACGTATGACGAAATACTTAAAAGCGATTCTCTAACGGCTTCCTACCTCAACGGAACCATGGAAATTGAAGTTCCGAAGACACGAAGAGACTATAAAAGTAGTATTACGGTAAAAGGAGTACGTCACAACAATCTTAAAAATTTCGATGTTTCCTTCCCAGTTGGCGCATTTACGGCGGTTACAGGTGTTTCCGGTAGTGGGAAAAGTACGCTAGTAAAGAAAATTTTATATCCCGCTATGCTTCGCGAAATTGGAGGTTATGGTGAAAAACCTGGTCAGTTCACTAGTTTGGAAGGTAATTTCAGCACGATAAAGAGTATTGAGTTTATTGATCAGAATCCGATAGGACGCTCTAGTCGTTCCAATCCGGTTACGTATATCAAGGCCTATGATGACATTCGGAATCTATTTGCAAATCAGAAATTAAGTGATATTCGTGGCTATAAGGCGAAGCATTTCAGTTTCAATGTTGATGGCGGAAGATGTGAAACCTGTAAAGGCGAAGGTGAAGTTACGATTGAGATGCAGTTTATGGCAGATGTCCATTTGGAATGTGATACCTGCGGAAGTAAACGATTCAAAAAAGAAATTTTGGAAGTGAAATTTCACGATAAAAATATTCATGATATCCTCACACTAACGGTTGACGATGCGATTGCGTTCTTTTCAGATACCAATCAAACAAGAATCATCAACAAATTACAACCGTTACAGGATGTTGGGCTCGGCTATGTTCAATTAGGGCAGAGTTCCTCTACCCTCTCTGGTGGTGAGGCACAACGGATTAAACTCGCATCATTCTTGGTTAAAGGAAACACCAAAGACAAAGCGCTATTTATTTTTGACGAGCCAACTACAGGCTTACACTTTCATGACATTAAGAAGCTACTCGCTTCCTTTTATGCGTTGCTTGATAAAGGACACACGGTCATTGTGGTTGAGCACAACATGGATTTGGTAAAATGCGCAGATTATGTAATTGATTTGGGACAAGACGGAGGAATTAATGGCGGACAATTAATTGCTGAAGGAACACCTGAAGAAGTATCAAAAAACACCAAATCATACACCGCTCAGTATTTACTAGAAAAATTATCATAACTTACTTGGGAAATTATTTCCTATGAAGTCAATTTATGTTTTCATTGGTATCGTATTTACATCGCTGTCATCCATAGCGCAGTCTTATATTCCAATGATAAATGAAGATCACACTTGGAGCGTTGATGTACATTATTATACCTCAGGTCAACCATACTATATTGTTTCACAGCAGTTTTCTTTGAATGGAGAAACAGTATTGATTAACGGTATGACGTATCATAGAATAAGACGTAATAATTCAAATCCTGCCTGCTTAATTAGAGAGGATAATGGCAAAGTTTACAAATATTACTTCTCACTAGATTCTGAAGTTATTATGTACGATTTTACGCTAGAAATCGGAGACACTATTCTAGTAAAATTAAGCGAATATTGCTATGACGGTGGTGGTTCTGGCCAAATTCCATTGACTGTCGTGGATGTAACTACACAAAATATAGCAGGTGAAGACCGTAAAGTAATTGAATTCGATTTTTACACGATGTTTGGTACGGAAATATGGATTGAGGGTATTGGATCAATTCGAGGACTCGATCCTATAGGTGAAGATATAGATTTAGTTGAAGGCACAAATTTAGTTTGCTTTAGTATTGCGAATAACACTTACTTTTTTAATGGTGCTACCGCATGTGATAATACCACACTAGATGTTTCTGAGAGTGCTCCTGAAAAAATAGTACTTTATCCAAATCCTGTAGTTTCTAGTTCGATTCTACAGCTCCCTGAAGCACTTGGAGTTAACCGAATCAAGATTTTCGATTTAAACGGTAAACTAGTACGGAATGAATCGATTAATAAACCCTATTACATGATCGAAATGATGCTTTTTCGAAGCGGTTTATATTTCTACCAAGTTTATAGTGAACTCGCGTTAGTTCATACGGGACGCTTCACAATTCAATAAACACCCCTTACTAATAACTAGTAATCAATCACTTAAGTTTTTGGCACGCCCTTTGGTTTATACAAACTGAATAGCGCACGTCTTTCCGCTAATACGAAAGGCATAACCCAAATACATTTATTATGAAGAAAGTATTTTTATTAGTAGTAGCCGTCCTTATTGGAAGCACTGCACAGACTTTTTCTCAACACAACCAAGATGTAATTGTTAAACCGGGTAAAAAACATCGCTATTACAATTCGCAAGAAATACGTTTTGTAGAAAATGGTGTCCTTTATGAAGTTGCAACTAATGGTTTGTTCGACTTTTCTCCAATACGTAGGAGAGGTAATCATCATTACGGAAGACGTAATCACAATGTGAAACATTACCCAGGAACTCCTGGAGGTGTTCAATACGCTTACGGAAGGCCAAATTACCGTCCTCGTATCACAACAGATCGTTTCGGAAACATTCGAAGTGTAGGTTCTACTTATATTACCTATAAACGTAATGGCAAAGTGAGATCCATTGGTGATGTAGCTATGCAATACTATCGAGGTAAGTTAATACAAATTGGAGGTATGAAGCTCATTTACAACCATCACGGTAAAATTAAAGACACTTTTGGGTCAATTAATCACTGTGGTAATATAAACTGGCACGATGATTGGCATAATAATGATGACGCTATATATGATGATTCGAGATATGACAGAAAGCGTAAAAGAATAAGAGATTAAGTTAAGTTTTTTTGGTTGGTTAGTAGAAAATCCGTCGGTCCTGTAAAAAGGTTCGACGGATTTTCAAATTTATAGAAATACTAGTCGTTCCAAACTTGATTCAGAATCCAAACTTTGTTCTCTATAATCTCTTCAAGTCTAATTCAAACTATTTCCTTAGCCGAGAGTCGCATAATAAACAACGCTCTTTTTTTTCTTCGGAAGAAATCAAAGCAAAAACATCAGACGTAAGATTCAAAAACCACTGATAATAAGTATTTTACAAGTTTGGCACGGTCGTTGTATTTAGGATAACCGTACAAAGCTAACTAGAATATTGAAAGCAAGTATGAACTTAAAAATTAGCATTATGAAAAAATTCACAACCCTATTATTTAGCCTTTTCTTAGTACTAGGTTATTCAGCTCGAGCAGCTTCTGTAAATTCAGAAGACTTTATTAATAGTCGGTACGACGGTAAAGCCTACATCTTTGTAGAAGGAGGTGTTGAATTTTCAGTATACCCTGATGGTCAGTTCGATTTTGTCTATGTTGGCTCACAAGAAGGAGACAATGTAGCAGTACAGATCAATACAACCAATGTAAATATTAGCTACAATTCTGGTTATGATTATGAAGCCTATGTACAGTATGACGATTACGGAGCCGTAATCCAGGTAGAAGAAGTAGCTGTGTACTACGATGAGTATGGGCGTATTATCCAAGCTGGAGAAGTAGAAATTCGTTATAGAAACAGACGTATTGTGAATGTTGGTGGCTTATTTGTGCACTACAATAGCTACGGCTACTATTCACACTGTACTGGATATATCAACTTCTGGAACAGAAGTTACGTATTCCGTCCATGGCACGTATTTTATGCTAGACCGTTTTATACGAACTGTATTGTTTATGACTATGCATATAGATCGTACTACAGCCCAATTCGTTATAGCTACTATAATCACCGAAGCTACTACACAAACAGACATCATAGCGCCTATGCCAACGGAAGGAGAAGTTTCTACCGTCCTGGTATGAGAACGCACCATAGAAATGGTAGGTCTGTTGCTAATAGAGGTTACAACCCTCGAAGAGTTAACACAGCAGCTTCTTCAAATAGAAGAGCTAAAGGTAGCCTGGCAAATAATGTGAACAGTCGCGGTATTACAAAGAATGATCGCGCAACCGTACAAGCTAATAGCGTAAACAATTCTAGAGGAGTTGCGAAAAGAGATAATAGTAGTCTTAAGTCAAAACCTTCGAATACAAGAGGTATTGCTAAAAGAGATAACAACATTAGCTCAAGACCTTCAAACAGTAGAGGAATTGCTAAAACGCGTCCTTCAACGAGTTCATCTCAAAGAGGTATTTCTAAGAAACGCCCTTCAACGAGTTCGTCTCAAAGAGGAATCTCACAGAAGCCCAAAGCAACTTCACGTCCGCAACAAAAGAGAAGTTCAGTTTCTCAGCGTTCACAGAGTTCAAAGAAGAGTTCAATATCACGTGCACCTCGTAAAGCAACAGCCAAGCGAAGCACTTTGAGTAAATCAAATAAATCTAGTGGAAGCAGAAGCAAATCTTCTAGCCGAAGCACTTCCAAAAGAGGAAGAGGATTGTAAAAGTTTTTTGGTTGGTTAGTTAGAAACCCTCGTAAGACATGTTGTTTTACGAGGGTTTCGTGTTTTATAGATATACACTGTGGGAAGAAGTTATCATGCTAAACTTCCTGCTTCCTGCCACAAATTTTTAACAACCTTTGCCATTTCTCTCGTCAATTCCCTCCTACTATATTTTTCTATTCCTTCAGAAGAAACCAATAATTGTCCCGCTTTGAAAGCTACGTATTGTTCTTTTAGAAAGTGCTCCAATGAATCTCCTTCGCCATAGCCAAAGAAAGCACCAGCTTTCGTTTCTGAAAGTATATTGGCAATATCACTTCCTTCAGGGCCTAAAGCAACTATTGGGCGCTGGGCTGCGAGATACTCAAATAGTTTCCCAGGAATAATGGCTTTAGTTTCAACACGGTCCATTTCAACTAGTAAAAGAAGTTGCGCATTATACTGTGTTTGAACCGCTTCTGTGTGTGAAACATATCCAACAATTTCAACGTAGTCTTCTATTCCGTAAGCTTTAAAATTTGCTATAATATCATCGCTCACCGTTCCAACTAATTTCAGTTTGAAGTCATCTGCGAAACCAACTACTCTCGCAACTAGTTCTTTTATCGCCAGCCACAGCACTTCCGGGTTCCGCTCACTAAGCAAAGAACCTACATGAACGAGTGTAAAATTCGTATCTGGTTCTCGGACAAACAGAGTCGTTTTTGCAAATCCGTTTGTTATTACAGCAATGGGCTGATTTGTGATTTCGGCAAATTCTTTTTTCGTTGTTTTACTTGTCACAACAATTTGATCCGCATTTGTCAATACCTCTTTTTCAAGTTTTATGTGTTTTACTTCTGAAGCTTTACTGAGCCGCAATTCCTTGTGATAATGGATAGTTGTCCATGGATCTCTGAAATCGGCCAGCCACTTTACTCCTATCGCCGCTTTTAGCTCCATCCCAATAAGGTGCAAGCTATGCGGTGGCCCTGTTGTTATTACAACATCAATCTTGTTTTTATCAATGTATTCTTTCAGAAAAGAAACCGAAGGCTTTACCCAACCTATGCGCGCATCAGGAATAAAAAAGTTCCCACGTACATAGAGCATCGTTTTTTCAATAAAGGATGGTTTTTTCGAAGTAATTACACCACTACTAATTGTTTGGGTTTTCCTTTTAGAAAATAACTTTGCCAGACCATATGGCTCCTTAATTTTAGTTTTTATAATTTCTATACCTGTTGGAACTTCAGCAATGAAACTTTCATCTATAATAGGGTAATGTGGATTTTCAGGAATGTAAACAATTGGTTCTACGTCGAACTCTTTGAAATGCTTCACAAATTGCAACCAGCGTTGTACGCCTGGACCTCCAGCGGGAGGCCAATAATAGGTTACTATAAGTGCCTTCGTAGCCATGATTAGGATGTTGTCTCTTTTATTATTACTCGCAAGAAAACCAAATAACCACAACCTATTAAAAGCAATAGAAAGACGACGCTAGCAGCAAGGGTAATGGCAGTTCCTGTTTTAATCACTTTTGGCTCGAATTTGAATTCAATCTTGTTATTGCCTTCAGGCACCGCCATAGCGCGCAAGGCGTAATCTGCTCTGAAGTAAGGTGCAGCTTCACCATTCAAATATGCATTCCATCCTTTCGGATAATACACTTCAGAAAAGACAGCTAACTGAGGGGAATTCGACGAAGATTCATACACGATATGTTGAGGCTTCTGACTCACCAATTCAATCACAGCAGTGCTGTCTCGGACAACATTTTCCAATGGAATAAATTCTTTGAAGTCTTTATGAATAATCGCAGTTCGTTTAGAATCTAAGTTCTTAAGTAACTGAATCTCATGATTGGCCGTTTCAGCAAGCATGGCATTTTCAACAAACCATGCTGGTCCATTAGGATACGGATTTCTTTGAGCAATTGGTCCACCACCCTCACGTTTCGTGATTTTATAGCGCACATTAAACATATTGAGAACACCAACGTCTCCCTTACTGATGTAAAAATCTTCTAAATCCTGAACCCTTCCTATTTTTGCTGCATGATAACCGCCTAATGCGTTATGGTAAAAACTTGCCTGCGCACTATTAAATGCATTATTCGTTTCATCATATACGCGGTAATAATCTTCATCCTCGAGGATTTGTAAATCTGCTCCGTTTTTCTGAAATGGCCGCTCCATCACCCTACTATCAACAAAATCATCATTGTTTACATAGCGTCGATCAACACCCACAAGATCAACCACAATAAGCAATGCTACACCAGCAATTACAACGGTCTTGTTTAATTTGTACTTTAAATGCCCCCAAATAACGCCTGCTGTTAATAACACAAATATTAATGAGCGTAATGTATCTGAAGTAAATACATTCATTCTATCTTCTCTGATGGCATCCACAAACTGAATGCCTAAGTCTTCAATGAAATAAACATCATACTGACTCTCAAAATCGAATAAGGTTGATTTAAACAGTAAGAATAAGACTGCAAGTCCGCCAACAATCCCAGCACTGTAATAAAGTGCTTTTAGTTTCTTTTCGGGTTTTAAAAAATCATTCAGCAACTGATTTAAACCAACAATTGCCAGTAAAGGCACAACAAGTTCAATAATCACTTGTATGGATGTCACCGCCCTAAACTTGTCGTATAGTGGAACATAATTGATGGCGAATTCAGTCAATGTTCTGAAATTATCTCCCCAAGATAAAAAGAGACTAAGGAAGAAAGCGGTGACTATCCACCATTTAATCCTACCTCTCACTAAAAACATGGCTAGCACCGCTAAAAAGATAACAACAGCTCCAATATAAGCGGGTGCTGCTACAATAGTCTGATCTCCCCAATACAAGGGTACTTGTTGCATAATGCCCGCAGCGTCTTGTCTAGATGCTCCCATACGCAAGAGGACTTCCTCTGCTTCAGAATCTACTGGAAATTGATCGCCACTTCCACCTCCCATGAGGCTCGGGATAAACAAGTTAAAACTCTCTGCGACTCCGTAGCTATATTCGGTTATATAATCATAAGACAGTCCAGAGCCTCCTTCTTTAGGCGAATTATCTGGATTAATTGTTAGTTCACTTTTACCGCGTGTAGATGCATCTGCATATTCCTTAGTTGCCAGAATGTTTGTAGCATTTAAACCAACGGCTATTAAAACACCAATCATCATCACACCGATGGCTTTCGCAAAGTGAGGAAGCATTTTCTTTTTGTATGCATCAATAAGG